>Ga0310811_10004529_pt1 | contig 17463 bp, 15 predicted proteins | sample YCmetagenome_FD_207642 | JGI IMG/M metagenome (GOLD analysis project Ga0310811, IMG submission 207642) | Soil microbial communities from experimental microcosm in Duke University, North Carolina, United States - YC | ecosystem: Engineered > Artificial ecosystem > Soil microcosm > Unclassified ...
CGCAATCAGCGCTCCGGCAAGCTTGGGATGGGTGAGCCGCTCGGCGCGACTGCGAACGCTGAACTGGATGGTGAAGTCGACGCCGAGGCCGACGAAGAGCGGGATGAAGGCGACCGAGATGAGATTGAAGCGGCCGATCACGAACAAGCCGACGGCGGCGGTGATGACCAGGCCGATGAATGTCGTGAGGATCATGGCGATGACGGTGCGGGCGGAATGGACCGACAGCCACAGGATGACCAGCAGCGCCGCGACCATGCCGCCCATCAGCGTATCGGCATCCTGCGCCAGCGAGCCGAATTCCTCGTCGGCCAGCGGGACCGGACCGGTGAGGCGTACGGTGACGCCCTGGGTGGGATCGATCCCCAAGGATCGGGCGGTGTCGCGAATGGCGGTACTTGCGACCCGGCCCGGTTGCAGATCGCTGAAGTTCAATACCGGTTTCACCAGGAGGACCTGTCGCGTGTCCGCCGCGTTGGCGGGCGCGGGCGTAAGAAGCCCTCGCCACGACAGGAAGGCCGGCTGTCCGGCCGCCGCCTTTTCGAAAGTTTCGGTCAACGCCGTCATCTCTGGCTCGATATCGGCGAGATTCGCCTGCCCATACTTGACGCCTTGCAGGCTGGCCGACAGCGTCGCCAGAACGCCCCGGAGGCTCGGATCGGCCGCAAGGGACGCCAGTACCGGCTGCGTGCTCTTGAGGCTTTCGGTGATCGCGTGAACCTCTGCGAGCGGCTGCAGCAACAATCCGTTCTGGGCGAAGAACGGGCCGCCTTGCGGCTGCTCTACGGTCTTGAAAAGCTGGGGCTTCGACTTTAAGGCGACGGTCAGCCGTGCGGCGGCGTGAGCGGCCAATTCAGGCGTCTTGCCGTCGATCACGACCATCGTCAGGCCGTCGAGTTGCGGGAACGCCGCCTGGAAGTCGAGGGCGCGTTGCCGCGATTCGATCTTGGACGAAATGAGTTCTTCGGTATTGGCGGTCATGGTGAAATGACGCGCGGCGTAGGTGCCCGCGACGGCCGTCAGCAGGGCGGCGACGAGCACGACGATGACCGGATGACGCGTGCTGCCGGCAACGATGCGGCCGATCAGCGGGATACGGGTGGACAAGAAGTGCCTCGAGAGGGGGGCGATTGGACTGATGGCAAGCGTCGTGCGCGGCAGTTCTGTACATGGACAAGACCAAACCGGCGGCTTTCAATGAGAGCAGCGAAGCGAGGTGGGTTAGCATGAAAATTGGCTCGCAAGGACATCGCGATGCGTTCTGCGCGCACTTTATGCAGACCTACATCGAGTACGATCCCAAGGCGCTGCCCTGGCCGGAGTTGGACGAAGCTGCGCTGCGCCGCCTGCAATCGGTGCCCTTTTGGGAGGAGGTCTTCTATACCGAACGCCGTGCGGGAGCGATCGTTGCTGCCTACACCGAAACCGTCACCGATCCGGTTCTCAAGGAAGCGCTGGCCTTGCAGGGCGAGGAGGAGGCGCGCCACGCCAGGTTGATCCGCGTGCTGATCGACAAGTACGGCCTCAATGCGCCGGAACGGCCGATGGAGGATCTCGGCCCGGACATTGAAACGCGCTTCAAGGACTTCGGCTTTGGCGAGTGCCTCGATTCGTTCCTGGGCTTCGGTCTTTTCAAGATCGCCTGGCAGGCCGAGTTCCTGCCCCGCGAGATGCTGCAGATCTTCGAGACGCTGATGTTCGAGGAGACGCGCCACATCGTCTTCTTCATCAACTGGATGGCCTATACGGAGGCACGGCGGGGATGGCTCGCCCGCGCCGTCTCGCCGCTCACCAGCCTGCGCTACTACGTGCGGGCGCTGCGTCGCATGGCGGGGCTGGCGAATCGCGGCAAGCAGTTGAACGACGGCAAGAACTTCGCCGCCACCCAGGTCGGCATGTTCCTCGACGGGTTCAATTTCCGGCGCTTCCTCGAGGACTGCTACGCCGAGAACGCCCGCCGCATGAGCGTGTTCGAGCCGGAGTTGCTGCGCCCGAGCTTCCTGCCGCAGCTGGCTTCTGGTGCCCTGAAGGCGCTGCGCCTGTGGAGCGTGCGCGCGGAGGTCGAGCCCAACACGGTCGCGTTGCCTCCTCTTGCCGGAGGCCGCTTACCGGAGCGGGCGGCCCACCTGGTGCGCGCGGACCAGTAGCAACAAGGCCGAAAGCTGATCCGCCCAAGGTTGTGAGCAGCATCACTTTGCCAAGTGCTGCACCGCGGTGTAGTGGCGCGCGCGCGGCGACGGATTCCTCTATGTCCGTCGATAATTCAATATATGCCGAATACATGCCGATACTTCGCCCGATGTCGTGCATCGCGCTGAGGCTTGCATCCAAAGCAACCCTATCGGAGTATGCGCGGCGGACGAGGCCAGACCCAGGATTGCTCGCGTTGACTGGAGATGATCCAGGGCGGCCAAAGGCAGTTGGCAGATATGCAATTGCGGTTAGGGGAAAACCTCCTATTTAGCTGCGATCCTGCCAACGGAAGGAAATATCTGGATGCGGGTACTTCTGGCTCAGCCTCGCGGCTTTTGCGCCGGTGTCGTGCGGGCAATTGACATCGTCAATCGCTCGCTGGAGAAGTTCGGCGCTCCTGTCTACGTGCGTCATGAAATTGTCCACAATCGCCATGTGGTCGAGACGCTCGAGCGCAAGGGAGCAGTGTTCGTCGAGGACTTGAACGAAATTCCGGATGGAGCGGTGACGATTTTCAGTGCTCATGGCGTCGCACAGTCGATCATCGATGAGGCCAAGGCGCGCGGCCTGCCGGTGCTCGACGCGACGTGCCCGCTGGTCACGAAGGTGCATATTCAAGGCAAGCGGTACGTCGCCCGCGGGCGCAACCTGATCCTGATCGGCCATGCGGGCCATCCGGAAGTCGAGGGTACGATCGGGCAGGTCGGCGGCCCGGTTCACCTCGTATCCACGGTCGAGGACGTGGCGCGTCTCGACATTCCGAACGATGCGCCGATGGCCTACGTCACGCAGACCACGCTCAGCGTCGATGACACCCGTGGGGTCATCGCGGCGCTTCAGGGGCGGTTCAGCGATCTGCAGGGGCCGGATGTCGCCGACATCTGCTACGCCACGCAACATCGCCAATCCGGCGTACGTCAGCTGTGCGACGCGGTGGACCTGCTGCTGGTCGTCGGTAGCACCAACAGCTCGAACTCGAATCGCCTGCGCGAGATTGGCGTCGAAAAAGGCATTCCAAGCTATCTGATCGCCAACGGCAGCGCCTTGGATCCGGTGTGGCTCGAAGGCGTGGAGACTGTCGGCCTGACGGCCGGCGCGTCCGCTCCCGAGGAGCTGGTGGCCGATGTCATCGAGGCGCTGCGCCGGCATGGCCCGGTCGAGGTCGAGGAAATGGACGGCGTGCGCGAGACGCTCGAGTTCCGGCTGCCCAAGGAACTTCGCGAACTCGGCGATGCATTCGCCGTGGCAAATCGGTAGGAGCAGATCGTGGGAATTCCTCTGCTGCAGGCGGCGCGCATCGGTACCTATGTGCTGCGCCAGCACCTGGTCGGCCGCAAGCGCTACCCGCTGGTGCTGATGCTGGAGCCGCTGTTCCGCTGCAACCTCGCCTGCGCGGGCTGCGGCAAGATCGACTATCCCGACGAGATCCTGAACCAGCGCCTGTCGTACGACGAGTGCATGACGGCGATCGACGAGTGTGGTGCGCCGGTCGTATCGATTGCCGGCGGTGAGCCGCTGCTCCACCGCGAGATGCCGAAGATCGTCAAGGGCTTCCTCGCGCGCAAGAAGTTCGTGATCCTGTGCACCAATGCGCTGCTTCTGGCCAAGAAGATCGACGACTTCCAGCCGCATCCATCCTTCACCTGGTCGATCCACCTCGACGGCAACCAGGCCATGCACGACAAGTCGGTCTGCCAGCGCGGCGTCTACGACAAGGCGGTAGAGGCGATCCAGCTCGCCAAGTCGAAGGGCTTCCGCGTCAGCATCAACTGCACGCTGTTCAACGATGCCGATCCCGCGGCCGTCGCCGCCTTCTTCGACGACATGAAGACGCTGGGGCTCGACGGCATCACGGTCTCGCCGGGGTACGCCTACGAGCGTGCGCCCGACCAGCAGCACTTCCTCAATCGCAGCAAGACCAAGGAGCTGTTCCGCGGCATCCTTTCGCGCGGTGAGGGCGGTAAGAAATGGCCGTTCAGCCAGTCGGTCATGTTCCTGAACTTCCTCGCCGGTAACGAGGCCTACCACTGCACGCCGTGGGGCAACCCCACCCGCACGGTGTTCGGCTGGCAGAGGCCCTGCTACCTGCTGGGCGAGGGCTACGCCAAGACCTTCCGCGAGCTGATGGAAGGGACCGATTGGGACCGGTACGGCGTCGGCAACTACGAAAAGTGCGCCGACTGCATGGTCCATTCCGGCTTCGAGGCGTCGGCCGTGGCCGACATGATGCGCCACCCAATCAAGGCAGCGTCTGTCGCCATGCGCGGCGTGCGCACCGACGGCGCGATGGCGAAGGACATTCCGCTCGACCGCCAACGGCCGGCCGAGTTCGTCTTCTCACGTCATGTCGACAGCAAGCTGGCCGAGATCCGGGCCACAGAGTCCGGCTCCGAGCCGGCGCTGCCCGCGGAGTAGCGACCCGAACGCCTGCGTTGCGTCCCGGCCCGTCTGGACCAGGGCGGGAAGCTGCGCCGGGTGCGCCAGCAGGGACCGCATCACCGCCAGAAAATCTACGCGGCCGTCAGGATTCATCGCGACGCGAGCCGCCGGCGGCAACGTCCGATGCGCCGGATCGCAGACAACACGCGCGGCGGCGAAGGGCAGGCGGTGGCGTTGTGCCACGCACATGGCCAGGTGCGATTCCATGTCCACCGCGAGGGCACCGGTCGCGCGATGCAGCTCGGCCTTATCGGTTGAGCTGGCTACGACCGCATCGACGCCGATCAAAAGGCCGCGGGTTGCCTCGGGCAGGCGCGCGGCGAGGCGGTTCGTCCAGGCGGCGTCGGTCGGTGTGCCGTCGACACTGTCCGCCAGCACCCAGTCGCCCGGGCGCAATCCCGGGGCGAGGCCGCCCGCGATGCCGATGCTGATGATGCCGTGTGCCTGGGCGGCGCGCTCATTCAGCAAGGCTTCGAGTCGCCTCCTGTCGCCGCCGCCCGCGATTGCCTCGACGCCTGGTCCGTCGATGATGCGCCGCTCGCGCTCCAGTCCGACGGCGGCGATGATCATCACATGCCGTGCGTGACGCGTCGGGTGTTGGTGCGCTTGAGGTTGCGGTAGCGCGCCAGGGCCCACAGCGGAAAGAACTTCGGGTAACCGTGATAGCGAAGATAGAACACGCGCGGAAAACCGCCACCGGTATAGGCGTCTTGCGGCCAGAGACCCGACGTGTCCTGCGTCTTCTGCAGCCAGGCGATGCCGCGCGCCACGGCGGGATGATCCACCTGGCCCGCCGCCATCAGGCCGAGCAGGGCCCAGGCGGTTTGCGAGGCGTTGGAGGGCGCCGGCTCGTAGCCGCGATAGTCGAGCTTGTAGCTGTCGCAATCCTCGCCCCACCCGCCGTCGGCATTCTGGATGGCGACCAGCCAGTCCACGGCCTTGGCGACGGTCGGCGCCGTCGGCGGCACGCCGGCTGCGTTCAGCGCACACAGCGACGACCAGGTGCCGTAGACGTAGTTCACGCCCCAGCGGCCAAACCAACTCCCATCGGGCATCTGCTCTCGTTCGAGATAGCGAATAGCGGCCTTCATGCGTGCACTGTCGGCGGGCTCGTTGAGCTGCGCCAGCATGCCGATGCAGCGCGCGCTCACATCGGCGGTCGGCGGGTCAAGCAGCGCGCCGTGGTCGGCAAAGGGGATGTTGTTGAGATAATCGTCGATGTTGTCGACGTCGAAGGCGGCCCATCCGCCGTTGGCGCTTTGCATGCCGACGGTCCATTCGGTGCCGCGGTCTATGGCTTCATCGTAGCCGCTGCCGCCAGAGAAGTCGCGGCGCGCGCGGTCCATCGCCATGACGACGACTGCCGTGTCGTCGAGATCGGGATAGTGGGCGTTGCGGTACTGGAACGCCCAGCCGCCCGGACGCAGCTCGGGCAGGCGATCGGCCCAATCGCCCTTCGCTTCGAGCTCCTGCAACGGCAGCAGCCAGTCGAGGGAGCGCCGGACGGCAACGATCGCGTCCTCGTCGCCCGTCTCCATCAAGGTGTGCGCGACGAGGGCTGTGTCCCACACCGGCGACACGCAGGGTTGGCAGTAGGCTTCGTCCGCTCGTACGACCAGGAGCTTGTCGAGGGCGCGCCGGGCGATCGCGCGTTCAGGGTGCTCCGGCGGATGGCCGAGCGCGTCATACATCATTACGGCGTTGGCCATCGCCGGATAGATCGCGCCCAGTCCATCTTCGCCGTTCAATCGCTCCGAGACGAAGCTCTTGCAGCGCTCGATGGCGCGCTGGCGCAACGCCCTGGGCCAGAACGGCTCGACCACCTTCAGGACGCGATCCAGGCCGTTGAAGAAGAGTGCCCAGCTGCGCTTCTGATGGCTGGGCGGCTTGGGTGGCAGCTTCTCCGACGGGAGAAGGAGCTCGGAGATACGCACGCCGCGCGGATTGCGCGCCCGGACCTTCAGAGTCGCCAGCACCAGCAGCGGCACCATCACGGTGCGCGCCCAGTAGGACATGCGCGACAGGTGGATCGGAAACCAGCGCGGCAGCAGGATCAGTTCCACCGGGATGGTCGGCACGTCGTTCCAGGACAGCTCACCGAACTGCGCCAGCAGGATGCGCGTGAAGACATTGGCGCGCAGCAGGCCGCCTCGCGCCACGATCGCCGCGCGCGCCCGCACCATGTGCGCGGCATGCGGATCGTCGCCGATCATCTTGAGGCAGAAATAGGCTTTCACGGTCGCGCTGATGTCGAAGGCGCCACCATGGAACAGTGGCCAGCCGCCATGATCGCCCTGGATGCGACGAAGATAGACGCCGATCTTGCGCTCCAGCTCCAGGTCCTCCGGCTCGCCGAGATAGTGGCGCAGCAGGACATACTCCGAAGGAATCGTCGCGTCGGCCTCGAGCTCGAAGACCCAATGTCCGTCGCCGCGCTGCTGGTCGAGCAGCGCCTGGGTTGCCCGGCCTATGCCTCGGTCGAGATTGTCGGTATCGAGCTTCATCACTGGAGGGTTACGCGGGAGGCGAGGGCTGCGGCGCGCTCGCCGGAACGCAGGGCGCCTTCGATGGTGGCGGGCAGGCCGGTATCGGTCCAGTCACCGGCCAGAAAGAGATTGGACCACTGTGTCGAGGACGAAGGGCGTCGGGCGTTCTGCGCCGGAGTCGCGGCAAAGGTGGCGCGCTTTTCCTTGACGATGCGCCAGGGTGGCGTCGTCTCCGGAAGACCGTGCACGGCAGCGACGTCGCGCCAGAGCGCTTGTGCGAGCACCTCCGAGTCGATGTCGACAAGCCGGTCGGCGGCACTGACGGTGACCGAAAGCCGGTCGGAAAAGGCGAAGACCCACTCCGCCGTGCCGCCGATCAAGCCGACGATCAGCGGCAACTCACTCAGTGGGGCGAGCTTGAAGTGCGCGTTGACGATGGCGCAGAAGGCGTCCGGCACGGTCAAGCCGGGCAGCAGTTCCTGTGCCGTCCAGGGCGGCACGGCGAGAATCACGCTGTCGCCCGGTTCAAGGGCGTGCTCACCGTCGGTGAAGGCGAGGCTCGTGACCTTGCCGTGCTGCAGTTTCAGGCCGGCAAGGCGCCGGCCGAGGTGGATGTCGGCACCCAATTGGCGCAGCCGCTCTAGCGCAGGATCGACGAAGGCAGCGGCCAGGCTCGGCGTCGCGACGCGCGGATGGATGCTGCGGCCGCCCTTGGCAAAGGTCTCGCGCATCACGGCACCCGCAAGATCGGCCGATGATTCCTCGGGCGGCGTGTTCAGTACCGACACGAACAAGGGACGCAGGAAGCGCTCCCACAGGTTGCCCTTGCAGGGCAGTACTTCGTCGATCCGCCGGCCGGGATGGCGCCGCATCAGGCTTGCGATCGCGACATACTCGCCGATCCCCGTTTCCGGAACGCGCCGATTGGAATCGAGGAGCCACCACGGAATGACCCCGTCATTGGGGCGCAGCGTCCAACTTTTGCCCGTTGCGACATCGAAGAACGGAAAAGCTGCCACGCTCGGGCCGGCCAGCCGGCCCTGCGCACCGATGGCCTCGAGAAAGCGGTGGACTGCCGGATTGCCGGACAGGACCAGGTGGTTGCCGTTGTCGATCGTCATGTCGAGCTGGCTGTCATGGTAGGAGCGGCAGCGTCCGCCAGCCTGTCGCGCCGCTTCGGACAGCACGACGCGCGCACCTTGCGCGGCAAGCGCCACCGCCGCCGACAGTCCGGCCAATCCAGCGCCGACGACATGGATCATCCCAGCAGGATGCATCGCACGACAATCAACAGGAGGCGAGGTTTGGCGATGCGCACGCGACGGCGCGGCGCGGCCCAGCCTTGCGCCAGCATGTCCTTCAGCATCGCCCGATAGACCGCTTCCATCAGCTTCGGCGCCAACAGCCTGCCGCGCGGCCGGGAACGCATCAGCCGGCCGGCTGCCGCGAAGTGCTCGAGCGTCCGCGCCGCCAGGGCGCGGCACGCGCCATCCACGCGCGGATCGCCGATCGCCGCGTGCGGATCGGTCGTGGCGATGCCCGCCTGTCGCAGCAACTCGCCCGGCAGGTAGAGCCGGCCCATCTCGGCGTCCTCGTCGAGATCGCGCAGGATGTTGGTGAGCTGCAGGGCGCGGCCGAGTTCGTGCGCCAGCTCGACGCCGGGCTTTTCCTCCATGCCGAAGATGCGGGTCGACAGGCGACCGACGGCGGCGGCCACGCGATCGCAGTAGAGATCGAGCGTGGCGAGGTCGGGCGCGCGGATATCCTCGGCGACATCCATGGCCATGCCGTCGATGACGGCCAGGAAATCGACCTGCCGCAGGCCGAAGGCGTGCACGTGCTGAGCGAGGAAAGCGGCACGCCCGCCCGGATGGCCGTCGTAGAGCGCGGCGAGATCGGTGCGCCAGACATCGAGTTCGGCGGCACGCTGCGGTCGGGCACGCGTGCCGTCGTCGGCGATGTCGTCGACCAGACGGCAGAACTTGTAGATGGCGAACATCGCCTCGCGCTCGGCCTTGGGCATGATGCGCATGGCGGTGTAGAACGAGCTGCGCGAGACCTGCGCCTGCAGGGCTGCGTTGTCAGCGTCGGCCGTCATCCCAACCAACCGATCGCGACCTTGAAGGCGCCCCGCAGCGAGACGCCGGCGGCTTCCATCGGACGATGATGGACACGCTGCGACAGGGGATCGCGGCGCGTCAGGCGGGCCGTGAGATCCTCTGCCAGGGCCTGGATCGCGCCCACTTCCAGGGCGAGCCGGCGATCGGCGATGGCAGGGGCGAAGCCGCGGGATTGCTCGAGCAGGTCGGCAGTGCGGCCGGCGAGGCCTTCGATGGTCCGCAGCAACGCTGGCGAGGCGCGTGTCGCCGCAAGGTCATCGATGGTGGCGCCCTGCGCCGCCAGCGCATCGAGCGGGACGTAGACGCGATCGAGAGCCCGATGATCCTTGCCGCAATCCTGCAGGTGGTTGATCACTTGCAGGGCGGTGCACAGCGCATCGTTGGCCGACCACAGCGTCTTCGCTTCGCCGTGCAGGTCGAGCACGAAGCGCCCGACCGGCGCGGCGGAATAGCGGCAATAGTCCATGAGGTCGGCCCAGTCGGCGTAGCGCTTCTTTGTGACGTCGCGGCGGAAGGCTTCGAGGAGATCGAGCGCATGCTGATCGGTGAGGCCGTGCTCGTCGAGGACAGCGCGCAGCGCCGTGCCTTCCGTATTCCCGCCGTTTCCGAGCAGCGCCGCTTCCATCCGTGCGAGCTGATCGAGCTTCTGGTTGGGTGCGGCGTCAGGATGGTCGGCCACGTCGTCGGCGGCGCGCGCGAAGCGATAGAAGGCGAGGATGGATGCCCGCAGCTCGCGGCGAACCAGCCACGATGCGACCGGGAAGTTCTCGTCGCGATGGCCCTTGCCGGACGCGAAAGCGGCCGCGTCGGTCACGATTCGCCCATCCGCGCCTGGGCGCGGCCTTTCCACTGGCCGCCCTGGCCGCGCCAGACTGCGATCGCGGATTGCACGGTGAACGCCGTGTAGGCCGCCGCGATTGCCGGCAAAGCGAGACCCCACAGCGGGGAGACACGATAGAAACGCAGGACAGGTTGGAACGCTATGGCCATCAGGAGCCAGGCCGCGAGGCCGGCCGCTTGCGCGAGGCCGTGTCCCAACAGCGCGAGCACGGCGGGCACCAGGTAGGTGATCGCCATGCCGGCCACGGTCCCGGCCAGCAGCAGCGGCGAATAGTCGAGCTGAGCATAGGCCGTGCGCGACACCATGCGGCCGATCTCCCGCAGGCCCTCGTAGGGTCGCAGGCTTCGGGCGCGTCGCGTCAGGCCAAGCCAAATCGGACCCTGGGCCTTGAGCTGACGCGCCAGGGCACAGTCGTCGATGATCTCCGCGCGGATCGATGCCATGCCGCCGATGCGCTCCAGGGCCTCGCGTCGCACCAGCATGCAGCCGCCCGCCGCCGCGGCGACGGGGCGATGGCGGTCGGCTACCCAGGCGAACGGGTAGAGCATCTGGAAGAAGAAGACGAAGGCGGGAATGAGGAAGCGCTCGGCCCAACCTCGACAGGACAGCTCGACCATCGAGGAGACAAGCACCAGTGACTGGCTCTCCGCCTGCGTGACGAGCGCGCGCAGATTGTCCGGCGCATGGCCGATATCGGCATCGGTCAGGAGCAGGTAGTCGGGCTTGTCGTCCGACGCGAGGGCTTGGCTGACGCCCTGATACTGGGCCCACACCTTGCCCGTCCATCCGGCGGGCAAGGGCGAGCCGCGCAGCAGATCCAGCCGGCTGGCGTCACCGCCGCACGCCGTAGAAGCCCGGTCGGCTGTGCCGTCGTCGCTGCCGTCGTCGACAAGCACGACACGGAAGGTGCCGGGATAGTCCTGCCGCAGCAGGCTGCCGATCGATTGCTCGATCACATCTGCTTCGTTGCGTGCCGGCACGACCGCCGTCACGCCTGGCCATCGCGCGACCGTAGCCGTGCTATCGCCATCGCGCTCGCGCGCCAGCCAGAAGCCCCCGCGACCGAGCAGCAGGTAGAGCCAGATCGCCACCGCGAGCAGGCCAAGAGCGGTCGACCAGCTCATGTCAGGTAGCCAGCCTGGCGGAACCACGCCAGGGCGTCGATCACGCCTTCCTGGTAGGCGCGGCTGCGATAGCCCAGCTCGCGCTCGGCCTTCGCGGACGTGAAGAACATGTGGTAGCGGGACATGCGCAAGCCATCGACCGTCAACAACGGCTCCTTGCCGGTGACATAAGCGAACGCCTGCGCGCCGTAGGCCAGAGGAAAGATCGGCAGCCGCGGCAGCCGGATGGTCGGCGCCCGCCGGCCGGCCGCATCGGCGACGGTCGCGAGCAGATTGCGCAGCAGCACGTTCTCGCCGCCCAGAATGTAGCGCTCGCCGACACGGCCGCGTTCGAAGGCGAGCAGATGGCCCTCAGCGATGTCGTCGACGTGCGCGAAGTTCAGGCCGGTATCGACGAAGGCGGGGATCTTGCCGCGCGCCGCGTCGAGCAGGATGCGGCCGGTCGGTGTCGGCTTGATGTCGCGCGGGCCGATCGGCGTCGTCGGATTGACGATCACGGCCGGCAGCCTGTCGCGCTGGATCATCTCCTCGACCACCCGCTCGGCCAGCGTCTTGCTGCGCTTGTACACGCCGATGGCTTCTTCCGGAGAATTCGGCGCGGTTTCGTCGACGGGACCCGTGGCGCCAGCCAGCTTGAGGGTGGCCACGCTGCTGGTATGGACGATGCGCTCGACGCCCGCCGCCAGCGCTTCCTGCATGAGGTTGCGCGTGCCGTCGACATTGGCGCGCAGGATGACCGACGGATCGCGTGCCCAGAAGCGATAGTCGGCCGCGACATGAAAGAGATAACGCACGCCGCGCATCGCGGTAACGAGCGACGATCGATCGGTCAAATCGCCGGCGACGACCTCGCAGCTGAGTTGGGCGAGATTGTCCCGCGGACTGCTGGCACGGGCGAGCGCCCGCACCTTCATGCCGCGCGCGACGAGCGCCCGCGCGACCGCCGACCCGAGAAAGCCGGTTGCGCCCGTCACCAGGACGCAATCACCCGCCTGCAGGGCTGCGCTCATCGGACTGTCTCTCGATAGACCCCTTCTTCGGCCAGAGCCGCGTGAGGAAGAGGAAGGCCCGCGCCAGGGCCGGGACCATCCCGGGGCGCACCAATCGCGCATCGTACTCGGCAAAGCGGCGATCGTTCTCCTCCAGGCAAAGGGCCATGAGATCGCGCAACCCGATCTCGACCGGCGCAACGGCGTGGGCGGTAGTGGCGGTGAAGTTGCTGTCCTGCCCGGTGCCCATGCCGTTCGTCTTCATGCTGCGCGCCAGGACCAGCCGTTCCCAGGCGATGTAGGCCCAGCCCGCCATGACGCGGCATTCGAAGGCAATGCGTCGCCACCACGGCAGGGACGCGCGTTGCCAGGCCACCAGGTTGGCGAACAGCAGGATGTGGCGGCACTCCTCCTGGATCACAGGCTCGAATGTCTCCACCAGCTCGGCCGGGAAGAAGCCCGACCGGCGGGCGAGCTCGAACAAGCCGAAGGCGAAGAAGCTGTCGATACATTCGCTGTACCCGGTGACGAGGTACATCCATTCCGGATCACGCGGCACGCGATAAGTGGGCTCCGGTCCGAGTGAAACGCCGTAGGCCTTCACCAGATGGGAGAGCACTTCCTTGTGCCGATTCTCCTCCCAGGCATTCAGCATCACCGCGTCGCGCAGCTCGGGCATTTGGAGCGTCACGGCATAGGAAGCAAAGCGCAGCCGGGCACGGCCTTCGGTATGCACGGCGATGTCCCAAATCGGCAGCGACGTCAGCCGCTGCAGCATGTCGGGACTGAGCTCGGGCCATTTGATGACGGCCGGCCGATAGGGATTGAAGGTCTCGCGGAACATCCTGCATGTTTCATGCAGATGGTCTGAAGAGCCGACACGGAACGTTCCCGCACGGGAGCTGGTCCAGGAGCGCGAGATGCGATCCGCCGCCTCGAGAGCCTCGGGCTTGGGCCGTTCCGCAGGCAGTTTCGGAGGCACGAAACCAGCCGCCGCCATGGTGGCGACGAAAAGGTCGTTGGGGTCGGTCATATCGCCCAGAATGTGAGCACTTCGAGCCCGTACGTCCAGCCTGCGTCGGGGTCCAAGCTCGTGGATTTGAGGCTGGCGGTTGACCGGATACCTATCGATCCCCATCGTCTTGGCGATGCGAGTGCTGATGTGCCTTCTCCCGGCGGGCGTGCTGCTGTTTGCGCAAAGCGCGTCGGCCCAGATGCAGCCCCATCGGGCCGAGTACATCCTGCGGCTGGGCGCGGCCATCAATGCCCCGCGCGTCGGTACGGCGACACAGGATGTCACGCTCGATTGCACCGCCTGGCATCTGAAGCGCGACGTGAAGGGCGAAGTGCCGATTTCGGCCACCTGGAAATTCGATGTGGCGTCCACGCTGGTCAGCGACGAAGGCCGCTCGGGTGACGATTTGCACTACCGCTCGCGGCAGGTTCAGAACGGCACCGAGCGCGAAGTGACGGGCACCGTGCAGCGAGCGGGCGGGGAACTGCGCGCCGAGACCCAGTCGCCGGACGGTTCCGCACACGTCCTGCTGCCCACGGTCACGCGGATGCCGGTGGCCTCGATCGGTTATGTCGTCGACAAGCTGCGCGCAGGAATGGCCTCATTCTCCATGCTCAGCTTCGATGCCCAGGGAAGCGGCAAGGCCTTCCGCGTGGATGTCGCGCAGATTGTCGATAGCGCGCTTCGGCGGCGCCCGCCGTCGGAGGAGCCGGTCGACGTGCCGGGCCAGTCATGGCCGATCCAGATGAGCTTCAGGCACGGCGGCAAGGACAAGCCGGTCTTTTCGATGACGGCGCGTCTGTTCGACTCGGGTGTCCTTGATCGCGTGACGGTCGATGCCGACGTGGTCACGGTGGCGGCTGATCTGAAGACTTTGGAAATGCATCCATCGCCGAGCTGCCGATAAAGCGCTACTTGTGTTCGTGATCGAGGACGTCGAACCGTTTCCTGATCGCGGCCGAGAAGGCCTGCTCGATGCCCGTCAGCAGTGCGGCTCGCTGCTTGTTTCCCTTTGCCCCCTTCACCACGCGTTCGACGTACCATGAGTCGTACATCTGGCGGAGCGGTGCCTCGTCGTCGGTGAGGAAGGTGAAGTATCGGTGCGACCGTGCGCACTCCTCAAGGGCACGATCCTTTTCACCACGAGCCGCCAATCCATCCCAGCAGTCCGCCATCGCGCGCGCCAAGGCCTCGGTTTGTCGGGCGGAGAGTTTGCCGATGTCGGTCACTGCGGCATTGAGGGCGGCCGTGTCGTCGATCTTGGCCAGGCGCGATGTCATGCTCTGGGCCTGAGCGACAACGCCGTACGACAGCAGCACCAGTAGGATTGCAACGAACCTCATTGTGGCTTCCACTCCGGAATGGCCTCGTCTGGCTCCTCGGCATGAACACATTTGATGCGTTATTGTCGAGGCAGATCGTCGAACCGGGAGTGTCCCATGTCTGATGCCGGCCGCCTTTCCTTCCACGTGCCCGCTCCGGCGGTGCGCCCGGGCGGCACGCCGGACTTCAGCGATGTGAAGATATCCCCGGCCGGGGAAGTGCGGCGGCCCGAGGTCGTTGTCGCGGCCGAGGAAATCCGAGACCTGGCCTATTCGATCATTCGCGTGCTCAACCGTGAAGGCGAGGCGGTCGGCCCCTGGGCCGGCCAGCTGAGCAAGGACGAGCTGCTCGAGGGCCTGCGGCACATGATGACGCTCAGGGCGTTCGATGCGCGCATGCTGATGGCCCAGCGCCAGGGCAAGACGTCGTTCTACATGCAGCATATGGGCGAGGAGGCCGTGAGCTGCGCCTTCCGCAAGGCGCTCGCGCCGGGCGACATGAACTTCCCGACCTACCGGCAGGCTGGTCTCCTGATCGCCGGCGGCTATCCAATGGCCAAGATGATGTCGCAGATCTATTCGAACGAGCTCGATCCGCTGAAGGGCCGCCAGCTGCCGATCATGTACTCCTCGCGCGAGCACGGCTTCTTCTCGATCTCCGGTAATCTCGGCACCCAATTCGTCCAGGCGGTCGGCTGGGCGATGGCGTCGGCCATCAAGCGGGATACCAAGATCGCGGCCGGCTGGATCGGCGACGGCTCGACCGCGGAGTCCGATTTCCACGCCGCGCTCGTCTTCGCCTCGACCTACAAGGCGCCGGTGGTGCTCAACATCGTCAACAACCAGTGGGCGATCTCGACCTTCCAGGGCATCGCCCGCGGCGGCTCGGGAACCTTCGCTGCGCGCGGCCTGGGCTTCGGCATCCCGGCGTTGCGGGTCGACGGCAACGACTACCTCGCCGTCCATGCCGTCGCGAAATGGGCGGCCGAGCGGGCGCGGCGCAATCTCGGGCCGACCGTGATCGAGTACGTGACCTATCGAGTCGGCGCCCATTCGACCTCGGACGACCCGACGGCGTATCGGCCGAAGACGGAGTCGGATGCCTGGCCGCTCGGCGATCCCGTGCTGCGGTTGAAGCAGCACCTGATCCGCCTCGGCGCCTGGTCGGAGGAACGCCACAAGCAGGCCGAGGCGGAGATCCTGGCGACGGTGATCGAGACCCAGAAGGAGGCCGAGGCGCACGGCACGCTGCATTCGGGTCCGCATCCCTCGGCGCGCGACATGTTCGAGGGCGTCTACGAGACCATGCCGTCACACTTGCGTCGGCAGCGCCAGCAGGCGGGAGTCTGACGGTGCCGCGAAGGACGATGGTGGAGGCGATCCGCGACGCCATGGACGTCTCGATGCAGCGCGACGACAACGTCGTCGTGTTCGGCGAGGATGTCGGCTACTTCGGCGGCGTTTTCCGCTGCACCCAGGGCTTGCAGCAGAAGTTCGGCACCAGCCGCTGCTTCGACACCCCGATCAGCGAGCTCGGCATCGTGGGCGTGGCCGTCGGCATGGCGGCCTACGGCTTGCGGCCCTGCGTCGAGATCCAGTTCGCCGACTATATGTATCCCGGCTACGACCAAATCGTGTCGGAGGTGGCGCGGCTCCGCTACCGCTCGAACGGCGAGTTCACCGCGCCGCTGGTGGTGCGCATGCCGACCGGCGGCGGCATCTTCGGCGGCCAGACCCACAGCCAGAGTCCGGAGGCGTTGTTCGTCCATGTCGCCGGCCTGAAGACGGTCGTTCCGTCCAATCCTTACGACGCCAAGGGCCTGCTGATCGCGGCGATCGAGGACAACGACCCGGTGATCTTCCTCGAGCCCAAGCGGCTGTACAACGGGCCGTTCGACGGCCATCACGACCGGCCGGTCACGCCGTGGTCCAAACATGCGCAGGGCGAGGTGCCGGACGGTCACTACACGGTGCCGCTCGGCAAGGCCGCGATCCGCCGCGAGGGGGCCGCGGTGACGGTGCTGGCCTACGGCACGATGGTGTTCGTGGCCGAGGCCGCCGCGGCCGAGACCGGGATCGACGCCGAGGTGATCGACCTCAGGACGCTTCTGCCCTACGACCTCGAGACCATCGTCGCGTCGGTCGGGAAGACCGGGCGATGTGTCATCGTTCATGAGGCGACGTTGACCGGCGGCTACGGCGCCGAGCTGGCGGCGTTGGTGCAGGAGCGTTGCTTCTACAGCCTCGAGGCGCCGATCGCGCGCGTGACCGGCTGGGACACGCCTTACCCGCATGCCCAGGAATGGGACTACTTCCCGGGCCCGGCGCGCGTCGGCCGTGCCCTCAAGGCCGTGATGGAGGCTTGAGATGGGCACCCGCATCGTCAAGCTCCCCGATGTCGGCGAAGGCGTGGCTGAGGCCGAGATCGTCGAATGGCATGTCGAGGTCGGCCAGTCGGTGCTGGAGGACCAAGTCCTCGCCGCCGTGATGACCGACAAGGCGACGGTCGAGATCCCGTCGCCGGTGGCCGGCACCGTGGTTGCCCTCGCGGGAGAGGTCGGCAGCGTCCTTGCGGTTGGTGCCGAGCTCGTTCGCCTCGAGGTGGCGGGCGCCGGCAACGACGAGGTGGTCGCGACGCCCAAGCAGGCTGCTGTCGCTGAACCGCCGCCGGCACCGAAGAAGCCCGAGCCCGTCGCGGCCAGGAAGGCGCTGCCGCCCGCCGAACCGCCGCCGAAGCCGGCTGTTCGGGCTGAAGCGGCATCACCTTCATTGCCGCGGCCAGCGATCGCCAAGCCGATCGCCTCGCCTGCCGTACGCCGCCGCGCGCGCGATGCGGGCGTCGATCTGCGCCAGGTGCGCGGCAGCGGCCCGGCCGGAAGGATCAGCCACGACGATCTCGACACCTTCCTGCGCGGGGCGGGTGGTGCTTCAGCC
>Ga0310811_10004530_pt1 | contig 17461 bp, 16 predicted proteins | sample YCmetagenome_FD_207642 | JGI IMG/M metagenome (GOLD analysis project Ga0310811, IMG submission 207642) | Soil microbial communities from experimental microcosm in Duke University, North Carolina, United States - YC | ecosystem: Engineered > Artificial ecosystem > Soil microcosm > Unclassified ...
GGGTCCGGACGGTCCAGGTCAAGGCCGGTCAGATGAAGCTGGCCTCGGCCGGCCCGTCCCAGCCTGCCCCACCCGTCACCAGCGCAATCCCGCCCGCCCCTGCGGAAGTCGCGGAGACTTCCAGCGCTGTGGTGGCAAGGGCCGAAACCAAGCCTGAAATGACCCGGCCTGAAATGACCCGGCCTGAAGTGACCCGGACCGAGCTACCGCCGCAGCCGGCCAACCACGGCACCGGAAATGGCGTGCTCGGCGTCCTGTCCGCCTCCAGCGTGGCCACCCCGCCCTCGCAGGCGCTCGCTTATGCCGATCCGGCGCCCCGCGCCCAGCCACAGACAGTCCAGCAGAATGGCGCGATCAAGCCCGCTCCGGCCGCCGCCGCCCATGCTGGCTGGATCATCCAGGTCGGCGCGCTGGAAAGCGAAAGCGAAGCCCGCGCCCGTATCGATCTGGCCCGCAACCAGGCCCGCGGCCTGCTCGGCAGGGCTGATTCCTTCACCGAGCCGGTCGTTGCCAAGGACAATCGCAAGCTGTTCCGCGCCCGCTTTGCCGGCCTCGAACGGGATCAGGCCGAAGCAATTTGCAAGACGCTGAAACGCGCCGACATTTCCTGCATTACCGTTCGCAACTGATCCTTTCCTCTCGGTCTAAACCGCAAAGCCGGCGCCAAGCGCCGGCTTTGTTGTTTCCCGGACGTATTGATTCCAACACCTGTTGTTTCAACGGCACACTTGGAAACCCGTTTGGCTGATGGCGGCTATTCGGACCTTCGAAAACTTCTCGTCAAGAATTTACGGTTAAGTTTTCCGGAATGAAGGATCGACCACGCCGGTTAACGGCGGGCGACACGGGGCATCAATCAGAGAACAAGGCAGCGGCAGCTTTCGGTTCGTAGCGTTTGGTAGCGTAAGCCGGAGTTAGCTGAGATGCGCGCGAAGCAGAGTATCCTTGGCCTCGTTTACACGGGCGGCGAGGTACGTCGAGCCCCCCTGGTCGGGATGCAGTTTCTTCATCAGGGCGCGATGCGCCCGGCTGATGTCGTCGCGCCCCGCCCCCGGCTGCAGGCCAAGGATCTGATAGGCCTCCTCGTCCGTCATTTTGCCGCTCGGCGTCGCGCGGCGTTGCCCCCCTGCCGCGTCGCCCTGCGCGTTCTGACGCCAGGCGGGAAACCGGCGGTCCAGATAGCTTTCAAGTAACGAGACGCTCTCGGCGTCGAAGGTAGCGATCATCGTCGTCAGCTGCTCCAGGTCGAACTCGTCGAGCGAGTGACCGGCATGGGGCCCGTCCACGATCCGGCCCGACAATTCGCCGCTGTCGTGATCGAGGCTCATGTCGAGATATTGCGAGCGCACGCGCGAGGCCTGTCCCGCCGAGCGCTGCGTGCGGCCGCCGAACAGCCCGCCGATATTGCTGAAACCCGATGGCCCGAACGGCGACCAGCCGAGCAGGCCCGCGCCGAAGATGCCGAGCGGGATCGCCACCGCCAGTTCGCCCCGCAGCCCGGTAAAGGCGGCTACCGCGAGCGCGACCACGCCGCCGCCGATCTTGATCACGCGCGCGAGCACGACCGGATTGGCCGCACGAAACATCTGCAGCAGCGAGTAAAGCAGGACAACGGCAACGACGCCGGCAATCAGGGTTGGCATGTACCCAATATAGTCGCCCCGGCGGCAAAAAGCATGGCGGTCCTGGCATGAAGAAGCGCGGTTACGATCACTTCATCTGGCCGATCAGCCTGGCGGCGCCACTTCCGGTTTTGGACAGCCGCAGCAGCGCCTCGCGTCCGCCCGCGACATAGGCGGCGGCGGCCCGCAGCAGCTCGCGCAACTGCGCCGCGGCGCCCGGATCGAACCGGCACCAGGCGCCGCCGGTGAGGCGCGCGATCTCGCGGAACGCCTGCTCGGCCACGGCGTCATGTCCTTCCTGGAACATGAACACGGGCACTTTGAGCAGGCCGAGTTCACCGGCCCTGGCGCAGAGATCGTCGACCCCCTCCTCCATGGCGTCGCCGACGAACACCACGGCACGCACGGCCGACGCCACCGCCTCACGGCGCGCCTCCGACAGCACCTTTCCGATCTGGGTGTTGCCGCCCTGGCAATCGATCTTGCTCATGAGCTTGGCGAGCTGTGCCGAGTCGGAAATCCACCCCGTGGCGCGGCATTCATTGAGGCCGCGGTAATAGACCAGGCGGATATCGAGACTGCCGAGGGAAGCTGCCTCGCGGAACATATCGGCCTGCAGCGCGCAGGCCATGTCCCAGGTTGGTTGCCGGCTCATGGTGGCGTCGAGCGCGAACACCAGCCTTCCCCTGGCGCCGGCCCGGTGCGGCGACATCGCGCGGGCCTTGGCGACAAAGGCGGCGATGTCATCGGCGGCCGACGGCTGCGCTTCCGGCAACGGCGAAGCCTTGCGGTCAGGCTTTTGCGCCGAAGAAACCTCGCCTGCAGATTTGGGTTTGATGGGGTCGCCGGCCATGAGCGCTCGCGGTTTTGCAGCAAGCTCTATGTGGGACGGAGAATACCGGGCGTCAATGCGCCAGGCCGCGATCGGCCAGGATCGTCCGGCGGTGAATCCCGCTAGTTGGTCACCGACTTGTTGTTGCTCGCGAGCGGGACCGGACCGGGATTGTGGACCAGCGATTCCGGCACCTTGGTCGGCACCGGCGCCAGTGCGCTGTTGTCGCTATCCTCGAGGAATTTGTTGAGCATCGTCTCGATCGACGACTTGGCCACATCGGGGCCGGTGTCGCGCATATCGTTGTGCTGGAAGCCGGTGTTCACCACCGTGATGCCCGCCTTCTCGCACTCCTCCGTATCCGGCACGACGCCCGGGTCCGGCTTGAATTGCGTATCCTTCGAGCGGAACGACAGGATCTTGAACTTGCCATCGGTCAGGAACGGCACGCGCAGATTGTCCAGCGTCACGACCTTCTTGATCTCCTCGGGATATTCCTTGGCGAAGTACATCGAGATGTCGCCGCCCATCGAATGCCCGACCATGGTCACCTTGGTATAGTCGGCATTGGGCTGGAGCTTCTTCATTTCCTCGATGGCGAAATGGATGTTGGCCACGCCGCGCTGGATCTGCGGCAGGCGGCCGACATAGAGCTCGCCGGGCTTGGTCACCATCGGCGGATCGGTCGGCAGGTCATGCTGCGGGCTGATCGACAGGTAACCGCGCATCGCGAAAACGTTGGCGAGGAATGAGTACTCGGTGTGCTTGACGGTGTTGCCGTGATTGAGGATCGCAACCGGCAGCGTGATCATGCCGGCGTTGGCCTGCATTTCCTTGTCGCGCCGAACCGCGACATCGACCGCAACCAGGCGGTTGTCGCGCGCCGGATCGTGGAAGGCGATGGTCTCATGCTTGATCGCCCACTTGCTCGTGGTGAAATACGCGACCGTGAGCAGCACGGTAAGTGAAAGCAGAACAGTAATTCCACGTTTCATCGGCGTCCTCGCGCCCCGCTACAGGGCCATCCTAGTATCGAGACTCTTCGGCCTCGTTCTCAATGATATATGTCACAGGGGAGTGACATAAAGACCAAATGTTGTGAGTTGACCGCCTTATCGTTGTGCGCTGCACCTAGTTGTTGTGCAACTGCTCACTGGCCGGAAATCGCCTCTTATTCCCTATTTGACGGCCTCTACCGAGCTTCGGTTCGGCCGGTCGATAAATCCCTAATGAAAACGAGATTCTAGGCCGTTCGTTCCCCGCCCCTCGCAGGCCACCCCCCGTAAAAGCACGGGGATTCAGGCCGCGGTTCGGATGATCAGCTTCAACGCCGGATTGTCATAACCTCGAAGCTCGCCTATTCCGGCTTCAGCCGCCCTTTCCGGAACGGCTCAGCGATTTCGCGCCGTCCGAGACGCCACAGGTGTCATCCGCCTCCGACCGGGGGGTGAGTTCGGAACGCCGCGGTTGAAGGCCTCGATCGCGCCGGTCAGGCCCCGATGATGTCATGGACTTCGAGCGGCTTGTCGACCTGGGTGAACCATTCGGCGCGGTTGGCGGCGCGCCTGCGGCCACGCTCGTCGAGTGGCAGCTTCAGCTGGCGCAGCAGGCTCGTCACCTCCTCGCGCGCCGTCACATGGCCCAAGCTCGGCCGCGTGCCGAGCGTTGCCTCGTCGATGTCGTCGAGCGCGGTCAGGCCGCGCGGGAAGAACTCGCGGTAGACCACCCGCTCGGCAAAGCCGTCGATGGAACGGAAGCCCAGCCGCAACGACAGATCCTTCAGGCTGTCGGCGACGAGCTGCTTGTTGCGCGAACCGATCATCGACAGGCGGTTGCGCACCACGATCCAGTCGCAGGAGGCGCCGTCGAGCTGGCGGCGCTTGCGCCTGACGTCGCGCACCATCTCCGCATAATGGCTCTCGCCGGTCACCGAATAGGTGGCGGGATCGACGGTGCCGAGCACGTCGAAATCGAGGAAGCTGTCGTTGATCGGCGTCACCAGCGTGTCGGCCATCGAATGCGCCAGCCGCATCAGATAGGAGTCCGACCCCGGCGTATCGATGACGATGAAATCATAGGCGCGCTCGACCGCGCTCACCGCTTCCATGAATTGCTGGAATTCGGAGTTCTCATTGTCGGCGATCTGCATCGTCTCGCCGAGCTTGATGCAAAAATGCACGGGGATTTCGAGATCGAGGCCGGTGCGGCGCACCCAAGCCTTGCGGTTGCCGATGTAGCGGGTGAAGCTCTGCTGGCGGCAGTCGAGGTCGATGGTGGCGACGCGCTGACCGGCTTTCATCAGGGCGACAGCGACGTGCAGGGCGATGGTGGACTTGCCCGAACCGCCCTTCTCGTTGCCCAGCACGACCACGTGCGCCGAGCCGGATTGACCCTGACTAGCCTGCAGCAACATGATTCACCCCCGGTTGTATCTTCAAATCACGCGCGTCTGCGGTCAAGTGAAATGCGCGACAGCGATTTCAAATTGCACTCTGCCTGCCCTAATCAAGGCGTTCGCCGCCGAGAGCGTCGACCTGATCCGGAATCCGGGCCGAGACACCCGCGCAACCTCGGCTTGCGCAGCGCGATTTCCAGATCAAGTATATCCGCAAGGGATTTTTCCCCGGGATCGCCGGCATGGACGCCTTGTCGATACGCTTTGCCATTCTCATTGGCCTGATGAGCCTTGGCGCGGCCGGATTTGCGGACGCGCAGAACCCGCAGCGGCCGCCGGTTGGCGGCATCGGGTCGCCGCCCGACGCCATGATCTTCTATGTTGCGCGCGGCCCGGCCGGCGCGTGCGGGCCGGGCTGCTCGGAATGGATCGCCGCCGAAGGCACCGTGCAGTGGGATACCCACAAGCGGCTGATCAACATTCTCGACCGCCAGTCCGGGCGCAAGCTTCCTGTCGTCATCCACAGCTGGGGCGAGTCCAATCTCAATGTCGCGACCAGCCTTGGCCGGATCCTGCGCGCCCGCGGCATCGATGCGACGATGGGGCCGACCGACGTCGACGCCTGCCAGGGCAAGCCCGACGCGGAATGTTTCGCGCTCAAGCGGCTGGGTGGGCCGCTCGATGCGGCGATCAAGCGGCCGGACGAACCCTGCGACCTCACCTGCGTGCTGATCCTGGCCGGCGGCGTCCACCGCAGTCTGCCGGCCGGCACCAGGGTGATGCTGACCGGCATGTCGATCCACAACCGGCTGGCGCCCAACGTTTCCAAGGACGAGCGGGGCGGCGCGACGGCGCGATTTGACGAACTGTTCCGCATCTACCTGCGCGACATGGGCGTCGAGACCGAGTTGCTCGACATTGTCGACAAGACTTCGGACGTGCACCGTCGCATCGAATTGCCCCCTGCCGAATGGACGCGGCTGCGGATCGTCACCGAAACGGCGCTGTAGATTGCTGATTTGACGCGTTTTCTCGACGCGAACCGGAATCCACCCCCGGATCAAGTCCGAGAGCATGCTTGGCTTGAAAACGCTCTACAGCAGGCCGAGGTCGCGCAGTTCGCGCCGCATCGGCTCCGGCATTGCCGCGACGCTGGCGGCACCCGATCGGGTCAGATCGGGCGGCGCGGAATCCTCGGTGAAATAGCGCCAGCCCTGGAACGGGCGCATCGGCCGCGGCGACACCGCGATCACCTTGGGCTGCATCACCAGGCGGCATCGTCCGATGCCGTCCTTGTCGCGAAACGGCTCGATCGCGATCAGTTTTTCGCGCGCCGCGATTTCCCCCTTGATCACCCAGTACAGCGAACCGCCGGCGAGGATCTCCTCGTTGCGCTTCGGCGTCATTCGCGTGACGTGGATATGACGGAGCGGCAAGCCCTTTTTCTTCGCGGTTGCCATCCGTTCGGCAACCCAGCCCTTGAGTTCCTTGACGGATTCGCAGCCAACGCAGAGCTTGATGAGATGAAGCGGCATGATCGTTACGCTTTAGCGGGCTGCGAGCGTCTTGAAAACGATCATTCGTTCGCAGCCGCCGGCGCTGTGGATGACGCCGAAGGCTGCGGCGCGATCTGGACCGGCGCGGCCGCGACCGGCGCCCGTTTCGGCGAGGGAGGCTTCTTGGCGGCCGCCACCGCCGGCGAAGCGGTTGCCGCCGCGGGGCGCGGTGCAGGCACCGGCGCGAGTTGGACCGGTGCGGCCGGCGGTGAGGCACGGGCGGTAGATGACGCCGGGCCGCTGCCGGGCTCAGGGGTCATGATATTGACCGGCGGGGTGGAGGCCGCCGACGGGAAATCGGCAGTGGTCGGCTTGCCTGTCGGCATCGACCCCGGCAGCGCGGCGACGAGCCCGGTTGACGCGGCCGCCACCGGCGGCGCGTTCCATGACGGCGAATAGCGCGTGATCAGGTTCTCATAGACGCGCTCGTCCATGTTGGCCACGATCTGATGATTGTCGGACAGTGCGCGGAACGCGGCGCAGGATGACGGCGTGCAATGGTCGCGCGCCATCAGCACATAGGCCATCAGCCCATAGCGGTCGCGCTCGACCGCGCGGCGCAGTGCAAGCAGTTCGAAACTCGGGTTTTTTCCGGCCGCGTCGCCAAACCCGGTGAGGCGGCTGATCTGGGCGGCCGCATAGGCGACGGCTGAGGCGGCCGACTCGGCGGAACCGAACAGCGTCTTCTCGCAGGCGTTCAACACGGCGTCGCCGGCGAGGTCGTCGATGCAGGAGAGCTGCGGCAGCGTCGCGCCCGCCGCGGCGACCGGGCGGCCTTCGGATCCAGCCTGGTCGCCCTGCCCGAAGCCGCGGATGGTGGCCGCACCCGCGACCCCGATCGCAAGCAGCGTGATGACCGTCAGCGCGCCATTGGCCACGGATTTTTCCGCGCGCAACAGCGTGATCAAAACGATGATCCCGAAAAATCCCGCCGCGGCCAGCGTGAGCCACATCGGAAAGGTCGGCGAGCGCCAGATCTGATCCAGCGAATTAGCCCAGGCCCAGTTCATGCGCGGTGTCCCTTAACGCAGCATCAAACGCGATCGGCGAAAGTGAACGCGCTTTTCCCGCATTCACTTGTCGAAGAATGTTTCTGCGAACCGGGCCTTTTGACGGCGAGCGAGATGGAACCGCGTCAACCGCCTGCTTGCGCACAACTCTTTCAGGAGATCGCGAGCTGGCTTTCCTTGGCGACCCGTTCGAAGGCTTCGGTCGAGCTTTTGATGCGATACTGACAATCGTCACCGTCGGTCGGAAGCAGCCGAAGCACCTCATAGGTGCCGGTGGCGGCCGGTCGGGCAACGTTGCTGGCAGTAAAATAGACAGTCTCTCCAACGGAGTACTTATGCTTCAACGCCCTCTCCATACGCAAGATTGTCGGCCGCGCCTGACGTCCCGCTAGCTTCGGCCGATGTGAGAACCCCGCGTCAATCTAGCACACGGCATGACCAAAAAGCCAGCAGCATCGGGGCATACCGATGCTACACATTTCCATTATTTATCAATAAGATAAGAGGAAATATGGGGGTTCACCGAGGGAATTCGCATAGCCGCCATTCCTGAGGCGGTTCCCAACTTTAGGCGGTATGGGGCAGCCGGCCGTCAGGGCTCGCATGGTCGACCGCGGTCGGCAGCTTCTGGGCCAGCAGCTTGGCGAGCTGGTCGATCGGAATGTTGAATTTGGCGGCCAGCTGCTTGACCGTGTCGCTGTCGAGCACCTGCTGCAACTGTTCGGCCGTGATCGGCAGGTTCGCTCCGGTGCCGATCCAGGATTTCACCTGGTCGCCGAAGCCGGCCTGCTGCAGCTTGGCGACGATCGCCGACAATCCGCCCTGGCCGCCACCGCCGAGCACTTCACTCAGTACCGCCGGAACCACGGTGGCCTCGAGCTGACCCAGCACTCCCCCAAGCACGCCCGAACTTTCCAGTGAATCGAGAATTCCCATGGCCGCACCCTCAATCGTTTGCCAGGCGAAACCCGCCTTGACGGATTGAGACGGCGTTACCGCCGCCCGGTCAAGCGGAGATGCGGCCGGACGCGATCACAGTTGCGGGCAACGGATGTCCTGAAATCTATAGCGCCTCGACCCGCTCGATGATCAGCGTTTCAGCCAGCCCGTCGCGGGTCCATTCCGCAAACGCAGGCTGCGACATCATCGCATCGAAATAATGCCGCGCGTCACCCTCGACCGGGATTGCGTAGGTTCGGAAGCGATGCACCACGGGGGCGAACATCGCGTCCGCGCCGCCGAAGGCGCCGAACAGGAACGGCCCCTCTTTGCCGTAGCGCTGATGACACTCCGCCCAGATCGCCTGGATCCGCGCCACGTCGTTGCGCGCGTCATCCGAGAGGGCGACGGCCCGGATCGGGCGATGCAGGTTCATGCCGCATTCGTTGCGCAGCGCCATGAAGCCGGAATGCATTTCCGCCGAGATCGACCGCGCATGGGCGCGCGCGGCACGGTCTTCCGGCCACAACTTCGCCTGCGGGAATTTTTCGGCGAGATATTCGATGATCGAAAGCGAATCCCATACCGTGACGTCGCCATCGACCAGCGTCGGCACCTTGCCCGCACGGCTGAAGCTCAGGATGCGATCCTTGTCGGCCTGGCCGGTGTAGAGCGGAATGAAGACTTCCTCGAACGGAATGCCGTTGGCGCGCAGCGCCAGCCATGGCCGCATCGACCATGACGAATAGTTCTTGTTACCGATGACGAGTTTCAACATGTTGCGGGGAATCCTGTTGCGAGGGCCATCTTGCCATAGCGCGCCGCCGTCGTTCAACCGGCGGAAGCGTAGGGCGGGTTCTCTTTAACCCGCCATCCCGCCTGGAGCGGCGGATTACCGCGCCACGACGTCAGTCTGCGGCCTTGCGGCCGCGCGCCAACACCGCGGCAATGGGAATTGCGAGATCTTCGCCACGCCGGAAACGCGCGGCATGACAGTCGATGTCAACAGCCATGGCGGCGAGCGCGGATGGCTGTTGCGCCCCGATGAGCGCCGCCATGCGCACCGTACCGGCCGCGAGTGCGGCGAGCAATGCGCGTCCGTCCCGCAGCCGCCACTCGGCGCGAACGATCTCTGCCGACCTGTCCGCAAAGCCGGCGGCTTCGAGAGCGCGCGCGCATTGGTCAGTCTCATTCAACGCGCCGCCCGGCGGGGGCGTCTGTGCAGCGGAACGGTCGCCGTGCCGGGCAACCGCGTCGAACACGAGTGACCAGGCAATATTCTCCGCAGGGGCGGCCCATACCGTGAAGGCGATGCGCCCGCCCGGTTTGAGCACCCGCCGGCACTCGGCAAGGGCTTGTTGCGGCCGCGGAACGTGATGGATTCCGAAGCTTGATGCGACGGCGTCGAACGTGCCGTCGGGATATGGCATGTCCTCGGCGTCCCCTTCGGTCACGACGATTTCCGGATGGAGGCCGCGCGCGACGCCAACCATCGCGGCGGAAAAGTCCAGCCCGTGCGCGAAGGCGCCGCGGGCCGTTGCCGTCGCGGCGAGATGACCCGGCCCGCAGGCCACGTCGAGCACACGCTGGCCCTGCGAAATTTCTGCGGCATCCAGCAGCGGCGCCATGTAGGGCTCCGTTGCGTGCGCGAAACTGTCGCCATAGCTCGAAGCCGCACGTTGCCACCCGGTGTGCTCGAAGGCGCGTACGGCTTCCGGTTCATGGTTCATTGAGTCGGCCCGGGGTTGGAAAATGCGGCGACGGCGGTATTTGAGCAAATCTATCGGAGGGCGTCGAGAGACCGGTTCTCCGGTGATCGCGGCATCGCGGTGGTTCGGTGAATGTCTGAAGCGGCCATCGATCGGGGGCGCGGCCGGCGTCCGCTGGCGCTGCGCGGCACGTTACGCCGTCGGCATCCTCGCCGTGTGATCAGACGGGCGGATGGAGAGAACTTTTCACCCAACCTTCCGCGCGAGCGGATTTCAGTGGGTCGACGGTGTCGCAATCCTCGCAACGCAAGATACCCGAACCCTTGCCGTCGGCCGGCTGGACAAGGATCTTCTTGCGTCCGCACTTGGGACAGATCGAACCATCGTTTGCCAAAGGATGCCCCTGCTTTGGCACTGGTGTGCGGTCTACCGGCAAGACCAACCATCGTCAATTTGCAGTTGAACGTTTTGGCGCCTCACCGGCAGCGCACGGTCGCGCCCAACGCGGTGCTTCACGTTAAACGCGGTCGCGAAAGCCGAGTGAAGCCGGAAAACCCGACTCCTGCTATTGGCCTAAAGTGCAGCCGTTCACCGCGTACCCGGCGGAAGTCCGTCCGCGATGGCAAAAACGGGCGGCCAGTCCGGCGGCAACAGCCGCCCAAGCGCTGAACCGGCTTTGCTTGTAGACCATTTCTTGCGGCCCGCCTCGCCTGCAGAAATTGGGGCGGCGTTGGCCCTTCGGGCATTGGCCTATGAGGCAATAGAGCGCGCGGGCATCAGCGCTTATTCTTGGAAACGAGCAAGCACTCGTTGACGTGGGTCAAGGACGGGCGCTCCAACATCCACGTAAATTCAGGCAACCGTCGGCTGCGACCGCCGCGGAGGGGACGTCCTCATGTCTCGCGATCTCGTTGCTTCCCATTTGTTGGGTACCAACAACTACACGTCAATCTGTCGGGAAACCACCAGCGCCTTTTCGCGGCCCTTTCCTGTCACTCCGGCAGACATGGAAGCAAGGTTGATCATGGGTAGGCTGGTCCGTGAATATCTGGAGCATCGGCCAATCACGTCAATCGGCGCTGTCCGCAGTTCGCTGGAAACAGCATAGGCCTCTTCGGCGGCCCCGTTCGTTTTCATGATCCTGGCGACCGCTCTCCCGCGACTACCCGGAGCCTTCTTGGTACGCTCACCCGCCAAGCCGACTTCCAACTTTGCCACGGCGTGTCGACGTCAAAACCCGGCTTCGATTGGCTTGATCTGGATCAAGCATTGCACGTTCCGGTCGCGGGATGCTGCCGTGCAGGCGTCCTTGATAACAGGACGTTTTAGGACGATCGGTGAGCAAGTGAGAAAGAACTGCTCGCACGATCGTCACGAGAACTGCCAACGGCCGTCAACAACTGCACGCCTGACGGTCGTCTGCCCCCCTCGCCCCGCCTGAGTTCATCGAATATTGGGAGCAAGCCAATGAGCATCATCTGGACCATCATCATCGGATTTCTGGCCGGTGTTGTCGCGAAATTCATCATGCCCGGAAACAACGAGCCGTCAGGCTTCATCATGACGACCATCCTTGGCATCGTGGGCGCGTTCGTGGCCTCCTTTCTCGGGCAAGCGCTCAACTGGTACAAGGCGGGTGAAGGCGCCGGCTTCATCGGCTCCGTCGTGGGCGCCATCATCGTTCTCGTGATTTACGGCTTTGTTGCCGGGAAGCGGCCGGCGGTTTGACCTTCCGAATTGCGCGCGAGAACTGCATCGAAATGATTGACCGGCCTTTGGTGCGTCGGTGGCGCCGGATTGCGATCGTCGCAATCCTTGTTGCGGGGTGGCCGGCGTGGCTTTCCGATCTCGCGAGCGCGGAGGAGAATTGCCAGGCGATGCCTGCCGGATCGGCACGCACCGACTGCTATATCGGCCTGGGCCGCATCTATCGTGGACAATCGGATGTTGCCGCTGGCAAGGCGCGCGTGCAGTCAGACGCGGCGCGCTACCAGCAGGTGACCGGAACCAGAAGCCCTTCAAAAGCTTCCAAACATCGACGAAAAGGACCCGCCACAGTCGACGCGCAATGAGATAGCGGACCGACGCACTCGCAAGCCCAACTGGACAAAGTGGCTTGTCAGCGCGACGAATGGCCACGTGAGATCTTACTATTTTGAAACCCCAGCAGGGCCAGGCGATGCTTAACTGCGTTGAATCCGTGCCATGAGCTGCAGAAGTTTTTCAGCGGCGAAAGGCTTGATCACCACCGACACACCCTGCGAGGAGATCGTCTCGATCGTTTCCGATCTGATGTCGCCGGTCATCACTATCGCCGGAACATTCCAGGCAAGAGCTGAACGCAAGGCTTTGATGCTCTCAAATCCGTTCATCGAGCCGCGAAGGCTGTAGTCAGACAACACCAAATCAGGACGAAAACCTCCCGCAACCAGATTAAGGGCATCATGTCCGGTCGCCACCGTGGACGTGCCGATCCCCCTTAATTTCATCAGCCTGTCGAGCGCCGACCGCACTGACACCTCGTCCTCGATGACAAGGACGGTGCCAACGAAAGAAATGCGCTCAGAGTCCCGATCCTGATCTGTTTCACCATGGACACGGTTTTGCCCGCGGGGAACATTGATGGCGACACATGTTCCTTTGCCCGGGGCGGACCGCACATCGATCCCGTGGCCCAATATCTCTCCCAGTCGCCTGACGATCGCCAGACCCAATCCAAAGCCGCCGCGCTCTGCAACCTTGGGACCCTGATAGTAGTCGTCGAATATGCGAGGCAGCTCATCTCCTGCGATACCGATGCCGCTGTCCCACATTTCGATGCGGATCTTGTCGCCAGCGCGCCGGCAACCCAGCAGGAGTTTGCCGTGATCGGTGTATCGCACCGAATTCGACAGCAGATTGCGGACCATCTCCTCGAGCATGTGCCTCTCGCTGTGAACCGTGAGTCCACACCTAACGACACGCAATTTGAGGCTCTTTTCCTCGACTTGCCGCAGAAAATCCGTTGCGACCGAGTCGAATACTTCGTTGATCGCAAGATCGCTCTTGATGGGACGCAGGTTTCCGGATTCGAGCCGATTGACATCGAGCAAGCTCGACAACATGCTTGAAATCGTATCGAGCGAGCGCCCGATCTCCTTGAGGAGCTTGCGTCCTTCGTCATCCGGGTGCCGCTGCTCGAGCGCACCGTGCAGGAATCTCAGGGTTTGTAGAGGCTGTCGCAGATCATGGCTTGCCGCGGCCAGAAAGCTGGACTTGGCTTGATTGGCCAGTTCAGCCGATTTCTGGGCGCGCGAAATCTCCTGCTCGGAGCGCTTGCGCTCGGTAATATCGGTGGTCAGACCCTGGACGCGTTTGAGTTGTCCGGCGGAGTCGAACTCAGCGGTTGCGATCTGCTCGAGCCAGACTTCGCGATCGTCATCTTGTCGCATGTAGCGAAATGTCGTGTCATATGACGGATTGTCCGGACCCACACCTTGCAGGCAAGCCATCACGCTCGGCCGATCATCCGGATGAATTTGCTTTAGCCATTCAGCGCTGGAGAGAACCTGTTTCGACTTGACGCCCAATATTTGCGTCGCGTTCTGGCTTTGCCGCACTTCGTCGGCAGGCATTTCCCAATCGAACGCCAACACGCCCCCAGCCCCGAGCGCGTCCTGGAGCCGGGCCTCGCGTTCCAGAAGTGCAATCTCGTGACGTCTTCGTTCGCTGAACAACGCCGCAACAATCAGGGCGCCGAACGAAATCGCCAGAATGCTGGCTTGCGCGTACAAGATGCGCTGGTCAATCGACAGGCGCGGGTCGCCGAAGACTCCGATCGCAAAGGTCGTCGTCCAGACAATCGTGATTGCACAGATGAAGGCTGCTGCCGCGGTAAAGAGCGGCCGGAGCCGGGCCGCGGTCCAGACAATCAGCGGGCACAGGGCGGCTATGGCCAGATCGAAAGTCCACATTTGATTCGGCATAAGGACCAGGAATGCGCACAAAGCGGTGACCACCGCGAGCGACAACATTCCTTCCGCGATTTCGCGTCTTGGCGGAAACTCGCGCAAAAGTGCCGCGAACCCGATTATCAGCGGCGCGATCGTTATGGTGCCGAGTGCGTCGGAGGCGAACCAGTGAAACCATATGGTCGACACGGACGCGCTCGAACCATAGAAGAACACGAAGCCGAACGTACCTACGATCCCGGACGCGATGGTCGCTCCGATCGTGGTCGCGAACAGTCCGAGTACCTGCCGCAGCCCATTCAGTTCGAACGGGGGGCGGTAGAACCGCTGGATCAGGCCGGCGACGACGGTGGCCTCGCCGGCATTGGCGACAGCGAAAAAAACGGAACTCCAGATGTTGCGATCGCCCAACAGATTGGCCGCGATGGTCGCAATCATCACGCCGGCAACAACCGGCCACCGCGCCGCAGAACCAAACCCTATCAATGTACCGGAGGCTATACCCGCGGCCGGCCAGAACACGGCGACGCCGTCGACCTCTTCCAGCAAGGCCAGGCTTAGCCGCGCTGCGAGGAAATAGGCGATGGCCATAACGGCCGCGCCCGCCGCCGAAAAGATCCATGCGGCCACCCAGGTCGACCGCCGCGCCGGCAAAATCCCCGGTCCGGTGTCCGGGGCGTAGTTGAGTTGCCCACTCATTGCGAACCTGCCTCGCCCAATTGTGAGGGCGCTCATTCAACCTGACGCCTGCAACTATACAAGCACCTCAGCCCACGCGCAGTCACTTCCGGTCTTCCCCCGCAAGCGGCGCATGTCAGCATGTCTGGAAGGTGCCGCCAACAAGAGACTCATGCTCTGCGGAATCTATTCGATCACTCGGTCGGAGCGGTCGAGCAGCGATTTCGGGACTTCGTCGAAATCCGCCGCAAGAAGATGTGCGAATGGAGGCGCTGCTGGTAAGGCTGAATTCCTTGCAGCAAAGCATGCTTCGCCCTGATCTGAAGGACCGTTTCACCGCCACCTACTTGCGCCAAATCGAGAGGATTACCGCGATCCCCGACAATACGCCTCTGCTCTGACCAGGGGGCCCACAGATTGTTCTCCGCTGGACCGAGGGCTAAGATGCGCTCCAGCTTTCGAGTTACAGCTCGTCCCGGAGGATGGAGGGAGGAGCCTCATCAACATCGGAGGTGCACATGGTAGCGGAAACCCTTGATCGCGCGGTCGAGCGAAGCCATCGAGCTGTGGCGGCGGTATTCCGGGGCGACCCGGGCCCGGCAAAAGCTCTCTTTTCAGATGATGAAGACGTAACTTTGGGCAACCCTTTTGGGCCCTTTGCATGCGGGCGCAAAAAGGTCGAAGAAACAATTGCCGGTGCCGCCTCGAACTATCGCGATGGCGACGTCACCGGCGCGGACCTTATCGCGAAATATGTGTCCGATGGCCTTGCCTGTGTCGTCGAATTGGAACGAGGGCACGCTAAGGTCGGCGGGAGCGATCAAACGGCTACATTGGCTCTGCGTGTGACCAGCGTCTTTCGCTTGGAGCACGACGTTTGGAAACTTGTCCATCGGCACGCCGACCCGATCACGACACCACGCCCGGCAGCGTCCGTGATCCCCCGGTAGCAACGCACAATCGTTCGTTCTTGACCGGATGCATTTTGCCAGCCGCCATTAGGTGATGCTGTGCGCGGGATTGGCATGAACGGACTTACGAGCGGAACGACTGCCGCGCCAGTCGCATGAATAAAATATGTGATCGCGCGAGCCCTGCCCGGAATCAAGAATTCGAAAAATCCTGCGGCGTGAAGCTGAGGTCGAGCACCTTCCATTCGCCGTAGCGATCGACCGGCAGCATGGCATAGGGTTGGCAGGCTTGCAGCGCGCTGATCGCGCTCTGCATCAACAGCGGGCCCTTTGCCGACGCGCTGGCCTCGATCAGGATCGGCTCTGCCGCAAGCTTGCCTTGCGGGGTCATCAGCACCCGCAGCCTGACCTTGACGTCGTCGGAGCCCTTCAGCGCGGCCGGCAGCTTCGAACAGGTCCTTAGGTGACGGCGAAAATCCGCAACCACGCTGGAGGCGACATCGGCAGCCTTGGTCGCCGGCGCATCGAAATTATCGCCGTTCTTGTCACCGGCTGGCGACAGCGCCGGCGCCATATCCGGCGGCAGGCCAAGCAGGACGTTGTACTTGACGGTGATATCGGGCTCGGGCGGTTTGTAGGCCGGCGCGGGAGATGCCATTTGTGGCGGCGGCGCCGGCTGCGGCGCGGCGGGCGGCGCGGGCTTGGCTGCAGGCGCAGGCGCGCTCTCCGCGGTGTTATTGGCGAGCGACGGTTGCGGCGGCGGTGGGATCGAGACCGGTTCGGACACCTTCTCGGCCTCGGCTTTTTCGGTTGCGGCCGGTTCGGCAAGTTCCTGCGGTGCGACGAGATCGACCGCGATCGGCTCGGCCGTCACCACGCCGAACGGATGCACCTCGGAAAACAGGAACACCAGTGCCAGCAGCGACAGATGGGCCAGCGCCGATGCCGTCATGTCCGTCGGTATGATCCACCGCAGCTTCATCGCGCCAAAACGAGTTTCGGTATGGTCCCCGGGCGGAAGCATAGCGCCCGCCGCAACCATTCCTCAATCCCATTTCGGCGCGAAGCCGTAATCGGTGAGCCGGCCGCCGGCGCTCGCCATGGCGGAAATCTGGCGCATGTCCTCGCCGGAGAGTTCGAAATCGAAGATATCGATATTCTCCGAGAGCCGTTCGAGTTTTGAAGTGCGCGGGATCGCCGCCACGTTCTGCTGCACCAGCCAGCGCAGGCACACTTGCGCGGCGGTCTTGCGGTAGCGGTCGCCGATCCGCAGCAGCGCGCGGTCGTTCTTGATGCGGCCCTTGGCGATCGGGCTATAGGCCACGACAGCCATCCCGTGCCGCGCACAGGCCTCCATCACTTTGGTCTGGTCGAGATAGGGATGGTATTCGACCTGGTCGCACACCAGGAGCTCCGGGCACGCCGCCACCGCCTCCTCGATCAGCGCCACGGTGAAATTCGACACGCCGATTTGGCGCGCAAGGCCGGCCTGCTTGACCCGCGCCAGCGCGCCCAGCGTCTCCGCCAGCGGCACCTGCGGATTGGGCCAGTGCAGCAGCAGCAGGTCGATCTCGGTCAGGCGCAATCTGGCGAGGCTCTCCTTGGCGGATCGCTCGAGATCCTTGGCCGCGAAATGCGTGGTCCAGATCTTGGTCGTGAGAAATATCTCGTCGCGCCTGACGCCGGAGGCGCGCAGGCCGTCGCCGACCTCCCGCTCGTTCTCATAGACCTGTGCGGTGTCGATGTGGCGATAGCCGAGCCGCAGCGCCTGCTCGACCAGCCGCGCGCAGGTTCGTCCGCGCAATTCCCAGGTGCCGAGCCCGATCGCCGGGATCTTTGCGCCGTTGGCCTCGATGAAA
>Ga0310811_10004531_pt1 | contig 17460 bp, 19 predicted proteins | sample YCmetagenome_FD_207642 | JGI IMG/M metagenome (GOLD analysis project Ga0310811, IMG submission 207642) | Soil microbial communities from experimental microcosm in Duke University, North Carolina, United States - YC | ecosystem: Engineered > Artificial ecosystem > Soil microcosm > Unclassified ...
GCACACAACGGGACCCGCGCACATAATCCCGGGCCCTACGCCCGCCCGCGATCCGCAGTATCAGAGTCGGCCTCGCGCGTGGTCGCCTCGCGGCAGGTCCGGCACGCAAAGCTATGAAGTTCAGGATGCCCGGCGACGCCGGGAATGACCCGCACGAGGTACATCGGTCGCCGACAATGGGGGCACTCGGGGGGATGGTCCGCCATAGCACCCGGGTATTGTGCCTCTGCGCGGACGGCAACTCAGGTGTTTTCCGGAGGTGACTTTGTCCCAGGCGCGGGAACGTCCTTGGCCTCCTCTTCCGCCAGAAGCTTCAAGAGAAGATCGCGCTGCGCCTCATCCGTCGTTTGCGCCAGAAGCCTTCGGTAATGCTCGATATTCTGGCGATGGACAAAACGTTCCATACCATCAACCTTCTGACGCGCGGGCGACTTGACACCCTTCGCACCAATTCACTTCAACTTCGCGTAAATCCATCATAGCGCACCTGGGTATGGGTCTTTCGGTAGCAGCCTACCGCGCGACGCTTATTGAAGACAGCGGTTCTCGGAAAATCCCCCGTGCCAATCGGAACGCGCCAACAACGTGCGCGTTGCAGCATATAGCGTTGGTCTACCTTGCCCGGGGATTTCCATGAATCAGGCGCTTCATGCATTTGCGGAAGCTCCGCAGAGCGCCAGCCTGGTCCGGCACTGGTACGCCCTCCTCGACCACATCCCGACCGGCGTCTACATCTGCGACCACAACGGCGCCATTGTGCGCCACAACGCCCGCGCAGCCGAGATCTGGGGCTGGTCGCCTGAGCCCGGCGATGTCAATGCGCGCTACGGCGGTCAATTCAGGAGTTTCGAGCTCACCGGTGAACTTCTCGAGCCGGCGGATTGGCCTATGGCCACGGTCTTGCGGACCGGCGTTCCGGCGCGCGGGCGCGAGATCATCGTCGAACGGCGCGACGGCATGCGGCTTTGCGTCCTTGTGAACGCTGATCCGCTGTTCGACGAGAAGGGCGTGCTGATCGGCGCCGTCAACTGCATCCAGGACATCACCGCGCAGAAGCGCGCCGAGATGCGTGAAGCGCAGGACAAGCGGATGCTCGAGGCCGTCATCGCAACCACGCCCGAATGCATCAAGCTGGTGGCCGCCGACGGCACGCTGCTGCAGATGAACGCGGCCGGCTGCGACATCATCGGCGCACCCGCCGCACGACTGATCGGAGCGCCGATTGTCGACGTCATTGCACCGGAGCATCGCGAGCGCTGGCGTGAAAACCACGCGCGCGTCTGCGCCGGCGAGAAGCTGAGCTGGGAATTCGACCTCATCGGCGCGCAAGGCCGGCGCCATATGGAGACCCATGCCGCGCCTTTGACGATGCCTGATGGGACGACCGCGCATCTTGCCGTCACGCGCGACGTGACCCGCCGCAAGGAGCAGGAGCAGGCGCTGCAGGATCAGAAACAACGTCTGCAGGATCTGCTCGAGAGCCTGCCGGCAGCGGTCTACACGACCGACGCCGATGGGCGCGTCACCTTCTTCAACCAGGCCGCGGTCGACATGGCCGGCCGCACGCCGCGTCTCGGCGAAGACCAGTGGTGCGTGACCTGGAAGCTCTTCAAGGCCGATGGCACGCCTCTGCCGCACGAGGAATGCCCGATGGCCATCGCCCTCAGGGAAAATCGCGCGGTGCGCGGCGAAGAGGCGGTCGCGGAACGGCCTGACGGCACGCGCGTCCCGTTCATCCCCTATCCCACGCCGCTGCGTGACGCGGACGGCAACCTCGTCGGCGCCATCAACATGCTGGTCGATGTCTCCGAGCGCAGACAAGCGGAATACCAGCAACGCATCCTGCTCAACGAGCTCAATCACCGCGTCAAGAACAACCTGCAAATGCTGCACTCGCTGATGCGTACCGCGCAGCGCGAGAGCAACAGCGATGACGCGAGGTCCGTCCTCGAGGAGGCCGCGCACCGCGTCGGCGCCATCGCTGCCGCGCAGCGGGTGCTTTACAGCGCGGAAAGCACGACCAGCTTTTCGGCCAATGAATTTCTCCAGGCCGTCTGCCGCGCGGCGCAACAAGGCTTTGCCGACGACGTGAACATTCAACTCGCATCGACCGAAGGAGATTTGTCGAACGAAACATCGATGCCGCTCGCACTCATCTTGAACGAGCTCCTCAGCAACGCGGTCAAGCACGGTCTCAAAGGCCAGCGGCACGGCACCGTCAAAGTGCGGCTGGCAGGCACGAGCGACCGTTACGAACTCACGGTGGAGGACGACGGGCCCGGATTTGAACTGCATCCGTCCAGCCGGCGTTCGTCCGGCCTCGGCCTGGTCATCGGGCTTGCCCGCCAGCTCGGCGGGACGTTCGAGGTACAGCGCCGCGCCGGGGCGCGCTGCATCGTCAGCTTCCCCGGAAACCGCAGCGAACTGCATTGACAACGACGCGATGGAGTCTGCCATCCTGACTTTGCCGGGGCCGCACCGATGGCCGCATTCAGTCTGTTCCCCGCGCGAGCCTGCAGCCGAGTGCCGGAGTGAAACTCCGTGCAGCGTGCTGCTGGTCGAGGATGATTTTATCGTTGCCGGTGAATTGGAATATTCGTTGCGCGAAGCCGGCTTTCACGTGCTCGGTCCCGCCGCCACCGCCGATGACGCGGTCCGCCTTGCGGTCGAATCCCGGCCGCGCGTGGTGGTGATGGACATTCGCCTCGCCGGGCACCGCGATGGTATCGAGGCGGCGATCCAGATCTACAGGCAGGTCGGCATTCGCTCGATCTTCGCAACGGCGCACTCGGACGCACACACCCTCGAGCGCGGCAAGGCGGCCAACCCGCTCGGCTGGGTATCGAAGCCCTACAGCGCTGCCACGCTGATCGAGCGCATCAACGCCTATTTCGACACGGCTCGTGCGTGATCCCGCCTCCCGGCGCGGAACGGCCGATTGTCGAAGTGTGTTTCCGCCCCGTCAGCCAATCAGAACAGGCACAACCACATGCAGACTGTGAAGTACCGGCTCTTCAATCCCGATCTGCGTCCCCGGCGCACGAAGCTCGAGATGCCCGGCTGGGCCGGACAGCCGCAACCGCGCGCCAACGGTTCGCATGAACAGGTCTGGCACTGCGCGCCATTCACCGAAGGCGCGCAATACGGCTTCGAGGTGCTCTATCCTTATCCCAACGAATTGCGGGTGACGCGCAAGGACGGCCAAATCGTTCTTGATGGTGATTTCGGGCCGCCACCGGACGAAGGCCTGCAATGGCCGCCCTTCCGCCCGTTCGGCGAGGGTTATTACACCTACCAGCTCCTGCTTGATCTCACGGTCGGCAAGGACTGGGCGGTGCGCACCGAGCCGCATCCGCGCTTCTACACCGATCCTGACGATACGGTGCCGCTGGCGGTGCCGGCGCTGCTGCGCACCGAGTGGTGGCCGATGATGTCCTTCATCGTCTTCAAGGCGCCGCCGGAAGGGCGCACGCACATTTTCCGCCCCGGCGAGCCGATGCTGCAGATCATTGTGGTGCCGGTCGAGGCCCAATTCGAACTCGCCGCCATGACCGAAGACGAGGCGGCGGAACGTGAGATGCGCGGCCGGCGCATTCACGCTAGCCGCGACACGCTCTCCGCCGACACAACGTGGACGTCATCCACCGACACCGTGTTCGACGGCACCTATCGTCACATGCTGCGGGCGGCCAAGGCGCGGGATCGCGCGCCTTAGCCGCACGGCTCGAAGCCGTCGCTGCTAGCGGATGTAAACGCCGAACCCCGCGTGATGATGATGGTGGTGGTGATAGTGACGCCGCCAATGATGGTGGTGGTGATGGTAGCGCCGCCAGTGGTGATGATGATGGTGATGATGGTGATGATATTGCGCAAGCTGCACGCGCGCCTCAGGCTCGGCGGAAAGCCGCGCATTGTCGGCCTGCAAGGCAGCGGCGGCGTTCGGCACCGGCTGCAGGAGGTCAGCGTAGCTCGCCGCTTGCGCCGGCGCTGCATTCGCTTGCGCACCGGCTAGCGCCGTCACGGCCGCCGCCGCACCCAGCAATCCGGCAATTCGTTTGTCCATCGAAGTTCTCCCAGATATTTGTTCAAGCCAACGAGATGGCTTGATGACAAATACCGGAGGTATAATTTGTTCCTGAGCCATAGCCCCGAACTATGGTCATCCACATCGCGATTTCTAACGCAATGTAACAGCGCTAAGCGACCGCATGCGGTCACGCACGCATTGTGTGAATCCGAGCGTGGTCGGTCGCGGGCTTGGCGAACAATGTCAGCAATGCGTCGCGATACGCGAGCACTGCAAAGATTTCTTTCCGGCTCAAGAGCCCGATAGCCTCATCGCGATGCTCGGCCTGCTCGATCTTCGCAAGCGCAACAACCAAGTCGAGATCGACATCGCCTTTCGCGCGCCGCTCGGGTTCGCCGATCATCGCCAGGTGCGCATCGAACAGCCGCCGATCGGCGGCGAGTGCAGCGAAGGGTTCGTCGTTCGATAGGCCGTTCGGTTCGGCGATCAGCGCATTGGCGCGCACAAGCACAGGCGGCGGCGTCCGCTCCTCCGGCGTCAGCAACAGGCCGGCGGCGCGCAAGCCACGGCCGATCGCGCGGCGCGACGTAAAAGCCACCACCGGGATGGCCAGGACGAGGCCGACCAGCACCGGCGACATCCACAACAGCAGCGGCAACGACACGGCATAGGCGCCAGCCGCGAGCAGGATGCCGAGAACCGTCGGCGCCACGTAATGACGCACGAGCTCGGCGCGAGAGATCGCGCCATCGTCGCGGCGCTGGGCCGACCAGCCGGAGTCGCGTCCGAGAAAAATCTCGCCCACCGCGCGGGTCTGCATCAGCATCATGATCGGCGCGATCAGCGCCGACACCACAATCTCCAGTACCATGCTGATAAACCCGCGCAGCATGCCGCCGATTCCGCGGCGATCACGGCTGCGGGGCAGCATCGCCAGGTAGCCCATCAGCTTCGGCAGGACGAGCATCGCCATCGTGCCCGCGAAGACATAGGCCGCGCGGACGGGATCCTGCGCCGGCCATTGCGGAAAGAGCGAGGCGCCGCGCGGGAAGTATTCCGGCCGGATGAAATAGGCCTGCAAGGAAATCAGGATGCCGACCAGCAGGAAGAACAGCCACAGCGGCGCGGTGATATACGACCCGATCCCCGTCAGCAGATGCAGGCGAGAGACCCAGTGTAGCCCCCTGGCCGGCAGAACCTTCATGTGCTGCAGGTTGCCCTGGCACCAGCGCCGGTCGCGCACCGCGTAATCGGTCACGGTCGGCGGGCACTCCTCATAGGAGCCGCCAAGGCTCGGCGCCATATGGATGCCCCAGCCGGCGCGCCGCATCAGCGCCGCCTCGACGAAATCGTGGCTGAGGATGTGCCCGCCGAACGGCTTGCCGCCCGTGAGCAATGGCAGCCCAGCTTGCGCCGCGAAGGCTTGCACGCGGATGATCGCGTTATGGCCCCAATAATTGCTCTCGGCGCCATGCCACCAGGCAATGCCGCGCGCGATGAGCGGGCCATAGACACGGCCGGCGAATTGCTGGATGCGCGCGAACAGGGTATTGCCGTTGAGCAGAACCGGCAGCGTCTGGATCAGGCCGACGCGCGGATGACCCTCCATCGCCGCCACCAGACGCACGATCGTGTCGCCATCCATCAGGCTGTCGGCGTCGAGCACCACCATATGGTCGTAGGCGCCGCCGAACCGTGTCACCCATTCGGCGATGTTGCCGGCCTTGCGCGCGATGTTGCGCGTGCGGTGACGATAGAACAGGCGCTCATCTCCCACCCGCGCGCGTAGGCGCAGGAACAGTGCCTCCTCCTCGACCCAGATTGCCGGGTCGGTCGTGTCGCTGAGGATGAAGAAGTCGAACCGATCGAGCCGGCCTGTCTCGCGGACGGACTCGTAGATCGCCTGCAGCCGCGCCATTACGCGGTGCGGGTCTTCGTTATAGGTCGGCAGAAGCAGCGCGGTGCGCGAGGCGATCTCAGGCAAGGGCAGCCGCACGTTGATGCCAAGCGTGCGGTTCGGGCCGCGCAAGCTCGCAACGAAGCCGATCACCGTGCTGACGAAAGAGAGCGCGATCCAGGCGAACAGGACCGTGAACAAAGCGAGGATCACGCTTTCCAGGATGGTCAGGCCGCCAACCTGCAACACCTCGTACATCTCGTAGCCGCCCGCGGCGGTCATGGCCAAAGCGGCGCCGAAGACGATGAACCGCCGTAGCCAGACCCAGCGGGAGCCCGTGCCGGGTTTCGCCCCGTGCTCGCGTTGGTCCCACAGCGATTGCTGTGGCATTGCGAGCGGCTGCTCCGGCGGCAGCGCCGCAAAGACGGCCGGACCGCGCTCTGGCGCCCTGCGTTGCGCTACGCCGTCCATCGATAGAGCCACACTTCGGAGACAGGCTTATCCTGTTGTGTCAGTTGCGCGCGCAACTCGATCGCCTGCTCGCGCTTGGTGGCGAGCTGGAAGCTAATGCGCATGCCGCCGGTCTCGGGATTGGATTGCAGCACGAGATTGCGGATTTCGCCTTTGTCACCGCTGACATTGGCCTTGAACGATGCCGGATCGGCACCTTTCAGGACGTCGCCGGTGAGTTCGAGCACGATGCGCCGCGTATCGTCGGGCGCCGAACCGATGCTCGTCTTGACGAAGCGCGCAAGCCGCTGCGGGTTCGGGTGATCGAAGCCCCAATGTAGGCGATAGGTATAGTTGTATTCACCCTTGGCCTTGAGCGCGTCCTTCGGCCGCCAGAAGGCGACGATGTTGTCGTGGATTTCCTCTTTCGTCGGGATCTCGATCAGGTTGACGGCTCCCTCGCCCCAATCGCCGATCGGCTCGACCCAAAGGCTCGGGCGCTTCTCGAAATGGGCCTCGAGGTCGTCATAAGCGAAAAAGTCGCGCTCGCGCTGCATCAACCCGAATCCGCGTGGATTGACATCGCCGAAATAGCTCACCTGCAGGTCGGTCGGATTGGCGAGCGGACGCCACAGTTCCTCGCCGCGGCCGTTGCGCATGGCGAGGCCGTCGGAGTCATGCACCGCCGGACGGAAGTCGTCGACGCCGATGCGGTCGTTGGCATCGAAGAAGAACATGCTGGTGCCAGAGCCGATGCCGACCTCATTGATGTCGGAACGGGGATATAGCGCCATCTCGGTGTCGTAGATTGTGACGTCACCGGGGCGGATGGTGAAACGGAAGGCGGCTGAGGCGCTCGGACTGTCCAGCAAAGCGTGCACAACGATCGAGTTCGTGTGCTGCGCCGGCTTCTCGATCCAGAAGGTCTTGAAGGCGGGGAATTCCTCCCCCTTCGGATCAGCCGTGCGCACCGACAAGCCACGAGCCGACAGGCCGTAGACCTGGCCTTTGGCCACGGCGCGGAAATAGCTCGCGCCGAGGAATACACCGATTTCATCGTAATAATCGGGCTTGTTGATCGGCGCATGGAGGCGAAAGCCCGCGAAGCCGATATTGGCATCGCCCGTCGGCGGCTTCACTTTGCCGAAATCGAACATCGTCGGCGAATAAGGAATCAGATGAGCTTGGCCGCTGGTGACCTCAAAGATCTGGACGCGGCCGGTGAAGATGAACCCCGGATGGAAGAACTGGATTTGGAACGGCAGGTTCTGGTCGCGCCACAGCGCACGTTCCGGGAGAAACCGGATGCTGCGATAGGCATCATAGTCGAGATTGTCGAAACCCTTGGGCAACGACGTGTCTGGCGCCTTGTAAGGCTTCTGCGCAAGATCCTGCGCCATGCGGCGCACAGATTGAGCATCGAAGGGCTGATCAGGGGCATTCTGCGCGGCAGCACGCGGTAGCATCGGCCGCGTGCCAATGATCGACAATGCGGCTGCCGAGCCGGCGATGAATCGTCGGCGATCCAATTAGTCTCTCCAACCGTCTTGATGTTGCGCGGCCCGTCCCGCGCGCCTGTCCCCATGCACAACAATGCTGGAACGCTCGGGTTCCATCCCCCGCGCCGCAGTGCGTCAATTTGAGTGATTTTTGCGTGTCGGACTCCGGATCGGAGGAGAGACGGCCCCACGTGACCGAAGTCCCGCGAAGCCGCCTTTCTCACGCCATCAACGCCACACGCTACGGTATTGTCGGCGAACGGCCGCGCATCAGCCCGGCGATCGCCGAGATGGCGAAGAGGATGATTGCGACGAAGAACACGATCTTGGCCGCCTCTACGGCCACGCCCGCGACGCCGCCGAAACCGAGCACGGCAGCGATCAACGCCACAACAAGAAACGTGACTGCCCAACCCATCATGGCAAGTCCCCTTTGTCTGGTTCGGTCCGAAGACCGCTCGCCCTGAAAACGCGAGGTTCAGAGGATTAGTTCCCTTGGCGGCAGGAGGCGGCATCGGTATCGCGGTAAAAAGCATCACGAATTCAGGCTTTTGCCGCCGATGAAACTTGTTCCTTGAGGAACCGGCCGGAACGCCCGAGAGTTTGCTTGAGCGCAGCAGAGCACAACGCGGGGCGATGTATGGCGGGCCTCAAAACCTATCACGCAAAGCGCAGCTTCGGCGTCACAGCCGAACCCAAAGGCAAGGTTGCGCGGACGCGCGGGCATGCTTTCGTCATCCAGAAGCACGACGCGACGCGACTGCATTACGATCTTCGGCTCGAATTGGACGGCGTGATGAAGAGCTGGGCGGTGACGCGCGGCCCGAGCCTGGTGCCCGGCGAGAAGCGGCTCGCCGTGCAGGTGGAGGATCATCCCATCGAGTACAACAAGTTCGAGGGTACGATCCCCGAGGGGGAATATGGCGGAGGCACGGTGATGATCTGGGATCGCGGCACATGGGAACCGGAAAGCGATCCGCACAAAGGCCTGGCCAAGGGCCATCTCGCCTTCACGCTCGACGGCGAGAAATTGCACGGCGGCTGGCATCTGGTGCGCATGCATCGGCGCCCCAATGAGAAGCGCGGCAACTGGCTGCTGATCAAGCAGCACGACGACGCCGAGCGCTCCGCACGCGACAACGATATCCTGGACGAAGAGCCGCTGTCGGTCGCTACCGGCCGCTCGCTCGACGAGATCGCCGAGGGCGCGGCGAAAAAGAAGAAGGCCGCGACTAAAAAAACGCCCGCCAAAAATTCGTCTGTGAAAAAACCTGTCGCCAAGACCAAAGCGGCCGCCAAGACGAAGGTCGCCAAGCTCAAAGGGCGCACGCGCGCCCGCGCCGCGACGCCGGTGCGCAAACGCGGCAAAGCGACCGACGACGATGCGCCGGCCGATGGGCCGCAGACTTCCCTGCCCGCTTTCGTCGAGCCGTCCCTCGCGACGCTCTCGCAGACCGCGCCCGAAGGCGCCAACTGGATTCACGAGATCAAATTCGACGGCTATCGCCTGCAAGGGCGCGTCGACAAGGGCAAGGTCAAGCTGCTCACGCGGCGCGGCCTCGACTGGACCAAGAAATTCCCGACCATCTGCGACGCGCTGGCCAGGCTGCCGGCCAAGACCGCGCTGATTGACGGTGAAGTGGTGGTCGAGGGCGATGACGGCGTCTCGAGCTTCTCGCTGTTGCAACAGGCGCTGAAGGAAGGCGACGCCGAACGCATGGCGTTCTACGTCTTCGATCTGATGCATCTCGACGGCACCGACATGCGCCCTCTCCCGCTCACCACGCGCAAGGCGGCGCTCACCAAGCTCTTGTCCCGCGCGCCCTTGCGCGGCCCGGTCCGCTTGAGCGAGTCGATCGAGGGCCGCGGCGCGGACCTGCTCAAGAACGCCTGCAAAATGGGGCTCGAAGGAATCATCTCGAAACTGGCCAAGGCGCCCTATCACTCCGGCCGCGGTCACGACTGGATCAAGACCAAATGCTCCGACCGGCAGGAGTTCGTCGTCACCGGTTTCGTGCCGTCGACCGCCGATGCACGCGCGATCGGCGCGCTGGTGCTGGGCGTCTACGACCACGGCACGCTGCGCTATGCCGGCCGCACCGGCACCGGCTTCTCGCACGCCGTCGCGCGCGACCTCTACAAGAAGCTCAAGCCGACAGCCGTGAAGGCCTCGCCCATCGTGCCGATGCCGGCCGAGGAGCGCGGCGCGCGCGGACCCATCTGGGTCGCCCCGAAGATGGTCGTCGAAGTCGATTTCCACGGCTGGACGCATGGCGACCGCGTGCGCCAGGCCTCATTCCAGGGCGTGCGCGAAGACAAGCCGGCCAAGGACGTCGTCCGCGAGGTGAAAGCGGTCGCCGCGGAGGCCAAAACCGCGGCCAAGCGCAGCGCCCCCGTGCGCGCGGCGCGGAAGTCTGCGCAAGACAAGAAGGACGACATGATCGGCAGGGTGAAGCTCACGCATCCCGACCGCGTCTATTGGGAAGACGGCCACATCACCAAGCGCGATCTCGCCGCGTACTACAAGGAGGTGTGGCCGTGGATGAAGCCGCATCTCGTCGGCCGCCCGATCGCGCTGCTACGGTGCCCGGAGGGCGCCGATGCGGGTCAATGCTTTTTCCAGAAACATGCCAGCGCCGGCATCATCACCGATTTCCTGCATCTGGTGCCGGAGAAAGGCGACAAGATCATTTCGGTGGACGATCTCGACGGGCTGATATCGCTGGCGCAGTCGGGCGTGCTCGAGATTCACACGCGCGGCACCACGGTTGATCACCGCGAGGACGCGGACCGGCTGGTGTTCGACCTCGATCCCGGTCCCGGCACCGGCTGGGCCGACGTGGTCGCCACGGCGCGCGACGTGCGCGAGCGGCTCGAGGGCATCAAGCTCAAGACCTTCGTGAAAACCTCCGGCGGCAAAGGGCTGCACGTCGTGCTGCCGATCAAGCCGACGCCGTGGGAGGAAGCCAAGGAGTTCACGCATGCCGTTGCCGCGGCGATGGAGGCGGATGCACCGGACAAATACGTGTCCACGGCCACCAAGGCCAAGCGCAACGGTCGCATCTTCATCGACTATCTGCGCAACAGCCGCGAGGCGACCGCGGTCGCCCCCTATTCCACCCGCGCGCGGCCGGGCGCGCCAGTGTCGGTGCCCGTCGACTGGTCGGAATTGGGCTCACTCAAGAGCGCGAACCAATACACGGTGAAGAACGTGATGCAGCGCCTGTCGCGCATGCGCAAGGATCCGTGGGCCAATATCGGACGGATGAAGCAGACGCTGCCGAAGATTAAGTGAGATGCGGGTCTTCCCTCTCCCCGTGAAGAACGGGGAGAGGGAAAGAACCTCACGCGTGCATCGCGTGCTCATTCACCGACTTCTTGGCGATCTCGGACAGCAGCGCGTCGGCCTTCTTCTCCTCCTCCAGCGTCTCGTGCAGGAGATGCGCGATCTGCGGCTTGCCGATGAGCTTCGCCCAGGCGCACAACGTGCCGTAACGGGCGATCTCATAATGCTCGGCCGCCTGGCCGGAGGCGATCAGGCCGGCATCGAGAATCTGCTTCTCGTTGGCCTTCTCGATGACCTCCTTGCCCTCCTCGATGATGCCGAGAATGGCGTCGCATTTCTTCGCCCGCGCCGTTTTGCCGAACATCTCGAACGCTTTTTCGAGGCGCTCGACGTGACCTTCGGTTTCCTTTTCGTGGTCGGTGAAGGCCTTCTTCAGCTGCTCGTCCTCGGCTTCCTTCGCCATTTTCGGCAGCGCCTTGGTGAGCTGCTTTTCCGCGTAATAGACGTCCTGCATCAGGGCGTAGAACATGTCCTCCATGGTCTTCATGACCGCGTCTCCGGTTTCCTTGTTGATTGTCTGGAGCGCTGCCGCGACCGGCGGCATCGTATCAGCCAACGTACGACGCCGAAGTCCAGTTCCGGGACAGCGCCAAGCGCGGACTGATTTCGCGCGGCGGTGCGGGCGTGCGCCGGCGGAACTCCGCGACAAGGGCAAGCGTTCAATCGCGGCGGAGATGTCTTGCGGCATCCGCGGCTTGAAACGAGAGGCGATCCATGACGGCCGACATTCGGGGGCGTTCACACGCAGGCAGGCGGTCAAGCCTGCTGTTCTCGCGCTTCGCTCAGAAGACCGCGTCCTGGACCGGTCATCCCGTCACCTTCCTCATCGCGCTCCTCGTCGTGCTGGTTTGGATCGTGACAGGTCCGATCTTCGATTACAGCGATACCTGGCAACTGGTCATCAACACCGGCACGACCATCGTCACCTTCCTGATGGTCTTCCTCATCCAGAACACACAGAACCGCGACATTCTCACCGTGCAGCTCAAGCTGTCCGAACTTGTCTTGGCGATGAAGGATGCCGAGGACAAATACGCGTCGATCGAGGACCTGAGCGACGAGGAGCTTGAAGACCTACACAATCAATGCCGCAGGCGGGCCGAGATGGCATTCACCAGCCTGCAGAGCCGGCGCGGCAAAGAGGCCTGCGATGCCGGCACGGAGAGAGAAGCAAAACAAAAGCAGTCACGCGCGGTGGCGCGCGGCGCCTAGATACACAAGAAGACGTCAAAGGCCGAGGCAAAGGCCTGACGCCGCGCGGAACCTTTAGAACGGCTCGGGCTTTATTGATCGGCACACACCTGTAGAACCTGTGACAAACTTGTCGCTGTTGCGAAATTACGGGAGGCCATTCCGTTTTTTCGCCACAAGTGTCGTGTGTATGACGATTGCTCGGGCCGTTGAGCGGCGGAGGACGAGTAATGAGGGGGCCTTGGGTTGGGGCGCTTGCGCTCACAGCCATAGCTGTGGGCGCACCTGTTTTTGCGCAGGCGGCCAAAGACGCACCGCATAAACACATGCGGCAATTCTCCGGCGTCGCCGCCTATTACGACAAAGGCTACAAGGGCAAGACTGCGCGGGGCGAACGCTACGATCCCGCCAAATTCACCGCAGCACACAAGACCCTGCCGTTCGGCACGCGCCTGCGTGTCACCGACAAGCACACCGGCCGCAGCGTCGATGTCGTCGTCAACGACCGCGGCCCCTTCACCAAAGGCCGCGTGCTCGATCTTTCGCTCGCCGCCGCCAAGCAACTCGACATGATCGATCGCGGCCTCTCGCAGGTGACCGCCGACATCCAATGAGACGCCCAGCGTCATTCCGGGGCGCACGCACAAGCGCGCGAACCCTGACTCCGGAATGACATTCTGAGCGAGTCGGCGGGTTCCGGGTTCCGGTCTTATGCCGGCCCGGAATGACGAGACGCCTCAATCCACTTTCGCTTCGTCGCGATACATCACCTTGTGCCGCGTCTCGCGCACCCAGGCGTCGATATCGTCGACCGACATGTAATTCTTCATGTCGAAGCGGCCCCAGTTCATGATTTGCGGCAGCGTCTTCTTCCAGCGCTTGTAGGGCGTCTTCGCCGGCACGCCGAACAGCATGATGTCGATGATGGCGAGGTCGTCGGGCACGCCGAGCAGCGGGCGCAATGACTTCTGCGCATCGTCCTGGCCGATCGCGGTCACCCACCACACCTGATAGCCGAGCGCAGCGGCGGCGAGATGCGCCGACATGGTCGAGGCGGCGACGCTCTGCAGCAGGATGCGCTCGGCATTGGCCTGATAGAGGCGGTCGAGCTCCGAGCCGTCGAGCAGCACCGGAAAGGCGCGCACAAAACGGAAGTCCGCCGCCACCACGACAAAGCCGGGAGCGTCCGCGAGCCCGCGATAGTTGGGCGTCGGGAATTTCATCTTCAGCTTGGCGCGCTTGGTCGCCTCGGCGACGAAGTAGTCGGCGATCTGCCTCTTCACGTCCCGATCGGTGACCACGATGTAGTGCCAGGGCTGCGCATTCGCGCCGGAAGGCCCGTGGCGTGCGGCTTCGAGCACCATCTCGATGTGCTCGCGCGGCACCGGAATGTCGGGCCGGAAAGCCCGCGAGGTGAGCCGGTTGCGCACCACGTCCATGAAAGCCTCGTAGCGCGCGACATTCGGGGTGAATCGGGTCGCGTCATCCATGTGGGTTCTCCGGTCGGGGCATATTGTTTTGCGCATCATAATGGGCTTTTGTGTGCGCCGTTACACCTTCCGGGCTCACGCTTCTGTGCGCCACGTTACACCCCTGCCTCACGGCCCCGCCTCGACAAGGACCCATCCATGCCCGCCAAGCGCCCGGCGCAACGCCTCGCCCTGATCGACGAAAAGGACATGACCAAGGCTCAGCGCACGCTGCTGGACTCGCTGCGTGCCGGGCCGCGCGGGAAGTCGCTCACACCGCGGGGCCCGTTCGCCGCCTGGATGCATGCGCCCGAGTTCGGGCAGCTCGCGCAGGCGCTCGGCGCACATGCGCGTTACAAAACCGCCCTCCCCCCGCGCCTGTCGGAATTCGCCATCCTGTGCACGGCGCGCCTGTGGCGCGCGCAATATGAGTGGTTCGCCCATGCGCCGATGGCGGAGAAAGGCGGCGTGAAGCCGAAGACGATCGCCGACCTGCGGGCTGGCCGGAAGCCGGCGTCGGCGCCGAAGGACGAGCGCGCGATCTACGATCTGATCCACGAGCTCTACAAGACCAGGCGAGTGAGCGACCGCACCTATAAGCGGGTGCACGCGATCCTCGGCGATGCGGCAATGGTCGAGCTCGCCGGCATCCTCGGCTATTACGCCCTCATTTCGATGACGCTCAACATCTTCCACATGCTGCCGCCGGAGAGTGAGAAGCTGGCCTTCAGCGAGCCAAAGGGAAAGTAATCGCCGCGGGCCTCCGCGGATATGAAAATCCCGGTGCGGACGGCACCGGGATTTTCCATTCCAAATTTCCAAACGTAACTTCCGTCAGCAGGTGCGGCGCGTCTTGACGATGACGGCGCCGCTCGGCGTCCGCGTCTTCACACGCACGGTGCGGCAGTCGGCATGAGACCGCCAGCCGTAGTGATGCCCGCGCCAATGCTGATCGTGGTGAACCACCACCGCACCGCGGTCCCGCACAACGACTTCCGCCGAAGCCGGCAGAGCACCCGCAAGCGTGGCAGCGACCGCCGCGCCGATAACAAGTACTTTCATTGTGGCCTCCTCTGGTTTTCTCAAGCCTCTGAGAACGCCGGAGCCACAAGAATGTTTCGGGTATGAACGGATGCAACCGATGAACAGCCGTTCAGATCGGCGAAGCGGGAACTTGGGGTACCAACCTTCTCGCCACCGAAGCCGGCGTGGCCGTCGTCTTCGGTGACGCAGTTCGGCGGTGTCCGGTCAGTGATTCATCTGCATGCCCGACGGCATGCTGTGATCGCTTGCGCCCGATTGCGCGCCGATGCTCTCAACGGCAAATTCGACGGCGACCTTTCCGGCTTTTTCAAAGTCGAGTGTCGCCTTGACCATTTCGCCCTTCTCGAGCGGCTTCTTCAAACCGACGAACATGATGTGATAGCCGCTCGGCTTGAACTCGACAGTCTGGCCCGGCGCGATCTCGATGCCTTTGTCCATGGCGCGCATCTTCATCACGCCGTTGTCCATGCTCATCTCGTGAATCTCGAAGCTCTTCGATGCCTCCGTCGATCCGCCGACAAAACGATCCGGTGTCGTACCGGTGTTGGTGATGGTGAGATAGCCGCCGCCGATGCTCGCGCCCTTTGGCGTCGCGCGCGCCCAAGGCTGACCGATCTTGAGAGCGCCGGCCGTGTAGTCGTGCGCAGCCGCGCCAGACATGGCCAAGACAGCAAAGGCAGCGGCATAGAATGCAGTGCGAAACATGTTTCGATCTCCTGACGATGCAGGTGAGCGCTCCTGTTCGAGCGCAGCCTGCGAGTAAAAAGAATTGGAAGCGCGTTGATGGCGTCAGAGAGAGGGTGGCGCGCGCGCCATCAACGGCGTGCGGCTGGACGTGCGCGCGACAGCGATGATCCCCCGCGCCGGCGCGATTGTGCCAATGAGCGCATGGCGGCCGGCGACCGCCCCCGCAGGAGCGTCCGCGAGCCCCTGGGCGTGGCACTGCATGCCGCAGCCGGCAGCGCAGGCGCAACCGGGATCGTGGCCCGCGGGCCCTTGTCCATCATCGCGGGCCGCGGACAAGCAAAGGCTGTCGCTTGCGAGGGGATACGCCGCGACCGTCAACGGCAAGAGCAGCGCCTGCAGGGCGACCAGGTAAGCCGCGAGCAGCGCGATCAGCCGCCGTGACGGGATGAGCCTGCGCATGACTGCAACCTAGGCCGACTCGCAAAAGTGGTCCAGTTGGCGCCCGGGCCGAGAGGACGTAAAATGTTCCAGCACTCTGCCCCGTCCGGCTGCATGGTAGCTCTGTGCTTCTTTGGTCTATGGCAGGGCCGCTGACTGCATTAGCTTCTCGGGGGCACCGGTTTTTTGATGGAGCGGCTCCCGACAACCGCCACCGGTCCTGATAGACTGTCACGGCAATGACCAGCAGGGATTCATCTCAGTCCTCCGAGCATGAGGGGCAGGTCCTCGAATTCCGCCGCCCCAAGCCGGATAAGGCTGTGCCCACGTCTGGTCGGTCCCCGGTCGCCGATCTCGCCAAATACGAGCGTGTGCCGGAGGGGACGGACGATTACCGGCACCGCATGGTGGTGAACCTGGTCGCCTTGGTCTTCGTGGTCGCCCTGATTGGCGCCGGATTGTGGCTGGCCGACACTCTGGCACGGATGCGCCACGACCAGGATTGCGTCCTCTCGGGCCGGCGCGGTTGCAGCCCGATCGAGATGACCAGGGACCGCTGGTAGTCCGTTTTTCCGGACATCCACAGGTCCGTCCTGCCATACCCCCCTCATTCCGCCGTCAAATACCTGTCACCATTGAACTTGGCCGCCTGCTTCGCTATACGGGCTGCCAATCGCTAACCGGTGGGAAGGCCGGACTTAGGGGGCTGTGCGCGGCTGTCAGCCGAGCGTCGTCCAATTGCCAGAACTCCAAATCAGTCAGAGAGTTACCGATGTCCTCGACGTTCGACACGATCGCCAATATCATCGCCGAGACATGCGATATTCCGCGCGACTCCATTAAGCCGGAGAGCCATGCCATTAACGATCTCGGAATCGACAGCTTGGACTTCCTGGATATCGCCTTCGCCATCGACAAGGCATTCGGCATCAAGCTGCCGCTCGAGCAGTGGACCCAGGAAGTCAACGACGGCAAGGCGACCACCGATCAGTATTTCGTCCTGAAGAACCTCAGCGCCCGCATCGACGAGCTCGTCGCTGCCAAGGGGGCCTAAAGCACTCAGCCCATGCGTCTCGAGTATTTCCAGCTGATCGACCGGATCGTCGACCTCAGTCTCGTCGACCGCAAGATCAGCACCGAGGCGACGGTGCCCACCACCAGCACGATTTTCGAGGGGCACTTCCCCGGCTATCCGCTGATGCCGGGCGTGCTGCTGATCGAGGCGATGGCCCAGACTTCGGGCTGGCTGGTCGTGGCGGCGAACAAGTTCGAGCGCATGCCTTTCCTCGCTGCCGTCAAGGACGCCAAATTCCGCACCTTCGTGGTGCCGGGCCAGGTCCTCTCGATCACCGCGCGGCTGATGCATGAAGGCTCCGGCTACGCGGTCACCGAGGCAAGCGCCACCAGCGACG
>Ga0310811_10004532_pt1 | contig 17458 bp, 11 predicted proteins | sample YCmetagenome_FD_207642 | JGI IMG/M metagenome (GOLD analysis project Ga0310811, IMG submission 207642) | Soil microbial communities from experimental microcosm in Duke University, North Carolina, United States - YC | ecosystem: Engineered > Artificial ecosystem > Soil microcosm > Unclassified ...
GAATCAATATAAGATTGATGGCTATCGATTTGATCTTTCAAAAGGTTTTACTCAAAAAAATACTGGATCAGATGTTAACGCATGGTCTGCTTATGATGCATCTCGCATTGCTATCTTAAAACGCATGACTGATAAAATCTGGTCTCATACACCAGATGCCTATATCATACTTGAACATTTTGCTGCCAATACAGAAGAAAAAGAATTGGCTGAATATCGGGCCGATGAAGGCAAGGGCATGATGCTATGGGAGAATTATAACTATGCTTACAACCAGAACACAATGGGTTTTGCAACAAACTCAGATATAAGTACTGTTTACTACGCAAATAAAAACTGGACCGTACCGCACGCTGTGAGTTATATGGAAAGTCATGATGAAGAAAGACTCATGTATAACAATCTCACATCAGGAAGAACTTTTGGCTCTTATAACGTAAAAGATCTTGCCACTGCTCTGAATAGAATGAAAGCTGCAACAGTTTTATTCTATACCATACCCGGACCAAAAATGTTATGGGAGTTTGGAGAACTGGGATATGACAAAAGTATTAACCTCTGCACCGATGGAACAATAAGCACAAATTGTCGCGTTACAGCAAAGCCTGTTAAATGGGATTACCTGCAAGACGTAAATCGACTAAGTCTATTTAATCATACCGCAAATATTATTCACTTACGAAACACATACAGTGTATTTACAAATGGAACTGCAACGTTTAGCGGAGGTTCTGCATTAGTAAAACAAATAACCATCAAGAACATTCCTTACACTGATACACCGTCAACTGCAGATGAGATGAATGTTCAAATCGTATCTAATTTAGATGTATCAAGCCAGACTCCATCAGTTACATTTCCACATACAGGCAAATGGTATGATTATGGTCATGGAAAATCCATCGATGTAACAGCAACATCGCAAGGCATAACCCTTGCGCCTGGTGAGTATAAATTATTTACAGATGTAGCAATTGAAGATCAATTACCAATTGTAACAGCCGTTGGTCCTGAATTGAAATCAGCCATCAGATGCTATCCAAATCCTTCGACAGACTTTATCACTATTGAGTCTGATCTTGGACTTATCCAGCATGCAGCACTTCGAACCACTCAGGGGGCACAAACTCCAATTGAAAAAGTAAATAGTAACACGTGGTACGTTGGTAGTCTTCCTTCCGGATTATACATAGTTGATGTAATCACGCAAGGTCAAACACATCACATCAAGCTGATCAAGAAATAATACATGTAAATTACATAACATGAAAAAACTTTTACTCCTACCCTTCCTTATTATTTGTTTTCAATTAGTTGCTCAGTCAACGATACAACGGGTAGAACCTCCATCCTGGTGGGCGGGCATGAATCATCATACACTACAGCTTTTGGTGCAGGGTGAAAATATTGGAACAACAAAAGTCAATATCAACTATCCGGGTGTTCAGATCACAAAAGTCAATGAAGCTGATAACAAGAACTTCCTCTTTATAGATCTGGCTTTAAATGAAGATGTGAAACCAGGTCGGTTCAACATTGAATTCACAACTATCAAAAAGAAAAAGATCACCTATTCATATGAATTGAAACAGCGTGATGATGGCGTTAAAGGACAAGGGTTGACTCAAAATGATATAATCTATCTGATAACTCCAGATCGTTTTGTTAATGCTAATCCTGCCAATGATGACGCTGCAACAATGAAGGAAAAAAAGAACAGAGGATTTCATGGTGGACGTCATGGCGGTGATCTTGAGGGTATTATTTCCAAGATTGATTATATGAATGATCTTGGTGTTACCGCAGTATGGTCAAGTCCCGTTGCAGAAAATAACATGACGGAATATTCATATCATGGTTATGCTATTACAGATTATTACAATGTTGATCCAAGATTTGGCAACAATGAGCTCTATAAAAAATTAGGCACTGAACTTCATAAGAAAAACATGAAGCTTGTGATGGATATGGTTTTCAACCATTGCGGTGTTGAACATTGGTGGATGAAAGATATGCCATATGCCGATTGGATTCATTACTATCCAAAGTTCATCGAAACTAATCACGCTAAAGCTTCTTTATCTGATACACACGGAACTCAGGCTGACCGCGAACAAATGGAAAAAGGCTGGTTCGTGCCAACTATGCCTGATCTCAATCACGATAATCGATTCATGGCCACATACCTTATTCAGAACAGTGTCTGGTGGATAGAGTATGCAGGCCTTGATGGCATTCGTATGGATACATATCCGTACAACAAAAAAGAATTTATGGCAGAGTGGGCTAACTATGTTTATGCTGAGTATCCTAAATTCTATATGGTAGGTGAAAGCTGGGTTAATACGACTGCCCAGGAAGCATATTGGTCTGACAAAGGCAAGAAATCAGATGACTTCAATTCACACATCACCATGACAGATTTTCCTCTTTGCTTTGCCCTGCATAGTGCATTCCGTAAAGATGGAGACATCGGCAAACTCTATGACATCATCAGTGAAGATTTTCTATACACAAATGCAAACAACAATAAAATCTTTGGCGACAATCACGACATGGACAGGCTGTTTTATATTGTAGGACAAGACATGAGTAAATTCAAAATTGCTCTGACGTTTATACTTACAACACGCGGCATACCACAGCTATATTATGGAACAGAAATAGCCATGAAGGGTAATGACAAGCACGGCATTATTCGTGAGGATTTTCCAGGAGGCTGGACTAATGATAAACGAAATGCTTTTACAGCTGAAGGAAGAACGACGCAGGAAAATGAAGTATTCAATCATATTCAAAAGCTATTGAAATGGCGCAAGAGCAGTGACGCCATCCAGCATGGAAGTCTGAAACACTTTGTTCCTTATAACAATCTTTACGTTTACAATCAGAAATCTGAAAAAGAGTCTATTGTTGTGATGATCAATAACAGCATCGAATCCAAAAAGATTGACACATCACGTTATGAGGAATTTTTAAAAGGATATGATGGCGCTACCGATCTATTGACTGGAAAGAAAATAAGCAATCTCCACGAGATTGATATGGAAGGAAATAGTTCACTTGTACTGGAACTCATTCCTTCGCCAAAAGCAGCAAGATAATGTGGGCCTGATCAAATATATAGATACAATTAATCATGAGTAATACAACCCGAATACTGGCTGCAGTACTTTTGTTACTGTGGGGGTGTACATCACAAAACACAAATAAATCGTTACAACTTTCGTCGCCTGATCAGAAACTGAATGTGGATTTTTATCTCACATCCAAAGGCGCTCCTGGGTATTTGATTTCTTATCATAACAAAATAGTTATCGATAGTTCGGCGTTAGGCTTTGTTCTTAATAAGGCCGATGTTCTTACAAAAGGATTTCACATTGTGAATTCATCCATTACTAAAGTTGACACTACATGGGAACAACCCTGGGGTGAAGAACATTTTATTCGTGACAATCACACTGAATTAAAAATTGAACTGGAGGAGTTAAATGGCTTCAAAAGAAAACTTAATATCATCTTTCGTGCATTTGATTACGGTGTTGGCTTTCGTTATGAGTTTCCTGAGCAGAAGAATCTGACCAACTTTGAGATCAAAGATGAACTCACCGAGTTTAACATGACTGCCAATAATGAAGCCTGGTGGATACCAGCTTATAAGGGCAATCGCGATGAGTTTATCTTTAAGAAAAATCCAATCAATGAATTGCCCTATGTATTAACGCCACTCACTATAGAAACAAAAGATAGCCTCTATGTTTCCATTCATGAAGCTGCATTGGTAGATTTTTCGAGCATGGCTATTGAAGCTAAGGGAAATAATAAATTAAAGTGCGAGCTCTTCCCATGGAAAAATGGTGTACGCACCTATGTGAAGGCTCCGATGGTATCACCATGGCGCACCATTCAAATAGCTGACAAACCTGGCGACCTGATTACATCGTATCTTATTCTTAATCTTAATGAACCTAACAAGATCGGTGATGTATCATGGGTTAAACCCGGAAAATATGTAGGCGTATGGTGGGAAATGCACCTTGGACTAGGCTCATGGAATCAAGGACCAAAGCATGCCGCGAATACAAAAAACACAAAGCATTATATAGACTTTGCAGCAAAACACAAGTTTAGTGGCGTGCTTGTTGAAGGTTGGAACTGGGGTTGGGATGGCAACTGGATGAACGGCGGAGAAGCATTCAATTTTACAAAAGCATATCCCGATTATGATATTGAAGAGTTGACAAAGTACGCCAAAGAAAAAGGCGTGTACATCATCGGTCACCATGAAACAGGAGCTGCTATTGAGAATTATGAAAATCAATTGGAAGAAGCTTATCAATTTTTGGAAGATAATGGAATGAAAGGTGTTAAGACCGGTTATGTTGGTGATAGTCTTAATAATGGAGAATGGCATTTTGGTCAATACATGGTGAGACATCAGCAAAAAGTAATGGAGATGGCTGCCAAGCATCATATCATGTTAACAGCACATGAAACAATTAAAGACACAGGTTTACGAAGAACCTATCCTAATTTCATTGCAAGAGAAGATGCACGTGGTCAGGAATACAACGCATGGTCATCTGATGGTGGCAATCCTCCAAGTCACGTAACGATTCTTCCTTTTACAAGACTTCTATCAGGACCTATGGATTATACTCCCGGTGTTTTTGATCTGACATTGCCAACACAAAAAAATCAAATCAATGGCACGTTGGCAAAAGAGCTTGCCCTGTATGTAATTATTTATACACCGAATCAAATGGCATGCGATCTTCCTGAAAACTATGAAGGCCATCCTGCTTTTAAATTTATTGAAGATGTAGCCACGGATTGGGAAACGACGAAAGTTTTAGAAGCATCTATCGGTAATTATATCACGACAGCAAGACAACAGAGAGGCACTGATAATTGGTTTGTAGGTGCCATTACAAATGAACAACCTCGACAGACATCTATAAAATTAGATTTTCTACCTGAAGGGAAAACATTTATAGCTACGCTCTACAAAGATTCACCTAAAACTAATTACCTGACAAATCCGACAGCGTACGAAATAGAAAGTAAAGAAGTAAACTCTACAAGTGTACTCAACCTTGTGATGGTTGGCAGCGGTGGTGTGGCCATCAGCATCATCGAGAAAAAATAATAATTAACCTAAATGAAGACGAAAGGCTGGTACTTGTGACCAGCCTTTTTTATGCTACCTGTATTTTTACATTGTCTTTGATGGCCTTAAGATTAGGCACTTCAATCACAAATGTTGTACCCTCACCAATCTTTGAATAAACCTGAATGGTTCCTGTAAGCTTTTCAATGGCGCTTTTAACAATGTACAATCCAAGGCCAGATCCTTTACTATCAGCATTGGCTCGGAAAAACATTTTAAAAATCTTATCAACGTATTCATCCCGAATACCGATTCCATTGTCAGATAATGTAATCATTGCTCGCTCGGGGCTTACCTGAATATCAATTTTCAGGAAAGAATCGTTTTTCCATTTATCGCGATAGCGAACAGCGTTGGAAATAATGTTGTTAAAAATTATGAGTAATCGACTGTAGTCTGAATAAAAAGATTCGCTTGCTTCAATATTAATAATACTTCGCACAGACTCAGCTTCTTCCATGTACTTCAATGAATCAATTGACTCACGAACAATTTCATGGAAATCAATTTCTTTGGGCATCACGTCCATTCTCGAGTTACGCGAATAGTTTATAATATCCGTAATGAAATGATCGAGTTTATCAACACTGCGCTCTATGAGTTTAAGATACAAATCCCGGCTTTCGCCATCTGGATCAAGCTTAATCATATTGAGCAGTCCTTTGACTGACATGAGTGGCGCCCGCAGATCGTGTGATGCACTGTATACAAAACGATCAAGTTCTGAGTTGATCTTAATCAGCTCATCATTTTGTTGTTTTAAAAGCTCTTCGGCTTTTGTTTGATTAGTTATGTCTCTTGAATACACCGTGAGACCCGTCACATTTCCATTTTCCACAATTGGGTGCATTTTAATTTCAAAATTCTTTATCTCATTATCAACTACGTATGAGTCTACATAGCTGCCGGGTCTTCCTTTTAAGCCATTTTCGTAACGTGATTTCCACGTTTGAAATATTTCTGGTTTGTCATCAGGTATAAGTTCCAATGTACTTTTACCTCTTTCTAACTTAACGCCAAAAAACAATTTATTATTGCGATAAAACTGCTTATTAAAATCTATTAATTCGTAATTATGATTAATAAGCCAAATTCCATTTTGAATGGTATTTAATATAGACCTAAGGTTAGCTTCATTTTCTACAATACGTTTTTGAAATGCCTTGCGAATTGTAATGTCGCGGCCAAAGACAGAGAGAACTTGTCTATTATCTGGTAGTGTTACTGATTTGTAATGGATTTCCCAATAGTATTTGCGAACATCAATCTCAAAAATCTCTTCTACTTTAAGAGGCGTACCGCTCAAAGCTGCCATACATCGCTCCTTCCATTCAAATGTAAGACGAGCGTCAACACATTCCATAGATTCAAGAATGGATGTGCCTTTCCTTAATTGAATACCATACGTTTCTGAAAAGATCCAGTAAAAGCCCGGATTAATATTGATAACTTTAAACTCTTCATCGAGTAACAAAATATTCGAATCTGCGTCCTCAATAATAGACGCAAACACATCTTGCCACGCGCCCACATCAGCCTGCTCCAGCATAGTCATAAAACACCAAAATTTTGATTATTAGTTCGGACCCCACAAGTCAACTTCTTATACAACAAAAAGAGATTGGCAAATTTACAAGAATCGTAACAAATAATTTGTCGGGGTCCTTACAATAAAGGTGTATTCGATTGAAATGGGGCAAAATGCCGTTTTCTAAAAACATAGTAGATTGATTAAACCAATTAGACCCTACCTTTTACGCAAAAGGAAATAAAAAGGAGGTCGTAAGGCCTAACTATTTTAAAATCAACAGTAAGGCCTATTCAGTCTATTCAACTTTCTACTATAAATAAAATGGCATCATTTGAGAGGGCCTCAAACTCAACCTCATCGGTATTCCAGATGGCCAGGCCATCGCGTGCCTGAAGTAATCTGTTATTAACTTCAAACGCACCTTCTAACACAAAAACAAATGCGCCCTTTGATGGTACGCTAATTTTATAAATACTTTCTGCCCTTCCGGCAAATCTTCCAATACTCATCTTCACCTCAGACTCATGAGAGTTCAACAGAAAAGGCATCAGCTTATTCTCGCTTAGTAAAAATTTAAACTCTATTAATAGTTCATTATTCCGGGAATCTATGTCGTTAAACCATACATGAATAAAGTTGATAAGCTCATTATCTGCATTTTCAATTTCCAGTTGAGCACCTGCAATAATTCTTAAGGCGTGTACTTTTCCAACGGATACTTCGCGAGGTTCATTTTCACTAAGTCGATAACGTAACTGACCTGCTATGGGAATAATAAAAACGAGCGCATTTTTTGGTGCAGTAAGTGTTACCGATTTTTCCACGGCCAGCACATCATCATTAAACCCTGTAAGATTCTGAAATGCCTTACGATGTTCATTAAAGTACGTACCGAAGTTAAATGTATGATAACTCCGGTACGTAGTTGATTGTGTACAGCCACGCTGACTCGCCAGATAAATTATGGCATCAGATTGTGATATCATGGTTATTCAAGTTGTTTATATGAGCAAACAGACAACCCGGGAATTAAACTTATCATTTCGCTTTCAACTTCATCTCCATGATATGTTTCACCCGGAGCAACAATCAGTTGAGTGCCAATACTGTCAAGCCATAGTAACGGCTCACTGTAAAACATAATCTCCACAGCATGTTGCTCTTTTGTTTTAATACTTGATTGAATTATCTCGAACTTGAATTTTTTAAAAGGTATACATGGTTTTCCAAATACATTCAACACATCAGGTATACGCTCATTCAATTGTTTCAGATAACCAGCCACAGAAGTACTTACCAGGTAATGCATTTGATCAGCTCTGGGCACATTTGCAATCAGTTCATTAAACGTTTGATATTTATTCTCCTGATCAAATTGTTGTGCCTGCATATAATATTCTTTATACGTAGCTTCAAATACACGTTTATCCCATTGCTTGCCTGATGCAGCATTAACTACTTTACGATAACACAATCTGATAGTGCGAACTGCCATACAATTATTTTAATCAAGCACTGACTACAATGGAATGCGTAAGCGTATAACCATCTGCAACGCTTCCTTCAACAACAGCAATTTCATTGTCGATTGAATCTGTAAACACGCTATCACTCGCATTATAAGTATAGCCGCTCATTCCTTTTGTATAACCATTGGCTGTAGATGCATTAACAAGACTCACTGCACTACCTGAACCTTCTGGGAAACCAATCTGTGTAACCAGTAAAGAAGTTCCTGCTGAATTGTAAACATGAACGTGAACGTGTGTTGCCCTGCTCTGGTACCAACCTGGGAATATAGAAGTAAAGCTAACTAATCCGTTGCTATCTGTCACTTGTCTTCCACGAAGGAAATGTACAGACGTATAATCTACTGTCTGCATGGATGTTCCTCCATATTCAGAATAGTAACCATCTTTATCGCAATGCCAGATATCAACAAGCGCTCCTTCAAGCGCTGCGCAACTATTATTCTTATTCAAGATAGTGATGTTAATTGTGAAAGCAACCCCGGTTCTGTCAGAGCGAATATCAACCTTAACAAGACTTGACGGACTCTTGGTTGGGAAAGGGCCTTCTGTTTCAGAATCCGTAGTGCTACAGGAAGAAGAAGCCGACCCAACTGTAAAGCTGGATGATGTTGTTACTGTAACACCTGCCACCGTAACGGCAATCACGCCTGACGTTGCTCCTTCCGGAACGGTTACAGTAAGTTGAGTTGAGGTTGCTGCAGTAACAGTAGCTGTAACACCATTGATCGTTACCGTATTTTCAGATGCTGTTGTACTGAAGTTTGTACCTGTGATAGTGATAGAAGAACCTACCGCTCCTGAGCTTGTGAAACCCGTAATGCTCAACGATGTGCTGCTGCTGGCAGTAGTAACTGTAAAGTCACTTGCAGATGTAGCAGTCTTACTGTTGACTGTAACAGCAATCAAGCCGCTGGTTGCTCCTGATGGAACAGTAACAACAAGCTGTGTTGCAGTTGCAGAAACAACTGTAGCCGTTGTACCATTAAATGTAACGGTGTTGTTTGCAATTGTTGTACTAAAATTTGCACCCGTAATCGTCACTGATGTTCCTACCGCTCCACTGGATGGCGTAAAACTGGAAATGGTAGGTGATGGTGTAACATCATCTCCATTGTTACATGAGGTCATTAATGGTACTAAGAGGCCAGTCATGCCGAGGCTCTTTAAAAATTGTTTTCTTTCCATTTTACAAAAAATTTAGTTTACTAAAACTTGATAAAACAAAAGTGACTAAAGTAATCTATGTACTAAGCAGTGAAATAAGCATTTGAGGTGAACTGTTTTATTTTTTAGGTATAATACCAAGTATGGTTACAAATACAGAATGCATTTATAAATTCAACAATCATCTGCATTTTCTGATTGAGGTTAATCGCCGATTTTATGAGGTTAAAAAATTTGGAAGTTTACTAATCTTATCCCCAAAATATTAACAAAATTATTGCGCTCACAAATTATTTCAGGTATGCACTAACAGCATTACGTTGAGTAACTACGTGATTTTTCAAATCAGTTAGTGCGCTGGTAAAAGATGCTGTACTTGTCAGTTGAGTATATTTTCCTTCTTCTGTTTCTTCAGGCCCAATCACATAAGGTGAGATGAGATCATGATTCTTATCAAAAAGAGTATTCATCTTTTCGGTTGTAAAAATATTGTCTGTAAAATCCTTTACATAAACTCTGTATGATGCATTATAAACATCATCATCAATAACATAACGGATCAAGGGCCAGCTTGATGAAATACCTGATAGCGACATGGTGATCGCATTATTTCCTTTGCTCATCATAGATTCATTGTTGTCCCAGGGAATCCATGTGAGACCTTCAGAAGGCTCATTGTACAGATAATAGTTATGAGCCATATTACCATACGTATCCCAATTCAGCATGACTGTATTCACAGCGAGCCATTTTATAAAATGGTCAACATTAAAAGTTGCTTCTAAATTGGTGCGCCATTGTTCTGGATTCGTAGTACGCAATGTACTATTCAATGCAGCGATGGCTGCTTCTACATCACTATAATCATTGGCATCTTCATTATTCTTCTTCTCAAATTCACTTTCAACAAAAGTCTGAAAGGTCGACTCTGGCTTATAAATATTTCCATCATCACTCTGAAACTGATCTTTAATCATAGTATCATCAACAACCTCAACCATGGTATAAACACCACAATATTTTTTACCACTCCCAAAATTGATATATACTTTATAAAACGAAGTTCTGGCCGATGGAATCCCCGCCATCAAAAAAATATCTGCACCAACTTTCTCACGGATCAATGTATTATCATTTGCGCCAGGTGACATTGACAGCTCTTTGAATCCATAAAATCGCTGGTTCTTGATCTGTGGATACGTGTCTTCAAACTTGTCGAAATTCAAGCGAAAGGGTAATTTATAAATCCCATTTCGCCATGTACTTGAAAGTGACGAATTACCCTTTAAGCGAAAACCAACTTTATACCATTCGAGTCCATTGCACTTCAATGACACAGCAACATAGTCTGCTTCCTCTGATGAGAAACCTCCGCCATGTTGTTGACCGCCTGCTCCAAATGCAATTCCCCATTTCGATTCCATATCATCCTGAATATTCTGCCAATCATCCGATGTCATGGTAATCTCAATGGAGTTTACTTTATCCTGAGCCAGCACTATATCATAATCAGGATCTACATCATTACCATGAGTAGCTTCAGACCAATCCGGTGTAGTGAAATTTCCATCTTCTGATGCACTTGGTGAATCATCAATATCAGAATGACATGACGATAATGAAAATGTAACCAAAACGGCTATCGAAAATAATATATTCAATTTCATAATAATAAGATTATGGTTCAGCGCTATCGTCAATAGCACAAACAATAATGAGAATTATTATTCAACCAAAAAGAATGCTTTACCTACACATAGCTAGCCTTTATCTCATTTTGTTTTACGATAACTATTTGTTAATCATTTTTACCAATGCCCAAAAAATATATGATCAAAAATCTCATACACTCAACTGTAATTAAAATCACAAAATGAATCGTCGGTATTACAGATCATTATATTTATTTTTATTTTTTGCTATGCTGTACATCGAGACGTATGCCAGTCACATGCGTTCGGCAGATATTAAGGTAGAGCGAGTTTGTACTGCGACAGGATTTACGGTTAAAATAACTATTACGGCATATCTTAACTCAAACTCCACAACTCAATTTGGTGAACACGGACAGATTTTATTTGGTGATGGTTCAACAGAAACAATGTCTCCTGTAACAAGCACACTCAGACCTGATCTTGGAACGAACATCAGCGTGGCTACCTATACAACAACGCATACCTATAAGACTGCTGGCACGTATCGCATTATGTACGCTGAGGATCATCGTAATAAAGGAATATTGAACATAACTGACTCCGGAAATACCGCGTACGTTTCTTATGTTGATGTTGTACTTGACAACACTTATGGTTGCAATCATTTTCCAGTATTAACTGTTCCTCCTGTTGATAAAGGTTGCCCGGGTTCTACTTTCTATCATAATGCAGGCGCTTATGATAGCGATGGCGATAGTCTTTCCTATGAAATGACTATTCCGTATGTCAGTACCACATCACAAACGGGTTACACCTCTCCTATCTCTGCATCATTCTATACGGGAAAAAATTACTCACTAGCAAATGAAGCTGGCACCGGAGCACCAACCTTTGGCATTGATGCACTAACAGGTCTGGTCACCTGGGATGCTCCCTGGATGCAAGGTGAATACAACATCGCTTTCAAAATTATAGAGTGGCGAAAAACTAGCGCTGGTGTATATGTAATGCTTAGCACAACAGTCCGTGATATGCAAATTGTTATTGCAGATTGCGCCAATACCCGTCCTGATCTGACAATACCAAGTGATACCTGCGTTCTTGCAGGCACATTGCTAAACAAAACTATTTTTGGAACAGATAAAGAAAATGATCCAGTAAAAATTGAAGTGTATTCTGAAATACTTGAATTTGATAGCGACAAAAGTCCTGCAACCTATACACCCAACCCTGCCGTGTTTATGCCTTCAAACCCTGCAGCACAACTTGTATTAAACTGGCAAACAGAATGCATTCACGTACGTCAGCAACCTTACCAGGTAGTATTCAAGATTACAGACAATCCAACAGATGCTGACGCTGTAAAACTGGTGACCTATAAAACCTGGAATGTAAAAGTTGTAGCACCTGCACCTGTATGGAAAGATGTAGTGCTCAATGTTGTGAATAAATCAGCAATTCTTAGCTGGGAAAAATACAGTTGTGATAATGCCACTAAAATTCAGATCTGGAGAAAAGTGGGCTCTTATGAATACACACCAGACAATTGTATTGTTGGTATACCATCACATTCAGGTTACATCCTGGTAGATGAAGTAGCAGCTACTGACACAACATTTACTGATACTAATTTCAATCTGGGTTTAGCTGATGGAGCACAATACTGCTACAGATTAGTTGCCTTGATCAGTGATACGAAGAGTTATGTTTCAACTGAAGTATGTGTAGGACCAATCCAGACGGATGCGCCTGTTATAACACATGTAAGCGTAGAGAAAACAGATGTTGAAGGTCAGATCCGTGTCAGCTGGCGAAGTCCGTTTAACATTAATGAAACTCAATTTCCTAAACCGTATCAATATGAGATTTACAGAGCCAATGGTTTTGTTGGAGATACCAGCATTGTAAAAGTATCTGATCGCGTTCAGGACACAACATTTCTCGATACTCCTGTCAATTCAAAAGAGAAAATCTTTAATTACAGAATTGTAATTTATTCAAAACCTGCAGCTGCCAGTGATTTTATTCCTGTCGATACTTCTGCTGTTGCTTCTTCAGTAAGATTAACTGCAATTCCCGGAACAAAACAGATTCAATTAGCGTGGCGCGATAGCATTCCCTGGTCTAATGTAGTTCAGGCTCGACCTTACCATTTAATATATCGTGGCGTTGGTAATCCTCCGGAAGATGTGTTAACGTTATACGACAGCGTTAATGTTATCGAAAATGGTTTTTATTATACTGATCTTGGCGTAGATGAGAATAAATTCTACTCTTACAAGGTACTAACGAGAGGAACGTATGGTAATCCTAAAATTGCCTTGCAGAATAATTTCTCTCAAATGGTATCTACTTATCCCATTAATAATTTATTGCCTTGCAAGCCCGTGGGCTTTGTCATTTCTCCGGATTGCGCAGCATACGTTGCTAATCCTGAAACATGTACGGCCAGCACGGTGACAAACACACTATACTGGGATCCTTCCTATGATGAGGATTGTCGTTCAGATATTCAATCATTTAACATTTATGCTACATCTGAAACTGATGGTGAATATAAACTCATCTCTTCAGGAAAACTGGATACTCTTTTTATTGAATATGATCTGCCATCATACGCACGTTGTTATAAAATTTCGGCCGTAGATAGTCGCGGACAGGAAGGTCCGTTAAGCGATCCGATTTGCAACGACAATTGCCCGTTCTTTAAACTTCCCAATGTATTCACACCAAATGCAGATGGTTGCAATGATTATTTTAGCAGCGGGTATAATAATCTTACACTAACCTCAAATGATGAATGCCTGGCACATGATCCAGCCTGGTGTCCCCGATTTGTAAAATCAATATCATTCAAGGTGTTTAATCGTTGGGGACGAGAGGTTTACAGATATCATTCAGGAGGAGATAATTCTATCTATATCAACTGGAACGGAAAAGATAATAACAATAATGAATTAAGCACAGGCGTCTATTTCTACGAAGCAGAAGTGAACTTCGATATGATTAAAGCTGGTGCTAAGAAGAAGACTTATAAAGGATGGGTGCAATTATTGCGATAGGGATATTTTAAGATTTCAGATTTCGGATTCTATGTTTTCCGATCTCTCTAACAACTTGAGATTTTATTATTCATCAGGCGCTTACGATGATAGTCTTGGTAAGTAAATAGCCGTCTGTGATATTTCCGGTTACGGTACCCAGTTCGTTATTCAGTGAGTCTGAAAAAACACTGTCGCTGGTGTTCGATGTATCTTGTTTTCCTTTGGTATAGAAACTGGTTGCTGTTGTGTACACTGTATCACATACACTGGTAGGAAAGGCTATCTGTGTAACGAGCAATGACTGACCTGAAGAATTATAGATATGAACGTGAATGTGAGGTGCTCTTCCGGAATACCATCCTGGAAAAATAGAAGTGAATCCAACCAGGCCATTACTATCCGTTATTTGTCTGCCACGTAAAAAGTGTACAGCCGTCATATCAACAGTTTGCATACCGCTGCCTCCATATTCTGAATAGTATCCATCTCTATCGCAATGCCAGATATCAACTATGGCATCGGCCAGGGCAGCACAGCTGTTATTTTTATTTTGAATGGTAATCTTAATTGTAAACGCAACTCCGGTTCTGTCAGAACGAATGTCGGTCATTTCTAATGTTGAAGGACTCTTGGTAGGAAACGGTCCCGCAGTCTCTGAATCTGTAACTGTGCATGAACCAGACTTAGAAGGATCGTCTGACTTACAGGTAACAAACAAGGGCATCAGCAAGCCTGTCATTCCCAGTTGTTTCAAAAATTCTTTTCGTTCCATAGATTAAAATTTTACAACTCCTGTTCTATTTCAGATTTACGATCTCTCACTATGATTTCAAAATAAGAATGAAATCATTTAAGCATCTTCAAGAATGCCTCCTCATAGCTTGCTCCAATCGGTATTGACTCACCTCCTATTGCAATAATCTTATTACGGATATTTTCTATACGGCTTAGTGGTACAATGAACGAACGATGTACTCTTACAAACAAATTGGCCGGAAGTTTTTCCTGCATGGTCTTCATGGTCATGCGGGCAACAATGGGTTTCTGATTCTGAAGATGAATCTTTAAATAATCATCAAGACCTTCAATAAACAAAATATCAGTGATGGCTATTTTACGAAGACTGTAGTCGGCACGAATGTAAAGATAAATTTGATCGTTAACCGCTTTTTGCTGTGTTAGATTAAAATACTCATGAACTTTGCTCACGGCCTGATTAAACCGATCAAACGTAAAAGGCTTTAATAAATAATCAACGGCCTTCAGGTTAAATCCTTCAACAGCAAATTCGCTATAGGCAGTGGTAAACACTACCATGGTATTTTGCTTTACGTTCTTGTAAAACTCAATCCCTGTAAGCGAAGGCATATTGATATCCAGAAACAAAAGATCAACCGGAAATTTATCCAGGTAACGTAAGGCTTCGTTGGGTTTATTGAACGTCTTTTCCAACGAAATAAAATCAACTTTGCTGCAAAAGCTTTCCATAACGCTTAGTGCAGGCACTTCATCATCAACTGCTATAGCTTTTATCATGTTAATAATAATCTTAATGAAACTGAAAAGTCTTCAGGCGTGTCGTTAATCGTCAGAATATAACTTGATGGGTATAAAACATTGAGTCGCTCTTTGGCATTGCGGATACCTTTACCGCTCTGCTCTGTCATGTTAAGCTGAACAACAACTTTCTTGTTTGCAACATCCATGATCAATTCGCTTCCCACCACTGCAATTTTAATAGATATAACCGACTCCTCATCTTCTGCATTAACACCGTACTTAAAAGCATTCTCAACAAAAGTAATGAGAATTAACGGTGCAATCTTTTTTCCACGTAAATCTCCTGTTACTGAAAATGACAGGTTAATGGATTTGCCAAACCTGTTTTCCTGTAATACAATATAGTCATTGATATAGGTAATTTCTTTCTCAAGCGATACAAAATCTTTATCAGCCTCATTAATAACGTAGCGCATCATTTCAGAAAGTTTAACAATGGCATCTGCGGTTTTATCAGATTTAAGCAAAGCCAGTGAGTAAATGCTATTCAGGGTGTTGAACAAAAAATGTGGATTGATCTGTGCTTTTAAGAAAGAGACTTCTGCTTTCATTTTTTCCTGCTGCGTTTTTTGCCATTGTGCGGATACACTCATGGTGAGCGATATAAAGAACACCACCAGGAAGCGAAGCAGATTGTGACCAAATTCAAAAATAATAGGTAACTCCAATCGTCGGTCAGGCATTGCGGGCGTGCCGTTGTCTGCACTCATCATTCCCGTACCATGTGGAAAAGTGTCAGGAATCAACGTATAGGGTAACAAGGTTATGGTGAGGTAACACAACACAGCCAGAATCGAAAACAGCGCAAAGTTTTTATTGAAATATAAACGTGGAATCAATACATACGTGCAAAGATAAAAGAACCCGATCATCAGCACATTTGAAAACAGTTCGCGTTGTGTCGGGACAATTGTCAGCATGTGCCAGGATATAGATGGGCCTGGGGCAAACAGTAATGGTATTGACAAAAATGCCAGACACCCGATTACATGTAGAATAATTTGCCTCGATTTACTTTCCATAACCTCCTGAACATCAAAAATAACAGAACCCATCAGTAACCTAAAATTAATGAGGTATTTAAGGCGATTCTGCCGGAAAGCAGCACACTACTTATTTGATCGGCGGTAAAAAGTTTATCAACGGAAAATAGTAAATCGAATTGTAAACAAACCTCGCATGAAATCCTTACTTTATTTAACGCTGATCTTTTCAGCTTTCTTAAGCAATGCCCAAACTACTGGTGTTTTTACCGATCATGCTGATATTGGTAACCCCAAACTTGGCGGATCTGCCACCTACAACACAGCCGACCAAAGCTACACATTAAAAGGAGCTGGCTATAATATCTGGTTTGGACGTGATGAATTTCAATACGCCTATAAAAAACTAAAAGGTGACTTTATCCTGACAGCTAACTTCGAATTCATAGGCGCGGGCACAGATCATCATCGTAAAATTGGATGGATGGTGCGTGCCTCAACAGAACCTGATGCCGCACATGTAAGCGCCGTTCTCCATGGCGATGGCTTAACCGTATTGCAATGGCGCGTGATGCGTGGTGCTTTTATGCGCGATCCTGAAGATGAAATTTTCTCACCTAAAAAAAACTATTCTATCATTCAGGTTGAACGCACGGGAAAAACAATCATCATGCGTGCAGCTCATCCGTTTGAGCCACTTCAAACTATTGGCACTACTGATGCCGCCAGTCTTCCTGATGAAGTTTTGGTTGGGTTATTTATCTGCTCACATAATGCCGACGTTTCGGAACAAGCTCGTGTGTGGAATATACGCATTGA
>Ga0310811_10004533_pt1 | contig 17454 bp, 18 predicted proteins | sample YCmetagenome_FD_207642 | JGI IMG/M metagenome (GOLD analysis project Ga0310811, IMG submission 207642) | Soil microbial communities from experimental microcosm in Duke University, North Carolina, United States - YC | ecosystem: Engineered > Artificial ecosystem > Soil microcosm > Unclassified ...
CGATGATCCGCAAGAACGACATGAAGAGCCAGCCCTGGATCAAGGCCTATGAAGACTGGAACGTCGATATCGGCCTGATCGACGGCCTGCCCGGCCATGCCCAGATCGGCAAGGGCATGTGGGCCGCGCCCGACAAGATGGCTGACATGCTGGCGCAGAAGATCGGCCATCCGCAGGCCGGCGCCACCACCGCCTGGGTGCCGTCGCCGACCGCAGCAACGCTTCATGCGCTGCATTATCATCAAGTGAATGTGCTGGCGCGTCAGCAGGAGCTGGAAAAGGCCGGCCCGCGCGCCAAGCTGTCCGACATCCTGACCATTCCGGTGTCGCAATCGAACTGGGCACCCGACGATGTGAGGCAGGAGATCGACAACAACTGCCAGGGCATTCTCGGCTATGTGGTGCGCTGGATCGACCAGGGCGTCGGCTGCTCCAAGGTGCCAGACATCCACGATGTCGGGCTGATGGAAGACCGCGCCACCTTGCGTATCTCCAGCCAGCATCTGGCGAACTGGCTGCACCAGGGCGTCATCACCCAGGAGCAGGTGATGGAATCGCTGAAGCGCATGGCCGTCGTGGTCGACGGTCAGAACAAGGGCGATGCACTCTATAAGCCGATGGCGCCGTCCTTTGACGGGGTCGCGTTCAAGGCCGCCTCCGATCTCATCTTCAAGGGACGCGAGCAGCCGAACGGCTATACCGAGTTCATCCTGACCGCGCGCCGCCGCGAGGCCAAGGCGACCGGTTAGAACGCTGTCGGCTGGAAAAGCCTGCCGGATAAACAAGGCGGCGGCCCATCCCGCAAACGTTACGATGCCGCAGCGCGGAACGAGCCGCGCTGGCCGGGGTTGAAGCCATCTCACTTCGAAAGGAGCTGACGATGGATTGGAACCGGGTTGAAGGGAACTGGAAGCAGTTCAAGGGCGCAGCCAAGGAAAAATGGGGCAAGCTCACCGATGACGACCTCAACGTGATCGAGGGGCGCCGCGAGCAGCTCGAAGGCAAGCTCCAGCAGCGCTATGGTTTTGCCAAGGACCAGATCCACAAGGACGTCGATGACTGGTTCAGGACGCTGCGATAAATTTGGAGATGAAGCAAAGCCCCGACGATCCGCCGGGGCTTTTTTCGCCGCTCGCGTCCGGGAAGGTCAGCCGGGATAGCGCTGCAACGAACTCCGCCCGTCATTCCAGGACGCGCAAGGCGCGGGCCGGAATGACAGCGCCTCACGGCACGACCATCGTCTCGCGTCTCTATGAGGCGCCGCTAGAACACCGCGATATATTTCAGGAGCGAGATGATGCCGAGCACGATGACGATCACGCGGCAGATCTGCTTGGCGCGGCCATCGAGCGGCAGCATGTTGATCAAATAGAGAACGAGGATAACGACAAGAAAGGTGATGAGCACACTGACAAGCATCGGTAGCCCCCGAAACGATCGACACCCAAATGGCAAGCACCGAGGATGATCGGCGCCTTGTTAACGCCGCTTTAACGCTGATCGCAGCGATCCGGTTCCCTCGCCAGGAACCTAACCAAAAAGTCGAATGTTTGTCGGCACTTCGTAAGCCCTTCGCCCGCCAGGCTGTCTAAGTATTTACTAGTTTTCATCAAACTGCATGAACTTCTGGTGGGGGATCTTCATGTTAAACCGTTTGACCGTTTCCGCCCTTCTCAGGGCGGTAATTCTGGCTACCTCCCTGTGGGTGGTCGGGAGCATCTCGCTCAATGCCTGGAATTCCTGGGACAGGCTGCAGGCAGCGAGCCGCATCTCGAAGGTAGCCAATGCATCGGCCGATCTGTTCAAGGCGATGAACAACATCCGTGGCGACCGCTCCACCACGCAACGGCTCCTGAATTCCGACCAGCCCATCGACAGCAAGACCGACAGCTATCTCCGCGGCCTTCGCGATGGAGAAATGCCCGCGATGGCCAGCGCGCTTGAGCAGCTGCCGGCCATGAAATTCCCCGGACAGCAGACGCTCGTGCCGGAGTTTGACCGCCTCTACAAGCTTCTGAGCGCGGAAGCCAAGGAGTTCTGGGAACAGATGGCCAAACCATTGGCCTCACGCCGCCATGAGCTGCCGAAAGAGTACATGGCGACTACGCAATCCATGCTCGACCTCCTCGACAAGATTTCGGGCGCGCTTGCCGCCTCCGTCAACCATGAGGACGCGACGATCGACCAGTTGCTGGCCATCAAACAAACCGCTTGGCTGTTGCGCAATACCGCTGGCGAAGCCTCGTTTCTGGTCACGGGCGGGCTCATCAGCGGCCACATGACGCCCGAAGTCCATACCAACTATACCAAGCTCGTTGGCGGTTCGGACGCCGCCTGGAATGCGCTCAATCTCGCCGTCGCAGGCATGCAACTGCCTCCGGCGCTTTCCAGCGCGATGGAGGCCACCAAGGCTGCCTATTTCGATCCGCAATATCTGGCCACCCGGGAGCGGCTGGCGAACGCCGCCGTCAACGGGGAAAAGCCGGAGATGGTGGCAGCCCAGTGGAGCCCTTATACGGTTGGGCGCCTTAGCGCCGCGGTCGGTGTCGCCGACGCGGCCCTCGATGCCGCCAAGAGCCACAGCGCCGAGCAACACATCGCGGCCCAGCGCTCTTTCGTGATGCAGATCGTGCTGCTGGTGCTGTCCGTCACCTTGGCCTTCGGCGCCATGATCGTGGTGGCGCGCCGTGTCCTCAAGCCGCTGCACAACATCCGCGATGCCATGCTCAAGGTCGCCTCCGGCGACCTGACCGTCGACAGTGGCTATGTCGAACGCAACGACGAGATCGGCGCGCTGGCCGGTGCGCTCGAAACGTTCCGGCAGCAGGCTGCGGACAAGCTCAAGATCGAAGCCCAGGAGCACGAGCGCAATGCCAGTACCGCGGCACGGCAGCGCTCGATCGAGGGCCATGTCGGAGAGTTCGAGGAGCTGGTGCGCCGGACGCTGCAGCAACTCGGCGAAGCCTCCAGTCAGATGCGCACCACCTCCTCCGGCCTGTCCACGGTCTCGCGCCAGACCAATGAGCGCGTCGAGGAGGCGCAAAGGGCTTCGGGCGAGGCCTCGATGAGCGTCGAGAGCGTCGCCTCGGCGTCGGAAGAGCTCAGCGCCTCGATCAACGACATCAGCCAGCAGGCGGCCCATGCGGCCGGGATCGCCAGCCGCGCCGTCAACCAGGCGCGCGAGACCGACGGCACCGTGCAGGGACTGGCAAAATCAGCGGGCCGGATCGGCGAGGTGATCGGGCTGATCAACACCATCGCAGCCCAGACCAATCTCCTGGCGCTGAACGCAACGATCGAGGCGGCGCGCGCCGGGGAAGCCGGCCGCGGCTTTGCCGTGGTGGCTTCCGAGGTCAAGTCGCTGGCGAGCCAGACGGCGAAGGCGACCGACGAGATCTCCGAGCAGATCGCCGATATCCAGCGCGTTGCGGCGGAGGCGATCGACGCCATCAAGGGCATCGGCAGCACCATCGGCGAGGTGAACGAGGTCGCGACCGCTATCGCCGCGGCAGTTCAGGAACAGGGCGCAGCGACGCAAGAGATCTCGCGCAGCACCCAACACGCGGCGGTTGGCACCAAGAACGTTTCGGACAACATCACCGGCGTCAAGGCCGACGCGGATGCCGCCGCGGCCGCCGCCGACAATGTGAAGGTTGCCTCCAAGACGCTGGAAATCCAGAGCCAGCAATTGGGCAGCCAGGTCACGCAATTCCTCGACAGGATCCGGGCCGCCTGACCTGTCACCGCGCGCACCCGGATCGGCGTGCGCGCGGCGCCGGACGTTGTTCTGGCGCGCTTTCGTCAAGCGAACCCGGCGTTCGCTTCGAGGACGCGATAGCCGATCAAAGACGCGATAAATGTTTCACGCGTTGTAAATGATGAGCGTCGTCCGGCACCGTCAATGTAAACGGCGTGGAACGAAAATTTACCTCTTGCCCCCTTCTAACGGCCATTCTCGTCAGGGGGCTTTCATGCTGAACCGCGTCGCCGTTTCCACACTGTTGAAATCCGTCATGGCCGTCCTGGCGACCGGCGTCGTCATCCTGCTCGCCTCAGGCGCGTGGGATTCGTGGCAGCGGCTGCGCGCCGCCGAGCAGATTTCGGTCATCGCGGACGCATCCGCGAGCGCCTTCCGCGCCATGCACAATCTGCGGACCGACCGCGCGACGACAGCTCGCTCGCTGAAGGCTGACACGACGATACCCCCTGAGACCGAGCGCTATCTTCGCGGCCTCCGGGACGCCGAGACACCGGCGCTGCGGGCCGCACTTAAGACGTTGCCGCAGACCGAATTCGACGGCAAAGCGCGACTGCTTCCTGAATTTCAGCAGCTGGCCCAGGCTCTTTTCGCCCTGCAAACTGAATCCTGGGATGCGATCCACCAGCCGAAAGCCTCGCGACGCCCGTCACTGGCGAAGGAATATTTCGACAATAATGACGCGCTGCTGGCCAATCTGGACAAGATCTCCGCCGCCCTTGCCGCGGCGGTGAACCACCGCGATCCCATGGTCGACCAGCTTCTCGCGATCAAGCAAACCGCGTGGCTACTTCGCTACACCAAGGGTGATATCGCGATCATGCTTTCCAACGCCCTCACCAGCGGCAAGCTTTCGCCGGAACAGCAGAAGACCTATGTGAAGCTCACCGGCGGGACCGAAACAGCGTGGTCCGCACTGCAGCTCTCGGCCTCGGGCATGCAACTTTCGCCGGCTCTGACGGCCGCCTTTGCCGACCTCAAGACGGCCTATTTCGATCCGCAGTTCCAGGCGCTCTGCGACCGGCTCGTCAATGCGCTGGCAAGCGGCGAAAAGCCGGAGATGGCGGCGGCCACGTTTACTCCCACCATTGTTGGACGCATGAGCAGCGCCGTGAAACTCGCTGAAGATGCGCTGGATGAAGCCAATACTCACACCGTGGCGCAGATCGGCTCCGCACGGCAATCGCTGATCCTGCAGCTGGTGCTGCTGGCGGCGGCGTTCGGGGTCGCGATTGCCAGCATGATAGCGCTCAGTCGTCGGGTCATCGGGCCGCTGCACGGAATCCGTGACGCCATGCTCAAGGTCGCCGCTGGCGATCTCGAAGTCGACATTGGTTATGCCGATCGGCACGACGAGATTGGTGCGCTCGCCAGCGCACTCAAGACGTTCAAGCAGCAGGCCGAGGAAAAGGCCCGGATCGAACGCCAGGAGAAGGAGCGTAACGCAGCCGCGATCGAACGCCAGCGGATGGTCGAAACCCATGTCGGGGAATTCGAGGAGCTGGTGCGCCAGACGCTGCAGCAGCTCGGCGAAGCTTCGGGCCAGATGCGAACCACTTCCGAGAATCTCTCGACGGTGTCGCGTCAGACCAATGAGAGGGTCGAGGTGGCGCAGAAGGCGTCCGGCAATGCGTCGATGAGCGTCGAGAGCGTCGCTTCCGCCTCGGAAGAGCTGAGCGCCTCCATCAACGACATCAGCCAGCAGGTCGCACACGCCGCCGGGATCGCCAGCCGCGCGGTCCATCAGGCACGGGAGACCGACGGCACCGTGCAGGGCCTGGTGAAATCAGCCAGCCAGATCGGCGAAGTGGTCGGGCTGATCAACAGCATTGCCGCGCAGACCAACCTCCTGGCATTGAACGCAACCATCGAGGCGGCACGCGCCGGCGACGCCGGCCGCGGCTTTGCCGTGGTCGCCTCCGAGGTCAAGTCGCTGGCCAGCCAGACCGCCAAGGCCACGGAAGAGATTTCCGGGCAGATCGCCGATATCCAGAAGGTCGCGGGCGAAGCCGTCGATGCGATCAAGAGCATCGGCAGCACCATCGGCGAGGTGAACGAGGTCGCAACCGGGATCGCCGCCGCGATCCAGCAACAGGGGGCGGCAACGCAGGAGATTTCGCGCAACACCCACCACGCGGCTCAAGGCACCAAGAACGTTTCCGACAATATCACGGGCGTCAAGGCCGATGCGGATGCTGCCGCGGCCGCTGCTGACAACGTCAGGGTGGCCTCAAAGACGCTGGAGATACAGAGCCAGCAGCTGGGCAGTCAGGTCACACAATTCCTCGGAAAGATCCGCGCGGCGTAGATCTACTCGCGCGCCATCACCGGCGCATGGCGATATTTCGCGCTCACCGACGCGCTCACCGGCGAGAAGTTCAGCGCGCCCCGCTTGTCCGGCGTCCGGCTAACGGCCAGCAGGCCATTAGCGCTGGCGACGATGTCGCCTTTGCGCAAGGTCGGATCGCGATTGATGTCGACATGGGCCAGCCCGAACTGGTCTTTGCCGTTGCAGGTACAGCCCGCCACGACCTCGCTGCGGTAGCGGAAAGCGTTCGGCAGCTCGGAGTAAGGCTTGCCGCTGTCAGTCGTGGCGCTGTCAATATCGCTGCCATAGACGACCTTGGTCTCGCTCGCCGGGCAGAAGCTGTTGCAGGCTGAGGCGCGGCTCTCCTGGTCCTGGCCGGGGACCGGAAAATAGCGGCCATCGCAGGTCCGAACGCAGAACGCCTGCCCGCTACTGGCAGAGCGCACACGCGGCTCGCTTCGCCTGATATAGGGGTTGTTGCCGCCCTGATCGGAAAATGGCGCTCGAATCATCGGCGGCCCGCCGCCGCCGAATGCGTTGAACAAGGCGGAGAAGAAATCCTCGGCCCTTGCCGTGGCGGTCAGTCCCAGCGTCGCGATGCCGCATAGGATCGCAACTTTCCATCCGGGCCAGCTATCCGATTGCCTGCGCATGTCTGTCCGCGGATCCCTGACCTCAGTAGATCGATCCGGTCGAAAGGTTCAGCGCTTCGCGCCCTGACGGCAGCCGGTTCACGACCGGGCGCGTCGGCGAGGCGTCCGCATGCAGCGGCGCCGCGGCTCTCGCGATGATGTGCGGCCCGTTCTTCGGCAGCACCACGACTTTGGTGCCAATACTGACACGGTTGAAGAGATCCTCGACGTCTTCGTTGGTCAGACGAATGCAGCCGCTGGAGATGAACTTGCCGATGGTCGAAGGGTCGTTGGTACCGTGGATTCGATATTCGCTGGAGCCGAGATACATGGCACGCGCGCCGAGCGGATTTCCCGGACCGCCGGCCATGAAGCGCGGCAGATAAGGCTGGCGCGCGATCATTTCTGCCGGCGGACGCCAGTCAGGCCATTCCGCCTTGCGCGAGATGGTCTGCGTGCCGGTCCAGGTGAAGCCCTGGCGGCCGACACCGACGCCATAGCGAATGGCCTGCCCGTGCCCGAGCACGTAATAGAGCGCTGTATTTCCCGTGTCGATGATGACGGTACCCGGTGCTTCACGGGTATCGAGGTCGACGATCGTCCGGCGCAGCCGCACCGGCAATTCACCTGCGACCGGGGCGGTACCGCCGTCATCGCTGACCGCGGGCCGATCCGCCGGCATGACTTCGTCCGAAGGGAATGTCACCCGCGATGTGGAAGCATAGCCAAGCGCCTGGGCGCTCGCGGTGGACGGAAGAACGACCGATGCCATCAGCAGGGTGCTGACAAAGAGAACGGCGCCTGCCGTACGCACAGACGGCTTGCGGTTGGAAGCGGATGGATTTGTCATGAACTGCCCCATCGAGTGCGCATCACGCGATGCTCGGTCAACAAACGCGATCGCGGCTTCGAAAGTTCCGCGGCGAATCGCGACGCTCACGCTTCTGTCAAGGATGCCGGCCTCACGTCTGCGCGATGGAACTTAGATGGCAGCGGCGAATTAATTAGACAGCGCTCGCTCCTTTGAAATTCCGCCGCCCTCAATTCCATCGCGTCTGCGTTGGCCGGAGAATCTTTGTGCGTATACTTCCGAGTGAACGCCTGCACTCCGAGGGTGAACCCGTCCCTGAAAGCAAAAGCCTGCTGCCGCCGGTTATTCATCGAGCCGAAGCGGTCGCATTTGCGCTGATATCGCTGCTCATTATCAGTGTTGTCGCTGTCCTCTATATTGCCAAGGCATTCTTTCTCCCCGTGGTGATGGCTTTCGTGGTCGGCACCATGCTGTCGCCGGCAGCGAGCTTTCTCGAGCGCTACCGGATTCCGCGTCCCATCGGCGCCGTTCTCATCGTGGCGGCGGTGGCCGCCGCCGTCTCCTTCATGGTCGGCTTGATCTCGGCTCCGCTGTTGGAATGGAGCACGCGGCTGCCCGAGCTTGCCACGCAGCTCAAGGACAAGCTTCATATCTTCGATCGGCCGCTGGCGTTGTGGCGGGAATTGCAGACCGCGGTCGGCGGTCCAGAGACGTTTACCTCGTTCCAGATGCCCAAATTCGAATGGGTCCAGCCGACGCTGGAATTCCTGTCACCGACCTTTGCCGAATTCCTGTTGTTCTTTGCGACGCTGGTGCTGTTCATCGCCAGTTGGAAGGACCTGCGCCGGGCCCTGATCATGACCTTCGGCAATCACGACGCGCGGCTACGAACCTTGCGGATCCTGAACGAGCTTGAGGTCCATCTCGGCAGCTATCTCCTGACCGTCACCATGATCAATGCCGGGGTCGGGATCGCGACCGGGGTCGTCTGCGCAATCACTCGCATGCCGAATCCCGCCGGGCTCGGCGCGCTTGCCGCCACGCTGAACTTCATCCCGATCATCGGCCCGGTCGCGATGTTCGTGATCCTGGTCGCGGTCGGTATCATCGCATTCCCGACCATCGGCACCGGACTGATCGCGGCCCTCGCGTTTGGCGGTATCACCTTCATGGAAGGCCACTTCGTTACGCCCACCATCATCGGGCGACGCCTATCGCTGAACGCGCTCGCGGTGTTCCTGGCGCTGGCGTTCTGGACCTGGCTGTGGGGACCGATGGGCGGATTTTTGTCGTCGCCGCTCCTGATCGTGGCGCTTGTCCTCAAAGAGCATCTGATGCCGGTGGACGCGCCGCAATTGCCGCAGGATTGATGCGAATTTCGCCCGCGGGAACTTCCGGGAACCCGGCACGTTTTCAGCAGTCTACCTTTCAATATTCGGGAGCTTTTGATGTCGAGTATGGACGAGCAAATGAGAAATCTGACGGATAAAGCGACCTATGAGCGTCTCGAAAAGGATGTAGCAGCCGTGAAAGACGATATCTCAGCCCTGACCGAGCAGATCACTGAAGTGCTCAACAGTTTCGCCGGAACGGCCAGCAAGCAGGCACGCCGCGGATACAAGCAGGCGCGGGCCAATGTCGATGCTGCCGTTGGAGACCTCTCCGAGCGCGGCGCCGCCGCCATGGATACGGCCCAGGATATGGCCTCCTCGATCGAGGAAACGCTCGAAGACGTCATCACACAGCGCCCCCTCGCGACGATCGGACTCGCGCTGGGCATCGGATTCCTGATCGGCGTGACCTGGCGACGGTAAGACAATTTGCCACAGCTGAAGGCGAATGGCGGATCTCGCGTCCGCCCCGCCTGCACTGTTCCCATTTAATTGCGATGCCGGAGGGCGCCACGAGGTGGCGTCGTTTCATTTCAGGAATTGTTTGCAGCGAGGCCTGCGATGTTTCAGCGCATGATCGATAATTTCAGGGATTCGATAGCCTCGGCGATGCGCCTGACATCGCTCGTCGCGATAGCGGCATTCACACTGCTTATAACGGGAGCATTCCTCTGCGCCGCAGCCTTCATATTCATTCTGCGGCAATATGGGCCGGTTGCGGCCTGCCTCGCGGGCGCGGCCTTTTTCTTTGTCATCACGGTGATCGTGGCCTGCATTTACGCCATTCGCAGGAATCAGATCAGGGCGCGAGCTGCTGCAGCCGCGAAGGCGGCGGTGCGCTCTCCGCTGGCCGATCCCGCGCTGGCCACCCTGGCACTCCAGGTCATCCGCGTCGTCGGCGTCAAAAAAGTCATTCCGCTGCTGGCGGTCGGTGGATTGGCGCTGGGGTTGATGGCCGGTCGCGGCGGTGGGCGGACTCCCCGCGACGATGCAGCTGAATAGCGCCGCCGATCTCAGGTCACGCAGCGCCCGGGTTCGAGATGCTTGGCGACCTCGGTCAAAACGCTGACCGACGGCTCACACGCCACCATCGGCTTGCCGACAGCGGGTTTGATGAGGGGGGTGCGAGCGCCACCGCCGCGGGCCTCGCGGGCCGGCATACGAATAAGCACCGAGGTATCGGGAAGGCCGTTCAGCCGCAGGGAGATCGTCTGGCTCCGATTTGCGGAAACCGGAATGCGAACCGCGCGATCAGTCTTGCCGGCGCGGTTGACCGCTCCCGAAGGAGTAAGTTGAACCGGCGCTGGAGCCAGCACACCGGCAATTGAAAGCGGGCCAAACTGCGCGATCGAAAGCTTGGCAAGCGATTCGGGCTGACCAAGATCGCGACCGGACGCCAATTGAATCGCGCCAAATGTCAGCGAGAGTGCAATTGCACCGAGTATTCCCTTTGATAGCTGTGACATGACCGTTAATCCCTCGCCCCACTGGCGATTACTCGAACAACGCGGGTAAGAACGGCACGGTTCTAAGGATGAAGATCACTTAACCGTGTACTAAAAATTTCTCGTCGCGGGGAACGACTTCCTGGCCCGCGAGTCATCCTGGCAGCCGGTTATTCCCCCCTGCCCCATTGACCGGCGACGTGGGGCGCGACTGTGGTGATGCCAGTCGCGCCTCACTTTTTATTTCAACGATATCAATAGCTTCGCGTTTCGCGATCCTCGCGCTCAATTCCGCACCCAATTTTTCAGGGAAGCGAATTTAGAAGCCCGTGGAGACGCTTTCCCGCCGGGCGACTTTGTCCGGGCGGACGCTGCAAACGCATGACGGCGACGCGCTGTCTAACGTTTGCTTCATTTATTCGTCGTCGGAAAATCGAATCGGTTCACTTCCTAAGGCGTCGCGAGCAACTTAGGAATGCGCTTTTAGCGGTAAGCTTAACCCGAAGCTGGCGGCGGCACGTGACGCTATTCGAGGCCGCCGCCGATCTTCCCGCGTTTGCTGTTGTGCGGGTCGCTCAAAAGCTTTGATCCGGCACCGTTCAATCCCGCAGGCCATGGAAAAGCGGCGCGCCGTGAAGCGCGCCGCTCAATTCGAGTCGATCTTAACTAATTAGACGCCGCCGCCTTCGGCGCGCGGTTTCGCGAGTTGCGCTGGAAGAACAGCGCCTGGCTCGCCACCGCCGAGACCATGGCAGGCTGGAACGGCTTCGAGATCAGAAACGCCGGTTCCGGCCGTTCGCCGGTGAGGAAGCGTTCGGGATAGGCAGTAATGAACACCACCGGCACTTCGAATGTCCCCAGAAGCTCGTTGACGGCGTCGAGACCCGAACTGCCATCGGCAAGCTGGATGTCGGCAAGGATCAGACCGGGCTTCTTGTTCTTGGCCAGCGCCACCGCGTCGGAATGGGTACGCGCCACGCCGATGACATTGTGCCCGAGATTTTTCACCAGGCTTTCGAGGTCCATGGCGATAAAAGTCTCATCTTCGATGATCAGCACATCGGTGGCAATTTCCGCCGCCATTTCTCGCCCGGCCGTATCGGCGAGCTGGCGGGTTTCGGAAACCGACGCCCCCAGGATGAACGCCACTTCCTCTTCCGAGAAGCCTTCGAGCGAGAGCAGAAGGAAGGCCTGCCGGGGCAGCGGCGTGATGTTCGAGAGCCGGCGTTCCGGCGGCATCGGCAAGGTCGCGACATCCGCCCCCTCGTTGATCGCAACCGAATTCCAGATCTGCGTGAACAGCCGGAACAGCCCCGCGCGCGATCCATGCTGCTCATCAAGCAGGGAGGGATCCTGGAGCAAGGCTTCAAGCATGGCGCCAACATAGGCATCGCCTGACGCCTGATTTCCCGTCAGTGCACGGGCATAGCGCCGCAGTAACGGCAGATGTTCAGCAACGAGCTGTGATCGAGACATCCCCACTCCATCAATCTTCTTGGGTCAGCTTTTTGGATCAGTTGTCTACTAGCTAGGCTTCAGGGCCACCGATGGACATGCCCGCGGTTCCCCTGAACAGGCGGATTACGCACAAGGTCGACAAAAGTTCCCAACAATTGTTCCCAAAACCCGGAACTTTCCGGCTCAGTCCGCATTAGGACAGCGTACAGGTGCCCCACAGGCCTTAAGAACCAAGGATAATTCTTGAAATTTCAGGGACTTAACTCTCGGGGAAGCGTGGATCAGGTCATGAAAGATGTAAAGTCCAAGAATGCCGCACCCGGTAAGCAGGGCGGCCTCAACGCCGAGATCCAATCGAGGATCGGCCATCAACTTCGCGCCATGTATGACGACGTTGTGAGGCAGGGGGTGCCGGAACGCTTCGCGGAACTCATCCGAAAGCTTGATGCAACCGAGCCCAACCCCCACGTAGGTACTACGGGCGACCAAGATGACGGGAGGAGCTAATGCCTCTCACGGAATCACTTCGCAACGATATCCTGGCAGCGGTTCCAAGCCTGCGCGCGTTTGCGATCTCGCTGAGCGGCAATGGTGACCGCGCCGACGATCTGGTGCAGGAGACGTTGCTGCGCGCACTGGCAAACATCGATTCCTTTCAGCCGGGATCGAACCTGCCGGCGTGGCTGTTCACGATCCTGCGCAACCTGTTCCGCTCCGATTATCGCAAACGGCGGCGCGAGGTCGAAGACGCCGAGGGTAGTTACGCCAAGACGCTGAAAACCCAGCCGTCGCAAAACGCGCATCTTGAGTTCGAGGAATTTCGCGCAGCCCTCGACAAGCTGCCGCAGGACCAGCGTGAGGCACTCATCCTGGTCGGCGCGTCAGGCTTCTCCTATGAAGATGCCGCCGCGATCTGTGGCTGTGCGGTCGGCACCATCAAGAGCCGCGTCAACCGCGCTCGCTCAAAGCTCAGTGCCTTGCTCTATGTCGAAGGCGCTGAAGATTTTGGCCCCGACGACACGGTTCGCGCCGTGATCGGTGGCAGCGGCGGCTAATCCCAGCCGCTGCCAGGGGCCGCGACGATCAACGGCGCGATAGTTGTTCAGTGCGGTCCCGCTCGGTCATGTCGACGACGGTCTCCATTGGTGCTGTAAGTTCGTAGACATAACTCACATCCGTGAAGTACCGTTTCGACGTGCCGCCGAGCGCTTCCGGCGCGACGCGATCGAGCAGGATCACGCCGAAATCGCTGTCCGGCCGGCGGGTGGCCTCGCTGGTGTTGAACTCTTCCCAGCGAAAATGAAAGATCGCTTCTGGCTCCTCGCCCGTCACTTCCCAATGCGCGACGATGTGCGGATGCTTGCCGACCAGCGAGAGCCCTTCATCCGAATGCGACGCCAGTTCGAAGAACAGCAGCGACAGACTCTGTGCCGCGCGTGCGCTCACCGAGATGTCCGGCCCGCTCACCGCGATCCGATCCGAATGCGGGATGGCGCGCGCCTCGAACAGTCCCTGCAACTTGACGCCCTGCCACTGGCTTTCACTTAGCAGCGAGACCACGTTCGACATTGCGTGAATGCGACCGATCAGGAGTTCGCGCGCGTTGTCGATATCGGCGCCGTGGCGCAGCGTGCGGGTCACGATCGACTGGATTACCGCGAGGATGTTCTTGACCCGGTGATTGAGCTCGTCGATGACGGCCGTCAGCCGCCGCTCGAATCCGATCCGCACCTGGATTTCGCGGCTGAGCCGCAGATTGTTGTAGGCTACATAACCGAACAAACCGCAGACGATGCCAGTCAACGCCATTCCGATCGCGGCGACGATCGCCGCGGTCTGCGCAGCGCGTTTCATCGCATTGGTCTTGGCATAATAGTCGAGCGACCAATCGCGGCCCCCGAATGTCACCGTCCTCACAGCGGTCGCCGGGGGTGCATCCGGATCGATCGTTCTCGATGACACCACGCCCTGGTCGTTGGCCGTCAGCTCCTCATTGGGATTGCGAGGATCTTTCAGAGCGACGGAGAATAGCGACAGGTCGTCGTTGGTCAGCATCAACGTGGACAGTTCATAAGAGAACGTCACGAAACCGGCCGGCGGCCCGGCTCCGTTCAGCATCACCGGAGCCGCGATCACGATGCCGATCGGCCCTCTGTCGCGCAGCAATGGAAAGGGATCCGATGCGACGGCCTTTCCCTCCGATAACGCCTGCGCGAACATCGGTCCAAGCGTCGGATGCTGATCTGGAGAGCGGCCCGCGATCGCCGTCGTTCGCGCGTTGCGCGGCTCGACATCCATCAACACATCGATCGGCTGTCCGGAAGATTGCGCATCCAATGGCGTATCGTCGTAACTGCGGATCGTGGGATTGGGAAATCCTGCCTTCGCCAATTCGACTTTCGCCGCACCCAGATCGCCGGGCTTGAGCCTGGCGACCCAGCCCGCGAGCACGAAGTCGGTTTTGAAGGCATAGATCGAAGTCCGCAGCGGCTGCAGCATGTCCGCCTTGATCACCGACGGCGTATGGAAAAGTCCGGAGGCGACGCGTGCGAGCAATTCGCGCTCCGTCAGCCGATCCTGAACCAGGCTCGCATGAACGTCGATGGCGCGCGCCATCGCAATGCCGTCGAGCGTGAGTTCCTGATCGTGCACGCGATAGGCCGCGAGACCGGAGATCAAGGTCCCGAGCAACGCGATGAAAGCGATGATGAATCCCAGCCGAACCACTGGCTATCCGGCGACAAAGGTGTGGAGTAACGATCGATCAAGCATTTGACATACGCGTGGGCGGCAACAGACTGAAACAGGTTTAGGACCAACCGCCCGGCATAATGAAGCAGCGACTATCTGTTCGCAACCGCGGGAAAAAGGAGCAAATGCGATGCGCCGCAAGCGTGATGTCAGTGGGGCCCGATATCTTTAATAGGATCGGGGAGGAATTGTTCCACCCGACCCCATCGAAATACGAAATCCGGAGCGGTCGCGGCTACCGCCGTCCGCGTGGTTAAGAACATTAACGAATTAGCGCGCAGCAATCCCGACCGCGGGGTCGAGGCCGCCTTTGGTCTCGATGAAGCTGATAATGCGCTCCAGTCCCTCGCTCTTCTTCAGATTGGTCATGACGAATGGCCGGGCCCCACGCATCCGCCGCGCATCCCTATCCATTTTCTCCAGCGAGGCGCCGACATGCGGCGCGAGATCGATCTTGTTGATAACCAGAAGGTCCGACCGGGTGATGCCCGGTCCTCCCTTGGAGGGAATCTTGTCGCCGGCGGCGACGTCGATGACATAGATCGTGAGATCGGCAAGTTCGGGCGAAAATGTCGCAGCCAGATTGTCGCCACCGGATTCGATCAGCACCAGGTCAAGGTTCGGAAACTTGGCGCGCATGTCGGCGACCGCAGCGAGATTCATCGAAGCGTCCTCGCGGATCGCGGTATGCGGACAGCCGCCGGTCTCCACGCCTGCGATGCGATCCGGCGTCAGAGATCCCGAACGTACCAGGAATTCGGCATCCCACTTGGTGTAGATGTCATTGGTGATCGCGGCGATGTCGTAGCGCTCGCGCATCGACTTGCAGAGCAGATCCATCAACGCCGTCTTGCCCGACCCGACCGGGCCGCCGATGCCGACCCGCAGCGGACCATGCGACCTGGACGAGAGACCTGGCGAGAGGCTTTTGGACGACAGGCTTTTGGACATCAGATGCTCGCTTTCTTCATGACCTGAACAACCGCGTGTACTGGGTCTCGTGCCGCAGGCTGGCAAGGTCCGCGCGAAAGGTCGCACTGCCGAGATCGTCGAGCGAAGCGGCACATGCGCGCACCGCAGTCGCCTCGACAACGACCTCCAGCGCCGCCAGCACGCGCTGGCTATCGGTCTGCCCCAATGGCACCAGCCGCGCGCCGGCGGAAATCCAGTTCGAGGCCAGCGCATGAAGGAAGGCATGCAGCGTGAGCGGAAGCGGAATCGTATGCGCGGCGCTGACGAGGCCGACTGCAACGGGATAGACGATCGCGCCGCCGCAGCAGGCGACCGACCGATCGAAACCATCAGCATTCCACGCCGCGCGCGCGATATCGATAAAGGCCCGCCCCTGCGCCAACGTCTCGAGATGACGCTCACGCGAGGGCACGAACGCCGCCGCGAGCTCGGCGACCTCTCGCAAATTGGAGTCGTCACCAACCAGCGTGGCGCGATGCGACTGCGCGAGAAAAACCGCGTCGCAAAAGCCTGAGCCATCAGCAAGCATCGCGGCCAGCCAATCACGCAACGACGCCGCATCGACGATATCGCCGGCCTCGACCGCCCATTCGAGACCGCTCGAATAGGAAAAGGCGCCGACCGGGAATGACGGCGACAGCCAAGTCATCAGCCGGTACAGCGCCGCGGTCTCGCTACGCTTGTCCTTTTCGCGTTCACGAGCCGGGCGCGCCGCAGCTTCATCATTTGCGCCGGCCGGTTTCCGCGCACGCTGCCGAGACTTCGGCGGCGGCCTATTTGTGGTCATGAGCATGGTTGTGGCCATGATGGTGCCCATGACCGCCGTGATCGTCTTCGTGATGGTGGCCGCCATGGTCATGCGATGCATGATCGTGGGCCGCGTGATCATGATGATGATCATCCGCAGCGCCATGGCCGCCGGCGGCGTAGGCGCCGCCTTCCGGATCGAACGGCGCTTCGATTTCGATCACGCGGGCGCCAAGTCCCTTCACCATCGCCTCGATGACATGATCGCGCCGGATGCGAAGGCCCTTCGGCATGATCTGCGTCGGCAAGTGACGATTGCCGAGATGCCAGGCGACCCGGACCAAATGGTGCGGATCGCTGCCGCGAATCTCGATCAAGGGCTCGGGCGCCGCGATCACCTCGATCAAGCGTCCATCCTCGAGCACTAGCGCATCGCCACCGCGCAGCGCGACCGCCGCTTCGAGGTCGAGCAGGAATTCGAGCCCTCGCGTGCCGGTCATCGCCAGCCGCCGCCGGTGCCGATCGTCGAAATCGAGCACGACGGTGTCGGCCGCGGGCTCGGTCCAGCGATGCTGGGGCTTTATCTCGATGGCGCGAACCATGTTCTAACGAACCTCGACCTTTTCCGGCGTGATGACTTCGATCACCGGCGGCGCCTTGATGCATTGCACGACCACGCGGCCAAACGCTTTCATGTGTTCGGCGCTACGGTGCGGCACCAGCGCTTCCGCGCTCTCCCATTGCTCGACGAACACCATCTTGGACGGGTCGGTGACGCTCTCGTGCAGATCATAGGCCATGTTGCCGGCTTCTTTGCGCGTTTCCTTGATACAGGCGGTCGCTGCCGCGATGAACTCGGCGCGAGTTTCGGGTTTGATGGTCAGCGTGGCAACGACGTAAATCACGGAAAAATCCTCCCGGCTCTTTGTATGTGGCTTTGATCGCCGGGAAGGGTTTTAGAACATGAAATAGCGCTGCGCCATGGGCAGCACCTCGGCGGGCTCGCAGGTCAGCAATTCGCCGTCGGCCCGCACCTCATAGGTTTCGGGGTCGACCTCGATCCTGGGCGTGGCGCCGTTGTGGACCATGCTCTTCTTGGAGATCTTGCCGCGGGTGTTCTGGACCGCATAAAGCTGCTTGGCGATGCCGAGCTGGCGCGCCAGCCCCCCAGCGACGGCGGCT
>Ga0310811_10004534_pt1 | contig 17452 bp, 19 predicted proteins | sample YCmetagenome_FD_207642 | JGI IMG/M metagenome (GOLD analysis project Ga0310811, IMG submission 207642) | Soil microbial communities from experimental microcosm in Duke University, North Carolina, United States - YC | ecosystem: Engineered > Artificial ecosystem > Soil microcosm > Unclassified ...
CACTCCATGTCCCGGATTTCGGCGAGATGCGTACGCTCAATGTGCTGCAAACCGTATTGTCCTAAAGCAGCCGCCTCACCCTGGTCCCTTCCAACCGCTGACCCTCTCCCCCTTCTGTCAAAACCACACCCGGGTTCTTTCCGGGCGTAAAACTTCCCAATTCACTATCCATCCCCAGCGCCAATGCGCCGTTCCGGGTTGCCCACTGCAACAATAGCGAGGTCTCCAATCCCGGAAAAGCCTGCTGCAACGTCTTTAGCTCTTCCAGGATGCTGAGCCCGTGGTTCGAGGCGAGGCTGTCCGTCCCCACCACGATGGGAAAATCCGCCTCAACCAGCCCTTCCACGTCCGGCAACTGCCCGCCGATATAAAGATTCGCATTCGGGCACAGGCAAAAATATAACGCCCGCCCCGCGGCCAGCCGCCAATCCTCCTCCCGGGTCGCCACATTATGGACCGCAATGACCGGCTGACGCTCGTCAAAATACCCCAGCCAGCTTTCCAGGCTCCGCTTGCCGGTGCCCTGGAAAAAGGAGACGTCCAGCCCAAGCGCGGCATACAGCTTGAGGAACTCGCCTTTCCCCGTACGCACGAATACATCCTCCGCCGCAGCCTCCTGGTTATGGATCGTCAGCACCCCGCCCTTCGCATGCCCGGCGATCAGCCGGAAAAGCGCCGGCGACACCGAATAAGGTGCATGCGGCACGATCGTGCCGCTGCCCAGTTCGGCCAGCACCCGCAGGCTGTGATCAAACCGCATCCGCGCCCCTCCTTCTACAAACCCGATGGTCTCGATAAAATTATGGTAACGAAGCCTCCCCGCTCGTTTCACTTCCAAGGTATCGGCAGTATTACAGACGTCGCCCACCGCCACGATGCCGCCCGCCAGCATCTCCTCTTCCCCGGCCGCGATCGCCTCTTTTATTCCATCGGCCTTGCCTGCCGCTCCCCGGCTCCGGATCACCGTGCTGAGAAACTCCACAAGCCCCGTCCCCTCCGGGATAATGTCCCGCATATGGGAAAGCTCGAGGTGACAATGACAATTGACAAAACCAGGGCTCAATATCCCCGGATAATATTCCACATTCGCCCCCGCCACCGCAGCCGGGACCACATCCTGTACCCTGCCTTCACCGGTGGTAACCAATACGCTGTCCGCAGGCGCAAAACCCTCGCCGGTAAATAAATAATCAGCTTTGAATTTTCGATAAGTCATTCGTAAACATTGTAATTTTGCGGTTCGCCGGAGATGCCGGCCCAAATATATGCTAGATAAACTGGAAGCCATAAAAGCCCGTTTCGAGGACCTCGGGGTCGCCCTCAGCAACCCGGAGATCGTAAGCGATAACCGGAAGTTCAGCGCGATGAGCAAGGAATACCGAAGTATCGAAAAGATCGTCCGCGCCCATGACGAGTACAAAGAACTGTTGGATACCATCGAATTCAACAAGGAAGCCCTGAACGGCGAGGACGACGAGCTAAGAGAACTCGCGAAGGCCGAGGCTCCCGGCCTTGAAGAACGCAAGGTCCGGATGGAAGCCCATATCCGGCAGCTCCTGATACCCAAAGACCCGCAGGACGAGAAGAACGCCATCCTCGAGATCCGGGCCGGCACGGGCGGCGACGAGGCCAGCCTCTTTGCCGGCAACCTGCTCCGTATGTATATCAAGTATTGCGAACGCCGGGGCTGGAAGACGGCGATCCTCAGTGAAAGCGAAGGCACCGTCGGTGGTTACAAGGAAGTACAGGTGGAAGTGATCGGCGACGACGTATACGGCACCCTCAAGTTCGAGAGCGGCGTCCACCGGGTTCAAAGGGTCCCCGACACCGAACAAAGCGGCCGCGTCCACACCAGCGCCGCTACCGTGGCCGTGATGCCTGAAGCCGAAGAAGTTGACTTTGAATTGAAGGAAAGCGACGTCAAGATGGAGACCGCCCGAAGCGGCGGCGCCGGCGGCCAGAACGTCAACAAGGTGGAAACAAAGGTGTTCCTGACCCATATCCCGACTGGCGTTGTCGTCGTCTGCCAGACCGAACGCAGCCAGCTCGGCAACCGTGAGAAAGCCATGCAGATGTTACGCACCAAGCTGTATGAGGACCAGGTGCGTAAACAGGAAGAGGAGATCGCCCGCCACCGGAAAAGCCTGGTCAGCACCGGCGACCGTAGCGCCAAGATCAGGACCTACAATTTCCCCCAGGGCCGCGTCACCGACCATCGCATCGGTCTAACGGTCTATAACCTCGACGACGTCCTCAACGGCGAGATCCAGGAGTTCATCGACGCCCTGCAATTCGCAGAGAATGCGGAGAAGATGGCTCGCCAGAACTAAGGCCAAACCCGCCAAAGTCCTGCCGGGCTTGATTTCCATTCGATTATAAGGGGCCGCCTACGCGGTTGAAAGGTCAGCTTGACATTAAAACGGGGTTAAAAGCGGTAAAAAAAGCAACAGAAAGAAGGGCCTTTCACGTTATTTTAACGGGAGAACTGTAAACTTTGCAGTTAGAAGTTTGTCTCTATATAAGCGGGCGCAAACCGGTAGTTCTTTAAATAAAATGGCTAAAATTTGCTATAAAGCCGGAAGTTTTGTAACTTAAGTAGGGTAATGCTAAATAAATGTTATTACTCCCAGGGAGGGAAACGAAACGGCGGTTTGCATCGTAAATTTGTGGTAGGAAGTTGAGGAGGAAGAGCAACACAACATTGGCACCTGTTTTGCGTTATATAAGTTGAAATCTAGTCTTTTCTATTTGACTCACATAAAGCAGTCAATTTTCTCATAAGCAGTTAGTTTTGGTTACGACCCCTGTTTCTACAGGGGTTTATTTTTTTCATATACCTTACCTAACTTTTATGGGTAACCGATTCCTCACGCTGCCCCCGGCAGCAGCAACAGGTTGCTGAGCCCATAGCCAAGACCCGCCCCGATCATATCGGCAATGATATCCGAAAGATCGTAATCCCTCCCGGGTATCCAATACTTCTGGACATATTCCATGCCCACTCCAAACCCATTGGACAGCACATAAAAGCAAAAGAAGCCAAAGAGCAGTTGGCCGGCAGGGAACCGGAATTTCGCCAGATAAAGGCTCCATAGAAAGACAAAGCCTCCAAACATCCCGATGTGCACCAACTTGTCGAAATTGGGTAAGGTAAATCCCTGCTCATTTGGGATATAGTTGCCGGGAAGACACATGGCAACTAAGATCAACACGGTCCAGACAATGGGGACGTATAACGCCGATAAGTATTTCTTGATAAAGCGGAGCATAGACCGGAAATTAGAAAAAAAGTCCCGACTGGGACTTTTTTTCTATTGGGTCACCATCGTCTTGCCTAAGGATTGCATCTTTTCCAGGGTGGGAGAGGGACTTCCCCCCTTCTTCTCGATCGTGATCGCGAAGGCTTGCGCCTTTTTTGTTCCCTTCATCTGCAGGATCACCTTCTGATCCCTGCCGTCAAAAACCCCGAGATCGGTGGGTTTGCCGTCGATCAGCGCCCATAGCTGGTATTGCTGGTCCGACGGCAGCTCCGGCATGTTCCTGACCACGAGATAGACCTTGGAGGAGGCCGAGTCCCAATATACATTGGCTGAAGATTTCGGAGCGGACTTGGTGCCGACCATGTTAACCACCAGGGTATTCGAATCGCTGATCGCTTTCTGCTCCCCGATGATCTGCTTCAGGATGCTGTCCGTCTCGGTCACCTTATCCCTGAGCCGGTCATTGGCGCTGCTCAGATCCCTGTTCTCCTGCCTGGTCTGAAAATACAGGTAGCCCATGGCGACAAGCAATACGATGGCGGCGGCAGCCAGGAATTTCAGGGGGCCCGAAGACCGGGACGTGGTTGAATGTTCCATATTGATGATAGCTTTAAAAACTTTCACCTTGACCTCCGGAGGCGGAGGCACCGCATTCTCCGACGCGTATGCTTCAAGCTTTTCTTCAAACTTCCTGCGGGCCGCGACCAACTCGGGGTATTGTGCACAAAGCCGCTCAAATTCAGCCCTTTCCGGCTCACTCGCCAGACCCATCACATAACTTTCAATGATGCCGCTCTCTATGTATTCTTTTATGTTCACTTTAGAAATTGCCGTAGTAGCAACAACGCATTCCGGATACGGGTCTTGACGGTGCCCAGGGGGATCGCCATTATCTCCGCAATCTCTTCATGTGTAAAACCTTTGAAGTAAGCCATTTCTACAAGCACCCGCTGCTCAGGCCTCAGCGTTTCCAGCACCTTTTTCAAGCCGATATTATCGACGTTCGGCAGCGTGAATGGATTGGCCGCCTCCTTATATACGTTATCGGGAAGCTCCTGGTTTTTCTGGGAGTTCTGATAGCTTTTAGATCGAAGGGTATCGATGGATGCATTCCTGGCTATATTCAGCATCCAGGTAAAGAGACGCCCCTTGGAGGGGTCGTAGGTTTCTATCTTGCGCCAGATATTGATAAACACCTCCTGCAGTACATCGCTGGCCAGCTCGTTATTGTCGATAATAATCTGCTTGATAATGCTATAGAGCGCCCCAGCATAATGATCATACAGAAAGCCGAATGCCTGGTTGTTCCTCTCTTTCAGGGCCAGCACAAGCTCCTGCTCTGTATAGGTGGTTGGTATTCCCAAGATGTATGGATAGATACTCTAAAGGTAAGATAAAAGATCAGTGCACAATGTTGCCGTACGCAGCGGCATCCATCAGCTTATCCAGATCTGCCGGGTCCTTTACCGTCATTTTGATCATCCATCCTTTTCCATAAGGATCGGAATTGACCAGGTCCGGCGCGGTCGTCAATTCGGGGTTCACCTCCAGGATCGTTCCGGCAACAGGCAGATAGAGATCGGAGACCGTCTTTACCGCTTCGACCGTTCCAAATACTGTTTCTGCGGCAAGGGATTTTCCCACCGTCTCCACTTCGACATAAACGATATCTCCCAATTCCTTTTGTGCAAATTCCGTGATGCCAATGACGGCAACATTGTCCTTTTCCAGCCGGATCCATTCATGGTCTTTCGTGTAGCGCAATTCTTCTGGGAAATTCATGGTTGTTAAATTTTTATGCTGCAAAGATTAGAAAAAGCCATCGAAAATGATCCCGTTCCGGGATGAATTATTTGTTTCTTGGTATGAGCTTCATTTTCAATATTCTGACGTCTGTTTTCGGCCGGTCCATCGGGGGGCCCCCGGTCTCCGTCGCCGCAATGGAATCCACCGCTTCCATTCCCCGGATCACCTCGCCGAACACCGTATAGGCCTGGTCAAGATGCGGGGAACCGCCGATCTCCTTGTACACCTCCCTTTGGGCCGCCGGGATCTTCCGGCCCTTCAGCCGGTAGGTCTCCACCGAATCCAGACCCGCATCCGTAAACAGTCTTCCCTGTACGACATAGAACTGGCTGCCGCTGCTGGCCCGGGTGGGATTGACGTCGTCATTCTGCCGGGCCGCGCCGATCGCTCCGCGATGATGGAACAACTCAGGCCGGATCTCTGCCGGTATCGTATAACCGGGGCCGCCCTTGCCACCCTGGCTGAGCGGCTTGCCGGGTTGCCCGGTCCTGCTGTTGGGATCACCCGCCTGGATCATGAACCGGCGGATCACCCGGTGAAACAACAGCCCGTCATAGTAGCCGGTCTTCGCCAGCAGCAAAAAATTATCCCGGTGTAACGGCGTGCTGTCGGAAAGCCGGATCACAAACGTTCCCCTGGTCGTAATGACGGCTACGTCGCGGCCCAGGTCTTTCTTCCGCAGTCCATTCGATAATTTGGGATTACATGAAACAAGCAGGATCAGCCCCGCTGTCAAAAAGCCGGATAAGATCCGGTTGATATCATTCATAAGCTGTCAGGTTCTTCGCCGACCAAATTGGGCGGAGCCCAATTCGCCTGAAAGGCAAACATTAGACATTTTGGGCAAAAAATTATATTTCGTCAATTTTTTGTTCAAAATCCCCATTTGCGAAATAGAGCAGGATATGGTCCTTCATGAAGTTCTCCTGCTCGACAACGTTCATCACCGGCAAGGCCTTTAGCTGAGTGAAATGAGGCCAGCCCTGCTCGTCCACCCCGTCAAGCCGGTAAAAACCACTCTGTGCAAAGAGCGTGCACACCGCGACATGCATGAGGTCCTGCTTCTCTTCCTTGGTGAACTTCTTCCGGATATCCCCGAACTCCTGCACCCCGATAAGGAACAGGAGGGTCTCCATGTCGGGCTTCTTGCCAAAGCGTTCGACAAGCTGTGCCTCCAGGTTCCACCAACGGGCTTGCAGGTCATCCTGTAATTGTTGCATAGCCGCAAAGATACGCAAAAGCCGCTGGAAGCGGCTTGTCCTAAACCTACGCCTTCTCTACCACTACGGCCGTCCCGTAGGCCAGGACCTCCGTAACCCCGTTCATCACCTCGTTGGCGTCATACCGGACGTTGATGATGGCATTGGCCCCGCGCTCGGCGGCATGTTGCAGCATGTACTGGAACGCTTCCTCCCTCGTCTTCTCGCAAAGCTCCACGTAGATGGATATCTGCCCGCCGAAGATCGTTTGCAATCCGCCGGCGAGGTTACCGAGCAGGCTGCGGCTCCGGACGGTAATGCCCCGGACGACGCCAAGGTTCCGGGTGACGCGATGGCCGTCCAATGCAATGCTGGTAGTCACCATGGTAGGGTCTATCATATAAAAGGTTTTGGAACGAAATTTACACATTATCATCATTACCTTTGGCCCAAAATTCAGAAAATGTTACAAGTGGCATTTATCCGTCAGAACGTTGACTTCGTGAAGGAAAGGCTGGGCGTCAGGAATTTCGCCGATATCGGGCTGGTCGACACCGTCGTCGCCCTCGACGACCAGCGCAGACGGCTCCAGCTCGAGTCCGACAACACCCTGTCGAAGATAAATGCCATTTCAAAAGAGATCGGCGCCCTGATGGCAAAGGGCCAGAAAGCCGAGGCGGAACAAAAGAAACAGGAGGTCGCCGCCCTGAAAGCCGCACAAACGCCCATCGCCGAAAAGCTGGCAGCGGTCGAAGAAGAATTGAACGCCACCCTCGTTCGCATTCCCAACCTCCCCGCGGCCGCAGTGCCGCGTGGCCGCACGCCGGAAGACAACGTGACCATCCGCGAAGGCGGGAACAAACCCTCCCTCCCCGCCGGCGCCATGGCCCACTGGGACCTCGCAAAAAAATATCAGCTCATCGATTTCGAGCTGGGAAATAAGATCACCGGCAGCGGCTTCCCGGTATACATCAACAAAGGCGCAAAGCTGCAACGCGCCCTCATCCAGTACTTCCTCGACTACAATACCGCCGCAGGCTATACGGAATACCAGCCCCCGATCATGGTCAATGAAGCCTCGGCCCGCGGCACCGGCCAGCTTCCGGACAAAGAAGGCCAGATGTACTATGTTGGCGAAGACAACCTCTACCTCATCCCTACCGCCGAGGTGCCGGTAACGAATATCTTCCGCGACGAGATCCTCGGGGAACACCAGTTCCCTGTCCGGATGACCGCCTATACACCCTGCTTCCGTCGCGAAGCCGGCAGCTATGGCAAGGACGTTCGTGGTCTCAACCGCCTGCATCAGTTCGACAAGGTCGAGATCGTGCAGCTGGTGGACCCCGCAAAAAGCTACGACGTGCTGGAAGAAATGGTCCTGCATGTTGAACGGCTGCTGCAGAGCCTGGACCTTCGGTATCGCATCCTTCGTCTATGCGGCGGCGATATGGGATTCACTTCGGCCATGACCTATGACTTCGAGGTCTTCAGCGCCGCACAGGAAAAATGGCTGGAGGTCAGCTCTGTCAGCAACTTCGAGTCCTTCCAGACCAACCGCATGAAGATCCGCTTCAAGGATGCCGGCGGCAAGACCCTTCTGGCCCATTCGCTCAACGGAAGCTCGCTCGCGCTGCCCCGTATCGTGGCCTGCCTGCTCGAGAATCATCAACAGGACGGTTTTATCGCGTTACCGCACGTACTGCACGAATACTTCGGCGCCGATTCGATCCGGTAAGGGCAAACACACGGCCGCAGGCCCATTAAAAGCCTGCAACAGCGTGTTGTTATGTGCTGGGGAGGGGAGTGTCTGGATCTGTAAGCTCTACGGTGTTTTAAAATGCCTGGGCGCCTTTTACCAGCCTTGCTTGGCAATACCGGCCTGGATCGCAGCCAGGGCCTTTTCTTCGCCTAACAGCGTAGTCAGCTTATTGCCCTTGCCGTCATGTCCCTGCGCCATATAAGCACCCTTCGCGGTCTTCGTGATAACGGCGTCCTGGATGGGCACATTCTTCTCTTTCGTCTTAACGTTGTAGGCCGTAAGTGTTACAGTTGACATATTTAATTCGTTGATTTTAATGCAATACTAAGTATTTTCATCTACACGTCCAATTTCGCATACTTGGCGTGCGATTCGATAAAGTCACGGCGCGGCGCTACCTCATCACCCATCAGCATGCTGAAAATGCGATCCGCTTCCGCGGCGCTCTCGATCGTCACCTGCTTTAGCGTCCGGGTATCCGGGTTCATCGTCGTGTCCCATAGCTGATCGGAATTCATTTCTCCCAACCCTTTGTATCGTTGCACCGTTACACTGTCTTCCTTCCCATTACCGAGCTTTTCTACCCAGGCCCGGCGCTGCTCCTCATTCCAGGCATAGGACTGCTCCTTGCCCTTTTTCACGAGATACAACGGTGGCTGCGCAAGATAGACATAGCCCTGCTCCACCATCTCCTTCATGTACCGGTAGATAAAGGTCAGGATCAGCGTGGCGATATGGCTTCCGTCCACGTCGGCATCGGTCATGATGATCAGCTTGTGATACCGCAGCTTCACGAGATTCAGCGCCTTCGGGTCCTCCGGCGTACCCACCGTCACCCCAAGGGCCGTGTACATATTGCGGATCTCCTCGTTCTCATAGATCTTATGCTCCATCGCCTTTTCCACGTTGAGGATCTTACCTCGCAACGGGAGGATGGCCTGGAAGCTGCGATCCCGGCCTTGCTTGGCCGTCCCGCCCGCCGAATCACCCTCGACAAGGAACAGCTCGCAACGATCCGGATCACGATCCGAACAGTCGGCCAGCTTGCCGGGTAGTCCGCCGCCGCTCAGAACGCTCTTGCGCTGCACCAGCTCTCTCGCCTTCTTGGCCGCAGCCCTCGCCTGTGCGGCCAGGATCACCTTGCTGATGATATTCTTGGCCTCCCGGGGATTTTCTTCGAGGTAGTCGTTCAACACCTTGCTGACGGTGGAATCTACGACACCGGCAACCTCATTATTCCCTAATTTGGTCTTCGTCTGCCCTTCGAACTGCGGCTCCGGTACCTTTACCGAGATAATAGTGCTCAGGCCTTCGCGGAAGTCATCGCCTTCGATCTCTACCTTCGCCTTCTCGAAAAGACCCTCCCGATCACCATAAGATTTGAACACCCGGGTAAGGGCCCGGCGAAAGCCGGCCACATGGGTGCCGCCTTCTATCGTGTTGATGTTGTTGACGTAAGAATAGATGTGCTCACTGTAGCTGTCGTTGTAGGTCAGGGCTACCTCCACCGCGACGTTGGTAGACTCATCCCGGCCTTCCACAAAGATGATCTTGGGGATCAATGCTTGCCGGCCGGCATTCTTGTCCAGCATATCGACAAACTCAACGATCCCGCCTTCGCTGTAGAACATCTTGCTGTAGACAGTACCGTCCTCCTCCTTTTCCCGCAGGTCTCGCAGCGTAATGCGCACTCCCCGGTTCAGAAAGGACAGTTCACGCAACCGCCCTTCAAGGATATCCTTGCTATACGTCGTCGTGATAAAGATGGACGAGTCGGGCCAGAAACGCACCGTCGTACCCGTCTTATCGCTCGTTCCGATCTCCCGCACGCTATACTGCGGCACACCGATCTTATATTCCTGTTCGAAGATCTTGCCCTCCCGGAACACCGTCACATGCAGATCGGAGCTCAGGGCGTTGACGCAGCTCACGCCGACGCCGTGCAGACCGCCGGATACCTTGTAGGTGTTCTTATCGAATTTGCCACCGGCATGCAGGATGGTCATTACCATCTCCAGGGCGCTTTTCTTTTCTTTCGTATTGATCCCCGTGGGAATACCCCGCCCGTCATCCTCTACCTCGACGGAATTGTCTTCAAAGATCGTAACCACGATGTTCTTACAATATCCCGCCAGGGCCTCGTCGATGGAGTTGTCCACCACCTCGTATACCAGGTGGTGCAGGCCCTTGACGCCGATATCCCCGATATACATGGCAGGACGCTTGCGAACCGCCTCTAAACCTTCGAGTACCTGGATGCTGTCCGCCCCATATCCGTTGCCGGCCGAGGTCAGAACTTCCTGTGTTGTTTCACTCATATTTTTTCGACTGGAATAGTGTAGTTAACAATAAATTAATAAGGCTCGCAAATTTACGAAAATTAAGGGGTTCGGCCCGATTTAATATCCCCAAACAGGAGGCTCTTCATCCGTCATAAGTTCGTCAAAAAACACCCCGTCTGAACCAATCGGTCTACCCGGACGTATTTATTCCCGTTTTCAACTTAAATTTGCGCAATGATGACCAAGGTGGCGTACCAGGCTCCGGATATTTTGACGATGGCGTACAAGCAACCCATCATGCAGGATCAATTGATCACCTTGCAGGAAAAAGACCAGCAAATACCCGGATCGGTCCAATACACCATCAAACGCTACCAGAAACACCCCCAATGGTCCCTGGATGACATGGGGATGATGGTCTATCACTACAAAAAAGAAGAACCTTCCCGCAACTATCTCGAACTCCGCTTCTGCATCGCCGGCAACGTCTATTGTCAGAAGAAGGACATCGAATGCGATTCCTGCAAGTTAAGCGCCACCCCGGGCTGCTCCGAACGGATCGATACCGTCGACGTCCTCAGCTTCCGCTTCCTGCCCGTTCACCTCTCACAGTTCGCCAAACCAAGAAGAACGGACTCGACCGTCAGCGAAGACCTGCTCGAATTCCGGCACCCCACCTCTTTTAGCAAGACGCTCTCCCTCTGCGGCCGGACCCGACTGGTCCTCGAGACCCTGCTTAACCACAGCTATACCGGCAGCCACGAGAATATCTATATCAACGCCCAGAGCCAGATACTCCTTCTCTATAGCCTGGAATGCATGATAGGGGAAAAAGAGGTCGAAGGGTTCCAGTGTAAGTTCCTGGCAAATGAGGCCGATCGCGAAAAGATCGTCCAGGCCCGCGAGATCCTGCTTCAGCATATCGGCGAGCCGCTGACCATCAAGGAGTTGAGCCGGAAGGTCGCGATCAATGAATGCTATCTGAAAAAAGGGTTCAAAGAGATGTTCGGCACGACCATCTTCGATTTTTACCAGGGCCAGCGAATGGAACACGCCCGCTACCTGCTCTATGAAAAGGGGCTTAGCGTCACCGAGGTCTCTGTCATGCTGGGCTACTCCTCCATCTCGCACTTCTCTACAGCCTTTAAGAAGCACACAGGGCTGAAACCCTGCGAGCTTCTGCTGCACTAACCCATTAATTCAGGGGCGGCCACCGGCCGAAGGCCCATCATCCATTCAATTCAGCCAGACTCTCCGCTGCGGCCTTGATCGTCGCATCCAGATCAGCCGTGGTCAACGCATTGTTCAGGAACCAGCTCTCAAATGCAGAAGGCGGCAGATAGACGCCCCGCTTGAGCATCGAATGAAAGAACAGCTTGAAAAGCCCATTATTCGCGCCCGAAGCCGAGGTAAAGTCCGTCACGGGATGATCGCTGAAATGTACGCTGATCATCGACCCCAGCTGGTTGATCCTGTAGGGCTGCCCCCAGGCACGAAAAACCTTGTCAAGCCCGTCGCGCAGATACATCGTTTTTTCCTCCAGCTCCCGGTAGATCGCCGGCCGCCGTTTCAGCTCCGACAACACCGTATATCCCGCGATCATCGCGATCGGGTTACCGCTGAGCGTCCCCGCCTGGTACACATTTCCCAGCGGGGAGATATGCTGCATGACATCCTTTCGACCGCCAAAAGCGCCTACGGGCATCCCCCCACCAATGACCTTGCCATACGTGATCAGATCGGCCCGGATACCCAGCCGCTCCTGGGCCCCGCCTGGCGCCAGCCGGAAACCCGTCATCACTTCATCAAAGATGAATACGATGCCTTCGCGGTCACAGATGGCCCGTAATCCCTCCAGAAAGCCCGGCTCGGGGAGGATACAACCCATGTTCCCCGCCACCGGCTCCACGATGATGGCCGCGATCGCGCCCGGATAGGCATCCACCAGCTGCTCCACACCGGGAAGATCGTTATAGGCCGCGGTCAGCGTGTCCTGCGCTACACCGGGGGTCACCCCGGGTACCGTCTGGATATTGAACGTGGCCACGCCGCTGCCGGCTTTTACAAGAAAGGGGTCGGCATGCCCATGATAATGCCCTTCAAACTTGATGATCTTATTCCGCCCCGTAAAGCCTCTTGCCAGTCTGATCGCGCTCATACAGGCTTCCGTTCCGCTACTCACCATCCTGACCAGGTCAACGCCCGGGACCATGCTGCGGATCAGCTCCGCCATTTCGACTTCCAGCTCGGTCGGCGCGCCGTACGAGGTGGAGAGCCCGGCATATTCCTGGATGGCCTTCACGACCGGCCCCCAGGCATGCCCAAGGATCATCGGCCCCCAGGAAGCGATATAATCGATATACCGGTTTCCGTCCACATCGTACAGGTAGGGTCCCTCCGCCCGTTTCATAAACACGGGCGTCCCGCCAACGCTGCGAAAGGCCCGCACCGGCGAATTGACACCACCGGGAATGCTTTGCTGGGCCCGCTCGAATAGTTCCTTGCTTTTAGTATACATTCAGCAATTTTACGGCATCTTTTGCAAAATAGGTTGCGATCAGATCGGCGCCCGCCCGTTTCAGCGAGGTCAGGGTCTCGAGAATCGCCTTTTCTTCGTTGATCCATCCCATTTTCGCCGCGGCCTTTATCATCGCATATTCTCCGCTGATATTATAGGCGCTGACCGGCACCCGGACGGCATTCTTTACTTCCCGGATAATGTCCAGGTAGGGAAGACCCGGCTTTACCATCACCATGTCCGCACCTTCTTCCACATCCATTAATGCTTCTTTCACTGCCTCGATCCGGTTGGCGGGATCCATCTGGTAGGTCTTCTTGTCCCCAAAACCGGGCGCGGAATCCAGGGCATCCCGGAACGGTCCGTAAAAACAGGAAGCGTATTTGGCGCTATAGGCCATGATCCCCGTCTTTGTAAAATTGTTTTCCTCAAAAGCCTTTCGGATCGCCCCGATCCGCCCATCCATCATATCGCTCGGCGCAACCCAGTCGGCGCCGGCCCCGGCATGGCTCAGGCTCATCCGGATCAACGCTTCCACGGTGGCGTCGTTGACGATCTCTCCATTCTCCACGATCCCGTCATGGCCATAAGAGGAATACGGGTCCAGTGCAACATCCGTCATCACGAGGATCTCCGGGACGGCCTCCTTGATAGCCCTGATGCTTCGCTGCATCAGCCCATCGGGATTCCACGCCTCCTTCCCGGTATTGTCCTTCAGCTCATCCTTGCTTTTTACAAACAACAGGACACTCTTGATCCCCAGTCCCCAAAGCTCTTTCACCTCTTTTACCGTTCCATCGAGGCTCCGGCGGTAATAGCCGGGCATCGAGGCAATCTCCGTTTCCACCCCCTTTCCCTCATCGATAAAGAGCGGTGCCAGAAAATCATTCGGTGTCAACACCGTCTCGGCGACCATCGCCCGGATCGCCGGGCTCTGGCGCAAAATTCGATTACGTCTCTGCAGATACATATCCCAAACAATTTTTTATTTTACCCAATCTTTCGGATGCTGACAGGCGTCCAGCAATACTGCCTCCGGACTCCCTTCCTCGGGCTGATAGTCATACTCCCACCTCGCCCGCGGCGGCAGGCTCATCAGGATGCTTTCCGTCCGGCCATTCGTTTTCAGACCAAACAGCGTCCCGCGGTCATGGATCAGGTTGAACTCCACATAACGTCCCCGGCGGATCTCCTGCCATTCCAGCTCCCGCTCACCATAAGGCATAACCGCCCGTTTCTCGACGATCGGCAGATAGGCCGGCAGAAAAGCATTCCCATTGGCTTGTTGGAAGGAGAACAACCGGTCTGCGTCCAGAGCACCTGCCGGGCGCAGATGATCGTAGAACACCCCGCCGATCCCCCGCATCTCGTTACCCCGGTGCTTATTGGTGAAATATTCATCACACCATTGCTTGTATTTCGGATATAAGCCGGGGTCGAACATGTCCATCGCATCCTTGAAGCTGCGGTGAAAATGCCGGGCGTCTTCCCGGAAAAGATAATAGGGCGTAAGATCGGCCCCGCCGCCCATCCAGCGGTCGCTCACATGGCCCGAATCGTCATAAAGCTCAAAATATCGCCAGTTGGCATGCGTGGTGGGCACATAGGGATTCACCGGGTGGATCACCAGCGACAGTCCGCTGGCAAACCAGTTCTTCCCCTCGATCTGCAGCTGCGTCCGCATGGTATCCGTCACCTTGCCCCACACGACCGAGCTGTTCACCCCTCCTTTTTCAAACACCCGTCCACCGCTCAGCACCCGAGTCTTTCCACCGCCTCCGTGTTCCCGGTCCCATTCATCCGTCCGGAAAAGCGCTTGCCCATCGAGGTCTTCGAGGGCGGCACAGATACGGTCCTGCAGGCCATGGATAAAACCGATCCAGCGTTCCCGGTAGGAAGCGGTCTCGGAGTTGTACAAAGGATTACCGGGCTGGCTCATATTGATAGTTTTTCACCGTTTCGACGAACGCGATGGCATGCTCCACGGGTACATTGGGAAGGATGCCGTGGCCCAGGTTGGCAATATGCGGTCCCCCGGAAAAGGCATCCAGCATTGCTCTCACTTCCTTCTCGATCACCGGTATCGGCGACAACAGCTTCGCCGGATCAAAATTCCCCTGCAATGCCACTCGCGGTCCGGCCAATTCCCGCGCCATCTGCGGACGGATACACCAGTCGATGCCAAGACCATTCGCACCCGTAGCCGCCATGTTTTCCAGGCTATGCCAGGCGCCCTTGGCAAAGATGATGGTTAATACCTCCTCTTTTAGTGCGGCGACGATCTGCCGGATATATTGCAGCGACAGCTGTTCGAAATCATCCGGTCCAAGCAATCCACCCCAGCTGTCGAAGATCTGGACCACATCCGCTCCCGCGGCTACCTGTCCCCGAAGATACGCGATCGTTACATCCGTTATCATCTGCAACAAGCGATGCGCCGTTTTCGGCTGGGTATAGCAAAAGGCTTTTGCCTCGTCAAAGGTCTTGGAACCCTTTCCCTGCACCATATAGCACAGCAGCGTCCACGGCGCACCCGCAAAACCGATCAGCGGCACCCGCCCGGCAAGCGTCCGCTTCGTCAGCCGCAAGGCGTCGAATACATAACCCAACCGCTCCTCTACGTCGGGCAGGACCAGACGGTCCAGATCGGCCATCGATCTTATCGGGTCAGGCAGCAACGGCCCCTTCGACTCGATCAATTGCACTTCCATCCCCATGGCTTGCGGAACGACCAGGATATCCGAGAAGATGATCGCCGCGTCCACCCCAATCTGTTCGACCGGCTGGATCGTGATCTCCGTTGCCAGCTCGGGATTTTGACACCGTTCGAAGAATGAATATTTCTCCCGCAGGACACGATAGTCGGGAAGGTATCTCCCCGCCTGCCGCATCATCCATACCGGCGTCCGTTCCGTCTTCTCTCCCCGCAGGGTGCGTAGCAATAGATCGTTCTTGAGTGTATTCATACTGTAAAATGAGTGATCATCTCGTGGATCAATACTTCTTTGTCCGGTTTGCCGGCGATTATGGCCTCTCGCCCGGTTCTCGCCCTGACGGCCGCCGCCGTGGTCCGGCCGATGGCGAAACAAACCGTTCCGCCGCTGATGGAGTTGGCCGAGAAAAAGCTTTCTACGGCACTTGGGCTAAAAAACACGATACCGTCATAGACCCCTTCCACCCGCTGCGGCGTCAGCACCGTCCGGTACACGATCCGCTCCTCGACCACCAATCCCGCCCCCCGCAGCAACACCGGCAACTCTTGCCGGCGCAGGTCTCCGCAAAAAAAGACAACCCGTTGCCCGGGGTTACTCTCAATGATCTTTTTGGCCAACTCTTCCGCCGAAGACGCCGTTCCTGCGATGATCCCCGTACCAAACCGTTCTTCCACCAGCCGCCTTGTAGCGCCTTCTATGCAGTAGACCGTCCATTCCTGTCCGATCGCGGGTAGCGCCTCCACCGCATGCTGGCTGGTGAACACCGCGATCCCCGGGCCCGCGGGCAGCTCACCGGCTTCCAGCAGCTCCGTCCGGATGAACGGGACCGCATCCAGCCGGATGCCCTTCTGCGCCGCCTCGTCGCGAAGCGAAGCCGACACGGCCTGGGTTGACAATACAAATATCCGTGGAGTAGACATGCCTATTCCTGGGTCTTGGCCTGTTCTGCGGCGCGGATGCTTTCCGCAATAGCCCCGCCTGAAGTATCCAACAACTCCCCGGCCGCCAGCCGGCCCAACTGGTCGGCCCTGTCGACAGGCACTATCTTTTCAATGTCGGCCTGCTGTTTTCCGTCCAATGAGAGAATTTGCCCCCTGAAATAAACATCCCCGTCTTCGACCTCGGCCAATGCGCTGATCGGAGTCGAACACCCTCCCAGCAGGGTCCGCAGAAAATCCCGCTCGATCCGGGTGCAAAGCGCCGTATCCTCATCGTTCAATGGCTGACAGGCCTGTAGCACGGCTTCTTCATCACGGCTTACGACCAGGATGGCGCCCTGCGCCGGGGCCGGCAGCATCCAATCCAGCACCAGGCTATTCTCCGGCCGCAGATGAATGCGTTCTAGCCCCGCCTGGGCAAAGATAGCCGCGTCCCAGCCTTCTTCACCCAATTTTCTGAGGCGGGTGTTGACATTTCCCCGCAAATTCTCGATCCGGTGATTCGGGTACCGGTGCAGCCACTGCGCCTTCCGGCGAATGCTGCTCGTAGCGATCCGCGCCACGCCCTCCCGCTGTTGAAGAAAATCGGCAGAATTTTTATACACCAGCAGGTCGTGCACGGGACCGCGCTTTAGCACGGCTGCCTGCTCGAGACCCTGCGGCAGTTGAGTGGGGACATCCTTCATCGAATGGACCGCAATGTCGATCCGGTTGTCGAGAAGTGCGATATCCAGGCTACGGGTAAATACCCCCTGTACGCCCATCTCGTACAACGGCGTCTTCAGATCAATATCCCCCTCGCTTTTGATCGGCACCAGCACGGTGGCAATACCTTCCTTTTCCAAAAGATGTTTCACCTGGTTCGCCTGCCAGAGAGCCAGCTCGCTCTCTCTTGTGCCTATGCGGATGGGATTCGGCATCAGCTTCCGATATACTCGTTTATGGCCTGGATATAGTGACAGCCGATGGTATGGGT
>Ga0310811_10004535_pt1 | contig 17448 bp, 22 predicted proteins | sample YCmetagenome_FD_207642 | JGI IMG/M metagenome (GOLD analysis project Ga0310811, IMG submission 207642) | Soil microbial communities from experimental microcosm in Duke University, North Carolina, United States - YC | ecosystem: Engineered > Artificial ecosystem > Soil microcosm > Unclassified ...
TGCATGGTTTTTATTGTATCGATTTATGGACCAGGTTGTACTGAGAGCTGCGACGCTCTACCTTGCCCGCGCTTTTTGGGCGTGGGAATTCTCGTTCATGGTGGTGGTTCGAGATCAAGGGCCCCCCCGAATTTCGAATTTCAGAGATTGGGGCAAGTATATACTCAAATTTGACATAAATAAATAATTTATCGACACGTGATCGCCAGTGTCGTGTCCCAGTATCTTGCTACTTACTACACCACTCCCTAACGCCTCAACATATCGAAGCGATCTTTTTCGCCATGAGAGGCACTAGATCAGGCTATCTCCTGGGAAGCGTACTACTCGCTTTACTTCCCTCAGCTACTAACGCCTTCTACCTTCCTGGTGCAGCACCCCACAACTATGTGCAGGGCGATCCTGTCGATGTGTATGTCAATGCGCTCACTCCCATTCTAGCCGGAAGTGACAATTCAAAGCTGGTATGTGTTTTCTATGATGTTAACATTTGACTGTGCTTACTGGTCTTCAGAAATCCCTCATAAACTGTGAGAAGCTCGCCTATGGACTGCAATTAGCAACAGACATTGACGCATCACAGACGACTACTACAATTCTCAATTTCACTTCTGCGCACCCGATGGGGGTGCCCAGGGTCAGCCCGAGTCATTAGGATCGATACTGTTCGGTGACCGAATATTCACATCTCCGTATGATGTAAGTTGTTATTGGCCGGATAACTATATATGCAGATTCAAACTACACACAGATAAAAATGCTGGAGGCTAATGGTACTTGCCAAATGTTGTGTACTGCCGAAATTCCTGGAGAAGATGCTAAATTCATCAATGAACGAATCCGTGAGGAATATGCCCTTAACTGGCTGGTGGATGGTCTGCCAGCTGCGGAAATGAAGAGAGACACGAAGACTGGGGACCTTTTCTTTGATATGGGATTCAACCTCGGAAATGATGACGACGATATTCCATACCTAAACAACCATTATGAGATTGTTCTGAGGTATGCCTACCTACCTATCAGTACTGAAGTCCATCAAAGTCATTGCATCACTCAGATATCACGAGCCATCACCTGGGGTTTACCGCGTCGTTGGAGTTCTGGTATGGCCATCTAGGTGCGTGAAGAGTTTTGTGTACCATTTACTTTCGCTTACATCCTTGTTGCAGCCGCGGCGGATCTCAAGAATATGAAAGTACGCCGAACTGTGATATTGAAGTTCCAAAGCTGGGTCTATCTGAGAATGAAATCAACAACATACGGTATACCTACCGAGTAACTTGGGACGTAAGTCTGTTATGAAGTGACTGGTCCCAGCGAGTATCTGACTAACTTCTTGCGTTAAGGAATCCGACACACCATGGGTACGTTTAACGAGCAAGACATGCGCTGAGCCTTTCTGATTATTCATAGGCCACTCGATGGGACAACTATCTCCATATTTTTGACCCCCGGATTCATTGGTTCAGCCTCATCAATTCGATCGTCATTGTTGTCTTCCTTTGCGTCATGGTAGCTATGATTCTGTGGCGCACGGTCTCCAGAGACGTAATTATTTGTTAGCTCCACTGACATAATCCAAGCTGACGTTCATGCAGATTTCACGCTACAATGCCATTGATCTTAGTGTGGGTGATTAAGATTTCATACGTGGTTGTTCTGACGCCAGATGAAATGCAGGAGGATGTTCAAGAAGACTGGGGTTGGAAACTCGTACACGGGGAAGTTTTCCGCGCGCCCAGATACCCAATGGCACTTTCCGTTATGGTAGGAAATGGTGCTCAGTTGTGCGCCATGTGCGCTGTTACCCTTGGTGGTTTCTTTAGTCTTGGAACCCTCCGTTTATAGTCTAATTTCAATTCTTAATAGTTTTTGCATTGCTGGGCTTCCTCTCACCTTCAAACCGCGGTTCACTTGCTACTGTCATGATGGTGTGCTGGACCCTTTTTGGAGGGTAAGTCGTTTCTTTATACTAAACCGCTCAGCTGCTTATACAGAGATATCAGGATCGGAGGTTATTATTCGAGTAGAATATATGCATCACTTGGTGGCGTTAATAACAGAAAGAATGCATTCCTTACAGCCACCATTCTGCCGACGTGAGCCCCCTCGTCTGCAGCGTTACTCTGATTACTCATTGGCTGATCCTGTTCACTAGGCTGGTATTCATTGTGATCTTTTTGTTGAACTTTTTCCTTCTCGTTGCCGGTTCCTCAGGGGCCGTTCCATTCTGTAAGTTCGAATAATCGTGTCGGCGACCTTGGAGCTCACCTGACTGGTCTTCACCTATTTTAGCCACTATGCTCTTGATCGTCATCCTCTGGTTTGGGATTTCTGCTCCACTATCTTCGATTGGATCATACATTGGGTCAAGGCAAGGGGTACGTGTATTCGTGTTCGATGCAATCGAAATTAATTTGGTTTCAGGGCGTGTCACATCCTGTCAGGGTTAATCAAATACCCCGTCAGATACCACCAGCTCCCAGACACCTTCGACCATGGGTAAGTCTTGGCCAGCAATGTACACATAATTTTCAACCCTGTTGCAGGCCTCCGCCCTACTCGCGGGAATCCTGCCATTTGGTAAAATATAGTTAATAATCCTGTTTCCTGTTACTCATCAGCTTCGTCGATGTCGTAGGGGCTGCGTTTGTAGAGCTTTACTTCGTCATGTCTAGTCTCTTCGCATCTCGCGCATACTACGCATTTGGTTTCCTTGCGCTAACAGCAGGGGTTGTTGCACTTACCACCGGCACCGTGACAATCTTGTTCATATATTTCAACCTCTGCGCTGAGGAGTACAGGTACGTAGAAGTATGTTTATTTGTAATTTGTTATCTCGATTCTCCCTGCAGGTGGCATTGGCGTGCTTTCTTGACCGGCGGTGGAAGTGCATTTTGGATCCTGGCCTATGGACTCTTCTACTGGTTATCCCGGCTTTCGCTGCACTCTCTTTCAAGTGTCGCCTTATACCTTGGGTATTTGTTCTTGATCTGCATTTTCGACTTTATCGTCACCGGTAAGGGATGTCTTATGATCATGACAGTAGACTCAACAGTTTCGTCAAGGAACCATTGGATTCCTCGCATCTTACTGGGCTGTGCGGCGCTTGTACAGTGCAATTCGTGTGGACTAAGTACTGGTTGTATAATTTCAATGGACTTTGCACTCATAAATTCATTGGATTATGCGGTACACGCGAAAAAATAGTTTCAGTTTCCAGTTTCATGTACAAAGATGGGCATGGTCTGATTTTTGGGCACGGTAACGTGCAATTGGTGTAATATTAACTTGCACAACATGCTCTGGCGTGAACGAAAGAAATGGGTGTACTCATTAGAAGGGTACAGGAATTCTGCCCGGTTCGGATACTTAGTCCTGACTCCCGACTGATACTACATTGTGCATACGCGAATACTTTTATCATAGTGCCAACGACCAGACCAGACTACATCAGCACTCGCTGACATGGCACGGAATTAAACGGCGCATTCTTGTTCTTCTCGCGTAACATACCTAGAACTACAGATTTCACATAAAGCGTTTCCGTAGACCTTTACTCTAACATGATCCAGAGATGGTTAAATATGTGGAGCTGTGCTTGCATGCTCACACAAATAACATATCCTTCATAGATACTGTTCAGACGGATTCCAATACATCAGTCCAGCTTGTCTGCGATGTCTTTACCTATGTCCATTATTCCAAAATATATTGAGGGCGGCATGGACAACTCAGAGCAAGACGTCTTGCTAGTGCGTGCATAAAGAAGCGCGATTAGACTGCGGGCTCCGCCACGCACCTAATACACATAGTGTAGTTTGATGCACTGGAACACGTTTGACATCATCTATTGAAAACGTAGGATCAAAACTTTTCCCATTGAAGTTTGAACGTTCAGTGGCCAAATCCGCAAACTTCATTGCACTTAGTAGCCAGTGATCTGGTAGCAAAAGTTCAGTTACACGTGATCAGACAAGATGACACGACATTGGGCAATACAACTTGGATCCGGTTCACTGGCATCCTGGCATTAAATGCTCGATACAAAAAGTTGCACCACTCCAGCATTTATGGAGTATGTGATATTTTTGGCTATGATAATTACTATGAGTACTGCCCGATCTCGATATGTCAATTGGAGCTTAGCTACACTATCGTTGTGAATATAGCAGTGTCAGATGTGACAGTACACGAGTGTTCAGCGCAGTGCCAGAATCAAATGCTTATCTTTTCCAGCACGTAAAATCGCCACCTGTCCGTTGATCAGGTGACTCCTCTCGAGCTTGAAGTGCACGTCTGGCTGAGATATATTGTTCAAATATAAACCATTCCCGATGGCAAGCTGTCGTGCTGCCGCTGAAAAAGTGTTGGTTAACAAATGGTTCAATGGAACCAAAGAAAGGCGGACGAACACTTTGACGAGGTAAGTCCGAATTTGGCAGCAATGTTTGGAAGCGTGATTCCGAGCAACTCGTTCTCCGTACAGAGAACTAAGCGCGGGTCATTGGCAAGAGATTTCACAATATCTTTCGCGTGCAAAGTTGAGTAGTCTGTTCCAAAAAGGACATTGGTTGCTACTAGTGCAGCCTCTAAGCCTTCCTCTGCAGGATGTGTCAGAGAGAGCAAGCGGACAGCAACTGGCTCTCACTTCGGTGTACCATAAGTGTTACTTCTTTGGCAAGAAGTTTCTGTGCCAATCGGTGTTCTGGCTGAATTTCATGTTCTTGCACAATAGCATCTATTTCTTCGACAGGAAGCAGAGTAAACATCTTGAGATACTTCTCAACATCAGCGTCCGTTGTACGGAGGAAGAACTGTCGAAAGAGATGAGCTGATGACCAGTAATAATTAACTAGCATACCTGATAGAAGTCTAAGTAACTTGTGAGTTTTTCGTCAAGCCATACAGCGTTGCCCGTGCTCTTTCCAAACTTCTCGCCTTGTGAGGTTGTTAGCAACGGCGTGGTCAGTGCAAAGCACCCCTCATCGTATCCAGTATGATCCCCTTCGACTTTGTTTATGAGGTCGATGCCAGAAAGAATATTCCCCCACTGGTCTGATCCACCTACTTGAATAGTACACCCTCTTGCGCGAAAAAGTTCGTAGAAGTCATAACCTTGAAGAAGTTGGTATGTAAACTCGGTAAACGTGATGCCGTTGTGTGCATTCATTCGCAGTTTTACGCTACAATACACTGTCATCGATAAAGGAAATGTAGGAAGGTAAAGTGACGGACCTATCCCTTGCCAGCATATGATTTACGCGGAAATGAATGCCGGTACTCCGCAAGAAATCAAGAAGATTCAATTCCTTCAACCAGTCTAGGTTATTGACGACCTGTAGTTGAGTGACAGTGGTCAGGGAGGGAGCCTTATCGAGGGCATACTCTGTCGCGCGAGAGAAAAATTGCTGAATAGAATCGGTGAGGTTGACAGTGTTGGATTCAATTTGAGCCTTTTCCGACAGTGAGCGTTCCATCATACGGCCAGAGGGATCTCCGACAAGCCCCGTCGCTCCACCTATCTGAGTACATTCAATTAGTTTCCAACACATGAATGGGCAAGCTTACAAGTGCTAACGTGTTATGCCCTCTGATGTGGAAATGGAACAGACAGAGAAGCGGGATAAGGTGGCCCGCATGTAAGGACTTTGCCGTGGGGTCGATCCCAGCATAGATGGTCTGTGTTTTCTGCAAATGCTTAGCAAAATCATCTGGGCTGGAACACATCAATACATTCTCCCCACTTTACGGATATGGTGGCTCTCACCGCGTCACATCAGCAATGAGTTGGCGGGCACTCAACTCTGACAAAAGGTCTCGTCCTGAATGCAAATATCTAGTCCGGGAGGTGGCCCTCCACTTGAAGGGTATTCGGCGAGTTGTACTAGGCCATCTATGAACAAGTTCAAGCATTCTTTCGTGTGTTCACCATCAATTTTAATTCTTGAAAGAAGCTTTGAAAAGCTTGAAATTCAATCACGTGATTATGACTATCCAATGTAGATGGGGGTAGACAACTCCGTAAGTCTAATGAGCAATTTCCAGAATATTGGCCTCCTGGGTTCCTCCGCCCGGTTCTTGAATCATGCAATTCGAAGTCATTGCAAAGTGCCATACAACCCAAGCGCGGGTGTGCAGAATGAGGCTTGCCCGTGAGTCAGGTTCTTATCAGATACTACGGTAGAGCAGGACAGATTCAAGTTCACAGACGGCGTCACAATGCTTCCTGCATTCATGCCCGTAGCAACACAGGCGGCGATCAAAGGCTTGACCCCACAACAGGTTGAATCGCTTGGTATCACACTCATGTTGAACAACACGTACCATTTGAATTTGCGACCTGGGATTAAAGTCCTTGATGAAGCGGGAGGAGCTCACAAATTCCAAGGTTGGAACCGTAACCTTCTCACCGTAAGCACAGCTTTTTGAAGCTTGTCACGCTCAAGCCTAGCTTTTCGAAGGACAGCGGAGGCTTCCAGCTGGTCTCCTTGAGCAAGTTCACCAATATTACTGAGGATGGTGCTTTGTTTGCTAGCCCATTCAATGGAGAGCCAACAATGCTAACGGTTGGTCCCTGATGGTTATTACCGCTTCTTCTGCTGATGAGCGGCGCAGCCTGAAGAAAGTATTTCTATACAGCATTCAATTGGAGCAGATATTATCATGCAACTAGATGACGTGGGTAAGGCTGCTCATATTGTATGTATTTCGTGTGTTTAATGCTGGCTCAGTCAGTAGTCTAACTGTTGGGCCTCGAGTTGGCGAGGCTATGCACCGATCTGTTCGATGGCTCGATCGTTGCATCGAGCAGCATGAGAAATCCGGCCGAAAAGACAAACAGAACCTTTTTGCTATTGTTCAAGGAGGGTTGGACCCAGCATTGCGAGATCTATGTCTTGATGCGATGATCGAACGGAAGGACCGAGTCACTGGGTATGCTATAGGCGGTCTTAGCGGTGGAGAAGAAAAAGGTGGGTCCCTTAACTGATCTGGAGGCTTTGGCAACCTGATGTACCTTCTTGAGACATATTTTGGAAGATGTAAGTTTGATTTCGGGCCGTCTTTGTCCACCTTATCTCGTATAGCATCAAGCAGTGTGCAGACCGGCTACCGTCGGATCGTGAGTATATTGATTTCTTCTGCGAAGCTCCCTGCAAGCTTCTGCGCACTTAGGGCCCCGTTACTCCATGGGCGTAGGTTTTGCAGAAGGTACTTGAACCGCCCCTGCTCCTCGCAGTTGATCCTAATCGCCGACTCTAGATCTGCTTGTTTGCGTTGCATTGGGTGTTGACATGGTAAGCTTGAGATCGACGCACCTTGACGCGAAGTTCTCTGAAAGTTGCTCAGGCGGATTGCGTGTTCCCTACTCGGACTGCAAGATTTGGTGTGGCCTTGACTTTCAAGGGGCCCCTCAACCTCAGTGCGCTTATTTTCGCGAAAGTCAATGCGATGAGAACTTATTGATTGATGAAATAGAGCTCGGAAAGCACACGAAGAGCATGGAACCTATAGACAAGAACTGTCCTTGTCCGACATGCGTAAGCGGCATGTCCCGAGCTGTGTTGCACCACATTGTCACAATAGAGACAGCTGGTGCCCACGGTAATTCGCATACTGTATCTTGTGGTATACTTAGCTAATTTTTTGGCCAGCTCTCACTATTCACAACCTTGTTTTCCAGGCCCAGGTTATGGGCGGTGCAAGAGATGCTATCCTCGAAGGTCGATTCCCTGAGTACTTGAGGTCATTCTTCTTCGATTACTTCGGTGATACTGGATACCCTGAATGGTGTGTAAACGCTCTGCGTAGCGTTGGGGTAGACCTGATGCAGGGTGTCGACGTGCCGTTAGTGCAAGGCTCGGGGGTGAAATGGGAATACTCGGATGCGGCTTGACAATGACATGTCATGTGTAAAAGTAGGGGAACAACAGATAGTGAAAAAAATCAACTCCTTCCTTTACGACTCGGCCGAGCATTCTTAGCCTTCTTCCGTTCTGCAACCATCCTGTTTTTGCGTATCTGATCGACTGTCTTGATCTCGGTCTTGACCCTGCCCACTGATTTCCCTCCGAAACGCCCGCCACTTCTGATCTTTTTCGCCCTACCAGGACTTTTTGGTTTTGCCTCGCCTGCTTCCGCTGCGAAACTTTCTTCTTTCTTCTTGAGCTGCCTCGACTTGCGCTCGTAATCATTGCTGAGCTTGTCCAGTGGTTTGGCCTCCGTGACCTTGTTGTGTTTCCATCTCCTCCCCCCAGGCCCGACCGCACCAGCACCTCTCCTTTCCACCTCCCTTTCTCCATTCTTTGGCAACGACACCCTTGCTTTCTTCTTCCAGTCGTCAAACCGGCCACTTTTATATGTAGCAGGCAATTGGGTGCCATTCTCCGTTCGCAGAAGTTTCATGTTGTCGGAACCAATTCCGCCACCTTTCACGAATTTTTTCTTTTTCTTGTCCCATGACAGCTTGTTCTGGTGCCTTTGGCGCGCACCAATGGTGTCCTCATCTCCTGCAAGGTCGAGGATGGCACCCTGAGCTTGAGCGGCAAAGGAAGAAGCTCCGTCTGTGAGCGAGTAGCTAGGAAATATCATATATATTTCAGTGTGGACAATCAGGCGTGAATGAAATATACAAACCCTTTTTCGGTTATGGCGTCCTTTTGATAGTGGGACATGTAATAATCTTCATCACGGAAGTTGTTACTCTTCTTGTTAGAGACATGGAAAACAGCCTGCGGGAAATCAGTATCAATTCTTCCAGTTTTGGAGAGACGAACCGCGATGTCTTCCTCATCCGCCATTTCTACGTCACCATCTCCCGCTTCCCCAAGACCGTCGTCACCGCCTTGGTCTGTGTTGACAGTAGCAGAATAACTGGGACCTGAATCTCCCGCCCGCTCCACAGCCTTTGCAAGCGCCTTCCTCCGTTCTTTCATAAGTACAGTATTAGCAGTTGCCGCTTTTCCACGTGTCCCAACCTCGAACACCGTCTCAGCAGGCCTAAATGTGCTGACTGCACGGACAATCGCGGCACGCTTCTCCTCCATTTCTCTCGTGTCCTCTTTTCCATTATCGCCGTCCTGCATCAACGTGAGGACGGGATGTACGACTCCTTCTTGTCCGCTACGTCCAAGCTCCTTTGCTCGTCGATAACTCGCTGGGCTTGCTTTTCCACGACTTCGTTCATACATTGCGTGCCCGCGTCCCATGACTGCACGTAGGGTTGGCAGCGTATTCTGTGACTCGTCTAGTGTGCGAACATACTCGACCTCCGAGTCCATTAGGTCTCGTGGAAATGGAGCAAAGAACAGCGATTGAGTGTAAGGCTCTTCTGACGTCGTAGCCGATGCAGGAATGGATGAAGACGAAGTAATCAACGGCCGACCAAGAAAGAGTTGTAGGTCACAAAGATATGGCAACTCTCCATGAGCAACGAGACTCCATGCCCAACCTTTCCTTCCAGCTCTGGCCGTACGACCCACGCGGTGGACGAATATCCTTGCACCTACAGGAAAATCGTAATTTACCACGTTTTCGAGAACTGGTATATCAAGGCCACGGGCTGCAACGTCCGTGACGACCAATATACTGGTCTTTTGCGCCAAGAACTGATTCATTTGATATGTCCGGGCAGATTGGGTCAGTGAGCCGTAAAGAGCAGACACAGCGTAGCCAGCTGCGGTGAGGAGCGCAGAGAGGTATTCAACGTGGTGTTTTGTGGCTGCAAACACGAGTGTCTGGTGAGGCGCACTATGGGTTGGGTGTTTGGCCTTGAACTTCCCCTTCTTGTGTTTACCAGAGGATTCGGTGTCATCTTCCTTGAATGATTCGGTGCTTCCGTAGGGGACTTTGATAACATCCCGGAGGAGTGCAAGTAGAGACGCATCTTTCTCCGATTGTTTGACAGAAAAAAATGCCATTCGTAGATCAGAACTAATTTTAGACTCTGCGTCTAGTCGCACAAGTTTAGGGTCGGACAGGCCTGCCTTGGCAAACTCAACGAGCGATTTTGGGAGAGTTGCAGAAAAAAGAAGGGTCTGACGAGACACGGGAAGGCGAGCAAGGATCTCTGTAAGTGCAGTAGCAAAACCAAGCTCAAACAGACGATCTGCCTCATCAAAAACAACGAATTGCACGGATGACAGGGAAAGCGACATCTCGACGATTAGGTGGAGTAGACGGCCAGGAGTTGCGATGATGCTAAACCGGGAACGACATTAGACAATACCCACATGCATGAAATGCACGTACATATCTGGGTTATTACTGATCATTTCAAACTGTTCATCCAGTCCCTCCCCGCCTACGATCAGACTCCAACGCAAGCTTTCACCCTTTCCATTTGATGAATCCTCAACATCGTCGCCTGCATGCTGCGCAGCATCGTTCGTCCAACCTCGCACAAGTGTCTTCCCAACTTTGACAACTTGAGTGGCAAGCTCTCGCGCTGGTACTAGGATAATTGCTCGAGCTCCAAAGGTATGTGCATGTCTGCCTCCAAGACGCTGCACTAAAGGTACCATGTATGCAAGAGTCTTTCCCGAACCAGTTCGGGCCATTCCGACTAGATCTCGCGGTGGAGATGCAAGAAGGGCAGGAATGGATGCACGTTGTATGGGTGTGGGTGTGCGATACCCTTGGAGCGTCAATGAACGCAAAAGTGATGGGTGCAAACCTAAGGAGGGCCATCAACGCACGATCTTCATTGAATAGGAGTACATACCCATGCTTTGGAAGCTTCCCCCTCCGGTGTCACCCTTACTTTTCCCTTTACTCTTAATCTTCTTCAGCATGTCAGTACCGCCTTTCATATTTCGCTTCACAATAGAATCGTGGATTAACTCTTCGATACCATCGTCATCACCCGAGTAATTTTCGATTGGAACGTCTTTTCTTGGTCTCTTGCCTGTGAGAGCACCAGAGATGTCGACATCGAATTCGTCGTCTGAAGCAGGTTGAACCAGTGAAAAGTCTGAATTTGTTTCCTCCTCTTCTTCGATAACTCTGTTCCTTTTCCGTGATGCCATAGGGCTTCCTAATACCTGGAGAGAATCTTGTTGATGATTAGTCGAGTACAAGGTTATGCCTTCACCATGCCAAAATGTGCACAGCCACCGACCACATGCCCTTATTCACTCACCCTTAAAGTTGAGAGTGTGAAAGATGCTTTTCTGATATTTCGTACAGCTCGAGCTTCTAGCCCGCGTACGTATGGTCAGGGTTAAGCTTATCACCCCTTCTTTTATGATAAGGAAAGGAGTACCTCTGCCACTTGCAAGGTATGTTATTACGGACTCCCTCATGTGACAGTAATAGAGAACCAAGTACTGCCACATGCACATCCTGTGATTCTGAACATGCGTTTTGCACTCCTCCCTGAATTATTCAACTTCAACCGCCGAGCCCGAGCTTTTGATTCACAGACCCAAATAACTTTGCCCTTGAGGCCGATTTTTCCACTCATTTCATGACTGTTATCGCGGCGATAGCCTGTCCCTGGTTGCTGGTCCGACGGGTCCCCGGCACCACAGAAGACTCTAATTTAATATTAATGGGCCTCAGTGAAAATGATTATGACTAGGCGAACTAATTTTTGGGAAATGATTTGTGCCAGCCTGAGCGGCCGGCCCTCAAGATCTAGAGCTCTGGAAGTACCACAAGCTTGTAGCTGTAGTACTTTGACCGGGTATTCAAAAAGCCGCCCTGTGCTTTCATAGACTAAGTATTAGCGACCAAGTCGGACAGTCTAGGCTACGCGGTCATGAAAGTATGCAGTTCATCGACCGATCCTAGGGATGATCCGAAATGATGAGGCTGTACTAGCTGGTATCATCTATTGTTGTGCATATTCAACTGATACTTATGACGTCAAGATCAGTCTATCACATTGAACATACGGTCGGATCCAGCATAATTAGTTAGATACCCGACGCGTGCGCAGATGAGTCGGACTTGCATGAGCGCCGTCAACTCCACATTCAGTATTTCCTCCGAGTTAGCGGCTGTCGTAGGTCTTCGAGTCTTTGCTCAAGGTCTGATGACTCTTGCAGATACATACATGAGGCAGGATGTAATCTACATTGCAAAGGTCGGCCCGGGGCACATTCGGGGATCCTTATCCGGCTATGTCTGAGATTTCGGGCTGCGAAGCCATGCTGCCAGCACTGGTTATTAGTGGGGATTCGGCGGAAGTTGACATCAATAACGACCTTTTCGGCAACTATCGCATCACATAAACTAAATGACGCTGACAAAAGTTAACACATCGTGGCCCTCATGCGGTCAGCTGCGCTGGCAGTATATAAGTAAAGCCCCACCAACCTCAACACCTCAGGCAATCCGTCTCTGTCTTAACGAAATCCTCACGAATAATCATGTCTAACAACACTTCACCCCGTGCTCTTTTGACTTCATTCTTCATCCTTCTTACGCTTTTCTCCTGCGCATTATGCGCTCCTCTTTCTACCGTGATGCGGCGTGATGTTTGGGTACCCACAATCACCTCCCCTACATCTGCCTGCGTATGGACTGTCGGAGGGTCTTACTATGTCACCTGGGATACGTCTTCAGAACCCTCCGAAGTAACCAACCCTACGGGCCAGGTATATCTTCGCCAGGGAGATGCAACCCAATCCAATCCCATCGCATCAGGATTTCCGCTTACTGATGGTCAAGTTGAAGTCACAATCCCTGAGGGCACCACTCCCGGGACTTACATGATCGTATGTAAGTGTCCTGTCCCTCTATCTTAATCCAGTTCAGAAAGCTAATGATTAATTCAGTATTCGGTGATTCTGGGAACTGGAGTCCAGAGTTCCAGATCGAGGCAGCCACATAAGCTGCCTGCAATGTCAATGATGATGAAATGTCGAACGAGAATGAAAGATTGTAAATGAAAAGGTGTACGATTTGATGGTTGGTGGTGCAATCAATAATGGACTTAGGCAATGGACATGGACAACTCGCATCTCATTGGACTACTTTGCTTTGGATACTTCGATTACACTGTACTTTAAATTCTCTTAGTACAAACCCACTTTTTCTTTCGTACAGGTTGTAGTTTTGTGTCACTGGCTGTACGTTACCAGTAGTTGGTGAAAAGGCGCTTGTCTTTATCCTCACCATCTATCTCATTCAGAGTTACTTTGGGGAAGTGTCAAGTGCGAGTATCACATATGTGTAGCATACTTGGTAAGTGGCGATCGTGGGGCTTTGTGGGGTCGTCGATCACTTTCATCAGAGTTTTTTGAACTTGCGTGACTGATCCGTCAACTGACCTTTCGTTAAGCGCAAGATGTCTTGGTCACCTTCCACTCCATCGTCTTTTCTTCCGAACGCTAGCGATTCACAACTGTTGTCCGGGTCTCTCCCATCACCTGAACCATTCGACTCACCCTCTCATACGGGTCCTGGGGGCGCCGATCTTTCCCTCTCAGAGCTTTCACTTTCAGATAAAGACACGGAAAACTTCCATTTTCATGATAAGCCACGTTTCAGTCTACTGGCGCCAACTACTACGACATCACAGACATTCTGGCCTGATCAAAGCAGGATATCAGAAGACGACGAATATGAAGAAGGGAACGATGAGGGCTCTGAAAACGATGTTGATACAACTATGATCGGAAGGGTTGCTACTGCAAAGGCACGGGAAGACAAGCTTCAGAGCGATCTCTACGTTCTCAAAAAGCTGAACGCGTCTTTTGCGTTATTCAATGACGCGTTGCGGTCTACTCAGACTGCAACTGAGGTGTGTACTACTGCTGAGCACGGGATCGGCTAATGATTATCATATCTTGTGTTTGCTGATTCGTTTGTGTAGCAAGTGGCAATTCAACTCGCACAGACGGATGCGCTTCTAGATAAATATGTCAATATGCTTGGAAAGTCGGAAGCTGTGGCTAAGCTGATTTTTGATGAACAATGGGAAGGTGCAGAGGCTGTAAGCTGTATTTCCTTTAGCCAATTCATTTCCTGGTGTCGTCCCCGTGCTATAGTTTGGCTTGCGACGCGTTTTTCTAACACTTCTCTGGATTTCTTCGCGGCTAATAATGCTTAATTTAAGGACGAGGAGTTACTTCAACGAGAGCGACAGGAGGCTCTTGAACAGGCTCGACAGGAAAAGGAACGCCTTGAGCGGGAAGAGGCAGAGCGGAGGGAAGCAGAAGCGCGTGCGCGCGCGGCTGCGGAGGAAGCTGCCCGCCACGAAGCAGAAGAACGTGCACTTCGCGAAGTCGCAGCCATGAAGGCACCCCGTGGCCGAGGTACCGGCGTATCAAGCGGAGTGCGGGGCGTTCGCGGGACAAGAGCAACAGCAACATTGGCAGCTGCAAGAAGTACCAAAGGTATTCCTCGTCCAGGTATGGGAGTATGACAATTGAGTCACGACCATATTCTGATTTTTGCATATATAACACCAGCCTCGATGAGTACCGCTTCGGCGATCCCACGCAGTCGATCAACTAGCGCCACTGGAAACGTCGGAAGTTTAGGCGGTGGAACAAGACCTGGATCATCTGCAGGCCGAGGAACAGGCTTGCCGCGAGGCGTACCTAGGAGAGGTTGAGCCATACTCCCTGCGTGTTATGCATGGGCAGGGGTCTTCAAGAAAACTCTTGGCTACTACACAACGCCTGGATTGACAACCAGTACGCCGTGCCATGAACTTGCCATCAGGATACTCGCCCGGCTGCCTGTCACAGGGCATCCTCATTTGAGAGTAGTCACAGCCACCTTGCCGAAGTCGTCTATCCTAGCAGAGCGACCCTATGGAGTCCGGCAGAAGCTGCCGGTGGAGCGAACGGCCCATATAACCCAACCCTGTTCAGAGAATTGAATGATATGTAATTTCCTCAAGCTCACTGGCAAGCCTTGCAAATTGGGAAAGTCAACATACTCAAATGCGAGGAAGAGATATTGATGTAACCAGAAGGTCGAACCATGGGGCCTTGAGGGAATACCAGAAAGTTATACCCGCTGCCTGGATTCATTGGTCTAGCATTAGCAGGCGCTTAGATAGTCTCCACATTGACCCAACATAAATATATTCCACCACTTCCGAAACATCAAATTCAAATCCGCATTTGACGCCTCGTGTATGCCTCACGCTCCGAATCTACTTCAACTGGGGCATTCACCGAGTTCACACATAATAAGGCTCTGCCAACGCTTCTCTATCATATTTACCTTCCCCCATGGATCCCTCGAAGATAAGGGAGAAAATCGGTCCCTTTCGAATCCTCGTTATAGGAAGAGCGAATGCAGGCAAAACTACTATGCTCCAGAAAGTTTGCAAAACGCGGGAGAACCCTGAAATATACAGCAGCGCTGGGGAAAAGGTGGGCATCACAATGCTATTGGGACGCTGGTACTGATGATTGACTGCATCGACATCAGATCGATGCTGCAGTTTTGATGGCTTCAACAGAGGTGGCCTGTACTTTTAATGGTTGGTAACATGAACTGACCAGTTCTCAGCGCGGATTGCACGATATCAACAATGAAATGGTATTTCGAAGCAACCCAGGATTCGTCTTTCACGATTCACGCGGGTTTGAAGCAGGCGGCGAATCCGAATTCGAAAAGGTGAAAGCATTTATTGCGAACAGTTCTAAGGAAACCAGAGTAAAGAATCAACTCCATGTCATCTGGTAATTGCAACTGTTCAATCGCGACATGCGCTATCTCACAGTTTCCATATAGGTATTGCATCCCAATGGACGAGGCAAGCAGGTCGGTCACCCAAGCCGAAATCAATTTTTTTTCTCAGTGCGACACAGGAAGCAGTAAGCTATCGTCTCCGACCATCGTTGATATTCAACTGATGCGTAGATTCACGATCATCAGTTCCAGTGATAGTATCGTTTACAAAGTTTGATGCCCTCTATAATGACGCATACGAACAGCTGAGATCGAAGGGAGCATCGAGGGTGAAGGCTGAAGAACAGGCACCAAAGCACGCTGAAGAGTCATTTGAGAGTGGGCCACAAATGACGTTACTATACCACTCCCAGGACATTCGACGTCCTCCAAAATGTCATGTGTGCCTTCCAAGTAAGTTGTTGATGATGGACTTGTGATTCTTACACATGATGATGCTGATCCATTAGACATGGACAAGGATGATGCAGATTACGGGCCGCTGATTGAACGCACGGCTGGAACTCTAGATGATGAAGTGGTGGAGCAATTATTCATTTCCACCCAGCAGACCAACTTGGAACTCTGCATGAGATATGCAGTTGAGAGGTAACTATGCATACCCTTATCTACCTGTCTCGCAACACAAGTGTTAAGTGGCCAATATAGGACATGAAGCACTGAAGCACCGTGAAGTGTCAATATCCTTTGGCTCACGAACAAATAGTGGTGCATACGATGTCTGGTATACATCGTGAACCCATATGGCGAGCACGGCACTTGCTGCAATTGGTACTATGACGAGAGCTGCAGGTCCTTCCAGGGCAGACACGATGTCAGCCATAGCGCTCACCATGGATAGCCCAATAGTACTGTAAACATTCAATGAGATGAATATTTATCTGTCACGAAAAAAGACCAGTCTACATATGTGGTCTTCGAAGAGGTAGAACTGTACGAAGTGAGTGTATGATCGGCGCTTTTCCAGTGTGGCATACATGTGTTTAAAGCACGCTGATCACCCTGAGGCAGGTGAAATGCAGTAAACTTGCTAGCTTGATGTACCCCCCAAGTATCCATGGTCCGATCCAAGTGCATCGAGGTCGGGTATATTCTACGTGACACACCGCTCCACAGCCTAACTTGACTTGTGTCAAATTTTGTTTAAAAAGAAATGTCATTTCAGAGTCGCATTCTATGTAAACACATGGAATGTCCTTGACAACGCTAGTGACGCCAGCTGATGATTAAGACTGAGCCGTTGGCAAATAATAGCCTTCGAGATCGATGGACTTCAAGTAGCGAACGCACTTTGAACATCAACGACATCTCGACGATTGGCGTGGGCATACCATATCCATCTCACGTTATAGTCCCTAGCACCACGCGGAACAAGGCTTGCACCCCGCGGCACACTAGCTACACGAGTGCTGGTGGAAGTGAAATGGCGGGTGTAGGCTTGGAAACAGATGAGGTGGGCGCCCAGCATTCCGTCAAGAATTTCTTTGCGACCTGTGGGTTGGGGTCAGCATTTTTTTTTTTGGCTGGAGGGAGGAGGAGGAAGCGGAAGGATGGGTGGAGGGTGAAAAGGATGAGGGGTGAAGAGGGTGAATTGAAGGGAGACGTAAACCTCCGAACTCGAGAATGGTATCAGGATGAAAAGACTGATAATCCCGTAGTGTAGTATATCAGTACTCTTGCCATCAATCGTTTACAGCTACTTTCAAATCGATAGACCAGAATCCATTTTTTTCGACTCACCGCTTTTGTTTAGTTGTGGAGCTGTACAAACAAAAGGGTCCCGCTTAT
>Ga0310811_10004536_pt1 | contig 17448 bp, 16 predicted proteins | sample YCmetagenome_FD_207642 | JGI IMG/M metagenome (GOLD analysis project Ga0310811, IMG submission 207642) | Soil microbial communities from experimental microcosm in Duke University, North Carolina, United States - YC | ecosystem: Engineered > Artificial ecosystem > Soil microcosm > Unclassified ...
TGCAACGCTCGCGCGGCGTCTCCAAGCGGTTGAACGACGGCGTCGGTTTCCTGATGAAGAAGAACAAGGTGAGCGTGATCTGGGGCGCAGCCTCGATCGATGCGCCCGGCAAGGTCACCGTGAAGAAATCCGATGTCGAGGGTCCGAAGGGCTCGCTCGGCGAGGGCGCCTACCAGGCCAAGCATATCATCGTCGCCACCGGCGCGCGGCCGCGCGTGCTGCCGGGCCTCGAGCCCGACAAGAAGCTGATCTGGACCTATTTTGAAGCGATGGTGCCGGAGCGGATGCCGAAGTCGCTGCTGGTGGTCGGCTCCGGCGCGATCGGCATCGAGTTCGCCTCGTTCTTCCACACCATGGGCTCCGACGTCACCGTCGTCGAGGTGCTGCCGCAGATCCTGCCGGTCGAGGATGCCGAGATCGCCGGTCTAGCGCGCAAGCGGCTGGAGAAGCAGGGCATCAAGATCATGTCCTCGACCAAGGTGACCAAGCTCGAAAAGAAGGCCGACAGCGTCGTCGCGACCATCGATGACGGCAAGGGCAAGCCCGTCACCACCGAGTTCGAGCGCGTGATCTCCGCCGTCGGCGTCGTCGGCAATATCGAGAGTCTCGGCCTCGAAAAGCTCGGCGTCAAAACCGACCGCGGCTGCATCGTCATCGACGGCTACGGCAAGACCAACGTGCCCGGCATCTACGCCATCGGCGATGTCGCCGGTCCCCCGATGCTCGCCCACAAGGCCGAGCATGAAGGCGTGATCTGTGTCGAGGCGATCAAGGGCCTGCATCCGCATCCCATGGACAGGCTGATGATCCCGGGCTGCACCTATTGCCAGCCGCAGGTCGCCTCGGTCGGCCTCACGGAAGCCAAGGCCAAGGAGAGCGGTCGGGAGATCCGCGTCGGCCGCTTCCCGTTCGTCGGCAACGGCAAGGCGATTGCGCTCGGCGAGGACCAGGGCCTTGTGAAGGTGATCTTCGACAAGAAGACCGGCCAGCTGCTCGGCGCCCACATGGTCGGCGCTGAAGTGACCGAACTGATCCAGGGCTATGTCGTCGCGATGAATCTGGAGACGACGGAAGAAGAGCTGATGCACACGGTGTTCCCGCATCCGACCCTGTCGGAGATGATGAAGGAAGCGGTGCTGGATGCATATGGACGGGTGCTGAATATCTGACAGCCGCCGTCATTGCGAGCGCAGCGAAGCAATCCCGAATTCATCCGCGGAAATGGTCTGGATTGCTTCGTCGCTTCGCTCCTCAATGACGAGAACGAACTGCGGTTTGAAAATAGAAACCACAACAACAAAAGGGAATGAACCCATGCATGACAACGACAACCTGACCATCGAGCGCCCGACCTTCGTCACCCATCTCGAATGCGCGATGGAAGGCGATCATTACGCCGCCGATCAGGTCCACAACCTCTCAAAGGCAGGCAAGCCGCTGCTGGTGCGCTACGACCTCGCGGGCGTGAAGAAGGCGCTGACGAAGGACGCGCTGGCACAGCGCCCCGGTGACATGTGGCGCTACCGCGAGCTGCTGCCGGTGCGCAAGTGCAAGGACATCGTTTCGCTCGGCGAAGTCACGACGCCGCTGATCCGATTGCCCAAGCTCGGCAAGAAGCTCGGCGGCGGCGAGATCATCGTCAAGGACGAGGGACGGCTGCCGACCGGCTCGTTCAAGGCACGCGGCCTGGTGATGGCGGTGTCGATGGGCAAGGCGCTCGGCATCAAGCACATGGCGATGCCGACCAACGGCAATGCCGGTGCGGCGCTGGCGGCCTACGCAACGTCTTGCGGCATCAAGACCACGATCTTCTGCCCGGCCGATACGCCGGAAGTGAATGTCAGCGAGATCGAGCTGCAGGGCGCGACCGTCTACCGCGTCAACGGCTATATCGATGATTGCGGCAAGATCGTCGGCGAGGGCAAGGCGAAGGTCGGCTGGTTCGACACATCGACGCTGAAAGAGCCGTACCGCATCGAAGGCAAGAAGACGATGGGTCTCGAGCTCGCCGAGCAGCTCGGCTGGGACGTGCCTGACGTGATCTTCTATCCCACCGGCGGCGGCACCGGCCTGATCGGCATGTGGAAGGCGTTCGACGAGCTCGAGAAGATCGGCTTCATCGGCTCCAAGCGCCCGCGCATGGTCGCTGTGCAGGCCTCGGGCTGCGCGCCGATGGTGCGGGCCTATGATGCCGGCACCGAGCATGCCACGCGCTGGGAGGACGCCCACACCATCGCTTCAGGCATCCGCGTGCCGCAGGCGATCGGCGACTTCCTGATCCTGCGCGCCGTGCGCGAAAGCAAGGGCTTTGCCATCGCGGTCGACGACGACAAGATTTCGTCGGCGCTCAACGAGGTCGCGCGCGAAGAGGGGCTGCTGCTGTGCCCGGAGGGCGCCGCGACCTATGCCGCCTACAAGGACAGCCTCGCCGATGGACGCGTCTCGAAGGGTGACCGCGTGATGCTGTTCAACTGCGCCACCGGCCTGAAATACCCGCTGCCGAAGGTCGACCGTACGCTCGATCGCCACAAGCCGATCGACTACACGCAGTTCTAGGCAAGACCAGACCGCCGGAGCGCAATGATCGCGCTCCGGCGCGTCATTTCGTCTCTTCACGAACGATCTCTCTTCCCGTACGGCTGAAGAGGGCCAAAAACAAGAATACATCGCTGGGAGAAGGCTATGAAGAAGGCCGTCTGGGCTGGGCTGATCGGACTTCTTGCGCTCACGGGCGCTGCACGCGCCGACGATTTTCCGTCGCGTCCCATCACCATCATCGTTCCCTTCGCAGCCGGCGGTCCGTCCGACGCGATGGCGCGCGTGCTCGCCGAGCGGATGCGGGTGACGCTCGGTCAGGCCGTGGTGATCGAGAACGTCACCGGCGCCGGTGGCTCGATCGGGGTAGGGCGCGCGGTGCATTCGCCGCCTGATGGCTACACCATCTCATTCGGCCATCTCGGGACCCATGTCGCCAACGGCGCGGTCTACAAGCTCAACTACGATCTCGTCACCGACCTCGAACCGGTGGTGCTGCTGCCGAGCAACCCGATGATCGTGGTCAGCAAGAACGCGGTGCCCGCGACCTCGCTGAAGGAACTGGTGGAATGGCTGAAGTCGCGGCCGTCGCCGCCGACGGCCGGCACGGCGGGCGCCGGCTCCGGCAGCCACATCGCCGGCGTCTATTTCGAAAGTGTCTCCGGCATCAAGCTGCAATACGTGCCGTATCGCGGTACGGCACCGGCGCTGAACGACCTCATCGCCGGCCAGATCGACATCATCGTCGACCAGACCTCCAACTCGATCAACCAGGTCCGCGCCGGCACCATCCGCGCCTACGCCATCACCGACGAAAAGCGGCTGGCCTCGGCGCCCGACATCCCGACTGCGGATGAAGCGGGCCTGAAAGGCTTCAACATGACGCTGTGGTCGGGCCTGTGGGTGCCGAAGGGCACACCGAAGGCGATCGTCGACAAGCTCAACGCCGCCGCCGTGGACGCGCTGAACGATCCCGGCGTGAAGAAGCAGCTGGAAAGCCAGGGCCTGGAGATGACGCCCAAGGATCAGCTCACGCCGGGAGCACTCGGCGCGCGGCAGAAGGCTGAAATCGCAAAATGGTGGCCGATCATCAAGGCGGCGAACATCACGGTGGATTGAGGCCGCTCGCGTCTACTGCGGTCCCACGAACCCCACCGGCGTCGCCTTGGCAGTCGCATCCTGCGTCATCACGCGCTGGTCGGTCTTGCCGGCCACCGCGCCGCTGCCCTCGAAGCGTGCGCGGTAGACCAGCACGTTCTCCATCACGCGCTGGACGTAGTTGCGTGTTTCCGACAGCGGAATGCGCTCGACCCAGTCGACCGGATCGATCTTGGGATCTCTGGGGTCGCCGCGCGCCTGCACCCATTCGCGCACACGCCCGCGGCCGGCATTGTAGCCGGCGAAGGTCATGATCTGGTTGCCGCGATATTCCGACAGCAGCGCGCTGAGTTCGGCGGCGCCCATCTGGGTGTTGTAGACGGGATCGGAGACCATCTTGTCCCAGTCATAGGTCACGCCGAAGCGCTTTGCGGTGTCACGGCCGGCTTCCGGCGTCACCTGCATCAGGCCGACGGCATTGGCGGATGATTTGTCGCGCTGGTTGAACGAGCTCTCGGTGCGCGCCACCGAATAGATCACGCTGGTCTCGATTGCCGGCGCGACCTGCTTGTGCTCGGGGATGCCGATGGTCGGGAAGGCGTAATGATCGAGCGCCAGCCCGCGCGCCAGCGCCGACTTGCCGACCTCGAGCATGACGCGTGCGTCGTTACGCTGCCTGGCGAGTTCGCCGAGCGCCTCGAGCGCCGCGACATCGGTGCTCTCCTTGGCGAAATCCTCGGCGTAATAATAGACCACGTCACGCTCGCCGATTCCGTACAGCATGTCGGCGGCGCGTACGCGCTCGTCCGTGGGCGGGGCGTCGGCGGAGGCAAGCACGGGTGAGGGCGCGCGCAGCTCGATGCCCTCGAGGCCGAGCCGTGCGCGGGCAAGCTGACCGTAATAGGCGGTCGGATAGCGCGCCGCAGCCTTGTAGCTCATGCGCGCGTCGGCTGTGGCCCCCATGGCTTCGGCCGCGCGCCCACGCCAATAATGGGCGCGCGACAGCGCAATCGGGTTGGCGGAGCCTTCATCGATCGCGGCGAAATGGGCCATCGCGGCCTTGGGATCGTCGAGATAGCGCAGCGCAATCCAGCCGCACATGAAGTGGTAGTCGACCCGATAGACCTCCATCGCCGGCACTGCGGCCGCGCGTACCACGTCGTAGGCGGTCTTGAACTTACCCTGGTCGAGCAGCTTTCGCGCGAGCAGCCGGCGCTCGCGCCACCAGGCATCCGTATCCTGGGCCGCCATGGTGTCGGGCGCGGCGGCGAGGATCACTTCGGCTGCATCGTCGATGTGGTCCTTCTGAAGGTGCCATTGCGCGCGGCACAGGACATAGCCGAGATCGCGACGTGCATCGTCCGCGACGTCGTCGAGATAATCCTTGGCCTTGTCGGCCTTGCCGTTGACCGCGGCGCAGGCCTTGACGATGGCGAGCGCATCCTCTCCGAGACGCTTGGCCGCGCGCCTCGCGCCGGCATAGTCCTTGGCGCCCAGTCGCTTGTCCATGCGGGCGCGATGATCCTCGGGTCGTAGCAGGTCGTGGAACGCTTCGTAGGAATCCTCCTCGCTGCGCTCGGACAGCTCCTCCGAGCGCCAGGCCTGACGCACGAGACGCGCGGCCCGGTCGCTGTCGCCTTCGGCCAGCAGCACGCGGGCGAGCGCGAAATGACCCTTGGCGCTGGTCGGCCGGTCCATCGTGAAAGCGTGCACGGTGGTCGCGTCGCTCTTCTCCTGCCACAGCCGCGCCTCGGCGCGGCGGCGCAGCAGGGCAGCGCTCGGCCAGTCCGGATTGGCGGCGAGGAAGGCGGCGTAGCGCTTGAAATTCGCGGTGCTCTCGGAATGGCGCAGCATGAACCAGTCAGCGAGCTTTTGTCCGGCGGGATCGGCAATGCGGTCGCGCGCCGCGCTCGCGTCGTCGGTCTTGCCCTTGCGCGCGAGGTCGATGGCATCCTTCAACGCGGCGAGGTCGCCGGTCAGCGCGGGCGGTGCAGGCTTGTCCGCGGGTTCGTCGTCCTGCTTCTTCGACTTGCGCTTGGCCTCGGCATGTTTGCCGTGCTTGCCGCTGGAAGCGTGCCGCTGCTTGCCGGCTTTCGCTTCGTGCGTTTTCTTCGACGCTGATGATTTGTGACTGCTCTTCGCCGCCAGCTCCGTTGGAAGGAGCGCCAGTGCGGCCATGGCAATGACACACGCGAGCGAGCGTAGGCACTGGTTCATTCGATGGTCCCCCTGCGAAACCACTACAAACCAAGGTCCGCGACGACATGCGGCTTGAGAATCAAGGACGACACCAAAACGATGCCATGGCATCGTTTCGCATTCTTCACGCTGTCGCAACAATGCGGCAAAATACGGATTGGAACTCTGGAACTTCAGGCACGCCGGAAGCGGCCGGAATTTTAACCTTTATTAACAGCGGGGCTCGCGCGATGGTTGCGAGCAGCTCCCGGCGTTGCCATCGGCGATTGCGCGTGTTCCCCGGCGAAAATCCGGTGTATTGAGTTCCCTAGATCCCTTCTTTTCAGCCCTTTTGCCCCTCATGCCGCTTTTCAACCAGTCGATCCGGCGCAAGATCGTCGGCATCGCCCTCGGATTGATCGTCCTGATGCTGATCACCTCGATCCTGTCGATGGTGATGTCCAGCCAGGTCGGCGTTCTCCTGGACGAGCTGACCAACCGGTACATCCCGGCCTATGGCGACCTGGCGCGCGCCAATATCCGCTCGCTGGAGCGGTCGGTAGCGCTGCGGCGGATGGTCATGATGAAGATGCAGGACGCCTCAGACGAGGAGGCCTATGCGGCGCGGCTCCACGAATTCGAGGACGCCGACCGCAAGATCGAGGAGGAAACCTCGGCCGCTCGAAAACTCATCAACGCGATCATCGACGACACCAGGACACCATCGGACAACGCCGCACTGGCGCGGATCGACACCCGCATCGAGACCGCAGTCAGCGAATTGCGCCGGGACATGAACGCGGATCACGACAAGCTGCTCAAGCAGGTCGATGGCAAGCAGATGGCTGACGCGCGCGCGACGCTCGAGCACATCGATGTCACGCGCGATCAGTTCAACCAGAGGATCGATGCGATCCGCGCCGACATGCTCAAGCAGGTCTTCGCGAGCACCTCGACGGTGATCGGTCGCCAGCGGCAGGCGATCATCATCTCCGGCGTGGTGACACTGCTCGCAGCGGTGCTCGGATTTGCGTTTGCGCTGCTGGTCAGTAGCGGCATCACCCGCCCGGTGCGGTTGCTGCTCGCTGGCGCCCGCGAGGTCGAGGCGGGCCGCTTCGACAAGAGCATCACTGTCTCGACCCAGGATGAGATCGGCGAGCTCGCGGCTGCCTTCAACCGCATGATCGAGCAGTTGCGCCACAACGAGCGCATCCGCGAGACCTTCGGCCGCTATATCGATCCCAAGGTGGTGCAGGGCCTGATCGACCGGCCCGAGGTCGCCATCGATGGCCAGCGCCGGGTGATGACGATCATGTTCTGCGACATGAGCGGCTTCACCTCGATGAGCGAGGGCATGACCCCGCGCGGCCTCGTCAAGGTGATGAACCACTATTTCACCGTGATGTCCGGCCCGATCCGTAACAATCGCGGCGTGATCGATAAGTATATCGGCGACGCCATCATGTCCTATTGGGGCCCGCCCTTCATCGAGGAGGACGAGCAGGCGTTGCTCGCAGGCCAGTCTGCGATCGACATGGCCGAGCAGGTGCCCGCGCTCCAGAAGCAGTTGCCTGACCTCCTCGGCATTCGCGCCATGCCGGTGCCGTGCGATCTGCGCATCGGCATTGCCACTGGCGAGGTGCTGACCGGCAGCATCGGCTCCGAGCTGATGATGAGCTTCACGGTGATGGGCGACGCCGTGAACCTCGCTTCGCGCCTTGAGGCCGCGAACAAGGTCTACGGCACCCGCATCCTGATCTCGCAAACGACCGCCGAGGCGATCGGAGCGCGCCTCGAACTGCGCGAGGTCGATCGTCTGGTCGTAATCGGGCAGAGCGTGCCGCAGCCGGTGTTCGAAGTGATGGGCAGGGCAGGAGAGCTTGCCGCACCGCAGGACGGCCTGCGCGCGCATTATGCCGAAGGCCTTGCCGCCTACCGCGCATGCCGCTTCGACGACGCACGCGTCGCGTTCAACGCAGCTCTGGAGAGCGTTCCCGGTGACGGGCCTTGCCGCGCGATGCTCGCCCGCATCGCGCAGTTCGTCGTCACTCCGCCGGCGGCCGATTGGGACGGTGCCTGGCGGATGGACAGCAAATAGCTGTCTGGTCCGTGAATAATTGATACTACCCTATAACGATGTTCGCCGTGACCTAATTTCCGGGCTTAGGTTTGCTGTCCCTAGGGCGTTTGATGGGGATACGCCATGACACAACTTGAGGACAGGCTGGAGCGGTTCGAGACGCTCACCGCCGAATGCGAGCTGATTGCCAAACTCGCCACCGACAGCAACAAGCGCGAATTTTACCTGAAGCTTGGGGAGCAGTACCGCCAGCTGGCGGTCGACATGCGCCAGGCAATCGCGACCAGGGCCGCAGCCTGACATCGCCTGAAGGTTCCCGTACTGGCAAGCCACGACGCCGGGCATCCCTGCGCATGCGATACGTCGCGCGGTCGCAAGCCGTTCTTAACGATTGAGCCGCATGCTCTGGGCGAGCGGGGATTCGCCGAGCGATTCTCTGCGATGGGAATGCCTGGGCAAGGTTGCGATGCAATGTTGCCTGCGAACGTTGCTCGTTTGATGGTTTGCATCCCATGCGTCTGTTGGCGATGATCTTGTTTGCGCTTCTGACCGCAGCCTGCAACCAGGAGCAGGATGTCACCGGCTCGACCCCGCTTTGCCCGATGCGCAACTATTCTTCCTACAATCCCCGCGACATGAACCAGTGCGTTGCCGCCTGCAAGTCGTGCGACCACGGCAATACCGTCACCTGCACCACAGCCTGCACGCTCCACGGCGCGCGCTAAGGCGGTTTCCGTATCAGAGGGGCCTTCGGACGAGGCGACGGCTTCCGCGGTGCCGGGACACCGGAACGATTCACATGGGTTAATCATTAGAGGAGGGCGGCAGGACGCGGAGTCCTATGGAATGGGTATGCTCGATCCCGGTCGGTTTCTGGTGTCATGCTCGCAGTGCGAGGCGTGGCCGATGGCCGCCAACGTGAAGCGCTCAAGCTGGTCGGCGCAGCCGCACGAGGTTCGCTTCGTGTGCCCGCGCTGCCGCCGCGAAGAGACTGCCATCATCTCCGCCTCCGGTGAGCTCACACCGATCAAGCGCATCGACGTCCCGCCAGGCGACGTCGCTGCCGCCTGGGCTCAGGCCCAACGTCCAAGAGGGCGAGCGTAGCTTGCCCGTCTCAACGTCAAGAGGGCGAGCGTAGCTTGCCCGTTTCAAGGTCAAGAGGGCGAGCGTAGCGGTTTTGGAACCCGGCCGTTGCTCGGACGTTTCAGCCTCGACACCTTCGCATCAAGGCTGAGCGCATGATCAGCGAGCATTTCGACACCCGCACACGGATCAACATGAAGCTGGCGCTGGACCGGGTCTGCCGCCATCGCCCCGCCGGTGAAGACCATGGTTTTCGCAGATCGGTCGCAGAGAACATCATTCGCTGTGCGCTGACCGGCCGGACCGGCATTGGCCAGCTCGTCGATGCCGGCGAGCGGGCCATGATCAGGACGCGCGCGGAGCGGGAGCCGGCCTGACTGTGCGCTGACGGAACTAGCTGCAGCTGTGGTAAGGTCGCCGCCAGGAGCATGGTGCTCACGGGATACGCGACAGCTTGAGCAACGAGCCCCATTGGCGCGACGACATCACGTCGCTGGTGTTTGCCGTCGCCGGCCATGGTGCGATCTGTGCCGTGCACCGGGGCGCGTTCCGGACCTTGCTCGGCACCGAGCCCACGCCGGAAGCTTGCCTTGGCTATTTCGAGCGGTTCGAGGCCGCCTTTCGGGCCGCCGCAGGCGCCAAGATTGCCCGCAAGGGCATTTTGCCCGGGACAAGTCTGCATCTTACCAGTCGCGACATCGCCCGGAACCTGCTAGAAGACGCGCAAATCGCCAATGGAGAATAGACCATGAGCCAGTCCCAGCTCGCCAACGCCCAGACCTCGGCCCAGGTCACGCTTCCGGTCGCCGCCGGGCAGGTGGGACGGCTGTCGCAGGCCGTGATGGCCATGGTGCTCGGCGTGTTCGTCATCGGCATGGTCGGCTTCTCCCACATCGACGTCGTCCACAACGCCGCCCACGACGTGCGCCACTCGAACGCGTTCCCCTGCCACTGACCGGGATGGCATGAGCACGTTTCGCGCGATCGTCTTCGCGTCGGTCATTTCAGGTTTCATCGTCGGTCTCGTCGTCACCGTCGTCCAGCAGTTCGGAACCGTCCCCCTGATCCTGAAGGCGGAAGTCTTCGAGAAGGCGGCGGAGACGCACCAGCATGATGCACCAGTCGCGGCGCAGCCAGCCGCAGCCGGGCACGACCACGCCGATCACGATCACGCGGCTCACGATCACGGCGAGCATGCGCAGGGCGCCGGCGACCACGACCATGGCGCCGGGGCCTGGGAGCCGCGCGATGGTTTTGAACGCAACGCCTATACCGCCGCCGCCAACATCCTGACCGCGATCGGCTTCGCGCTGCTGCTGGCCGGCTTCTTCGCCGTGCGCAGTGGTACGACCGGCGCGAGCATCTCGTGGCACGAGGGCCTGCTGTGGGGCCTGGCGGGCTTTGCCGTCTTTACCCTGGCACCCGGTCTCGGCCTGCCGCCCGAACTGCCCGGCGTGCCCGCCGCGCCATTGCTGTCGCGCCAGATCTGGTGGCTCGCCGCCGTGCTGGCGACGGCCGGCGGGCTCGGCTTGATCGTCTTCCGCCGCTCGGTGCCGGCGGCAATCGCGGGCGTGATCCTGCTGACCCTGCCGCACCTGATCGGCGCGCCGGAGCTTGCCAACATCGAGACCAACGTGCCGTCGTCGCTGACGCATCAGTTCGTCACGGCCGTGACGGTGACGAGCCTCGTGTTCTGGACCCTGCTCGGCGGTCTGACCAGCGCGGTGTTCGCGCGATTGGATCGCGACGCGACCGTCTAGCGGCTCGCCCCTACAAACCGCCCGCGAACCGTCCGTGCGACCGCCGCTGGCGCCTCATCCGGGATCGCGAAGCACGAACTGGCGTTGATCTCGCAGAGGACGTAGGTGTCGGCGCCATCGGCATCGCGCGGCCCGAACAGGAAGTCGGCGTCCCAGATCACCGGCAGCGACGCTGCATCGATGGCGAGCAGCTCCATCATCTGTGGCGTCCATTCGTCCTCCATCAGCCGTCGCAGCGCCTGGAATTGCGGTGCATCGGGGCCGTGCATGATGCGCGGGCCCGGCTGGGCCTCGGGGGAGTCCGGGCCTTCGGGCGGCGGCGGGATCAAGGCCTTGATCATCTGGTGCCCGAAGCCCGCGACCTTGGCGCCGCTCATGTAGCAGCGGATCATGCCGTCGGGCAGGCGGGACTGAAACGGCTGATCGATGATGCAGCCGCCCCAGCCGAAATACGGCTCGCATCGCGCGAGGAAGACCTCGAGCGCCATGTCCTCGGGGACGCTGCCGCGCAGCGCATGCAGCACGCGAACCGCAGGGACTGCGTTCGGCAGTGCCTCGACCTTCCAGACGCCCTGGCCGCCATTGCCGCGGTTCTGCTTGAGCACCCGCGGACCGCCATCCCGCAGGCGTCCTGGAAATTCGGTCCGAAACGCCGCGGCGGTGTCGTAGCGATGGGTGTCCGCGCCCCAGCCGAGCTGGCGCGTCCGGTACAGCACCTCCTTGACGCCCATCTTCAGGATAACTTCAGGGTGCGCGCTCACCCACGGGCCGCGCGCGGCGACGTCGCGCAGCAGGGCATCGAGCTCGGCGCGCGTCTTGCCCTGATGGATCGGATCGACCCAGACCAGCACGCCGTCGACGCCAAGCAACTGCTCGCGGACCGCGCCAGCAAAGCTTTCATCGTAGATCGCCGGTTGCGCTTCGATGCCGGCGGCCGCGAGCGCTTCGAAGACGCGAACGAAGCGGCTGTTCTGTGGGGTGGTGTCGCGGCGCGCGTCTGCGTCGCCGCGCGAAACAATGGCTACGGAATATCGGTGAGGGGATTTGGTGTCCATGCGCAAGCTCCACGAATTGCGTGCTGCGCAGACTTGGACCGAAGTCTCACGGGGAGTCTGCTTCGTCCCCACCAGGGCATTCTATGCGGGATCGTCCGGAGACCGCAAGACGCGCTGCGCTCACGTCATCAATTCGTGCCAGCCCGACCAGCCGGTGTAGAGGCCGACGAGCACGATCAAGGCAGCGGACAGATAGGGCGCACGGTGCGCGAAGCGGCTGAAGCCGCTCCAGTGGCGCTCGACGTGGCGGAGGCTGAGGGCGGCGGCGACGCCGGCCGAGACCATGGTGATCGCCAGGCCGATGCCGAAGCAGAGGACCAGAACGAAACCGAGGCTGAACTGCTTCAACTGGATGCAGAGCAGCAGGACTGTAATGGCCGCCGGGCACGGTATCAGGCCGCCGGACAGGCCGAACAGGATGATCTGGGGCGTGGTCGCCGTGCGCCCGGCGAAGCGCTTGCGGATGTCGGCCGCATGGGCGCGCGCATGTGCGTCGTCCTCGTCGCCGAGATCCATGTGGTGGTGATCGTGCTCCTCGAACAGCATTTCGGCGGTATCGCCGGCGAGCGTCACGCGGGCCTTGAACGCATGCGGCTCGGGAATCTCCTCGAGGCTTTCGAAATATCCGTCGCGAGCGGCGAACGCGAACGTCTGCTCCGAGCCGTCCTCGCGGATCGTGGTCACCCTGATGTCGCCGGCAGAGGGAGGCGCGCCGGTCTCGCTCCGGATACGCCAGCGCGGCGGCACGCCGTCTTCGAACACGTTCAACGAGAACGACGACCCGGCCAACGCGATGGTTTGCGGCTCGTCGTGATGATGATGCTCATGCTCGTGCGCGTGGTTCTGATCGCGCCAGGTGCGCCAGACCATCCAGGCGGCGACGCCGACGATGATCACGGCGGAGGCCAGTTGCAGATACGCTTCGCTGCGCTCGCCGGAGAGGTCCTGGCCGAAATAGAGACCGAGAAGCGCAACCACCCATACGACCGCGGTGTGCGAGATCGTCGCCGACAGGCCGAGCAGCACGGCCTGAAACACGGTGCCCCGCACGGCCACGATGAAGGCGGCCATCATCGTCTTGGAATGGCCGGGCTCGAGACCGTGCAGCGCGCCGAGCAGGATGGCGCTGGGCACGAACAGCCATGCGTGTGCGCTGCTCTGTTGGAGCAGGTCAGACAGGTCTGTCATGGCGTTCACTTCAGATAGGTTCGGACGACGTCGATCAGGTCGGCGGCGCCCTTGGCCTTCTCCGGGTCCTTCTCGTGCGCGGGATCCACGACGTGATGGCGGATGTGGTCTTCCAGCAGCTCGGTGGTGAGACCGCTGATCGCGCCCTTCACCGAAGCCACCAGCATCAGCACATCGGCACAGCCGATCTCCGACTCCAGCGCGCGTTCGACGGCCTCGAGCTGCCCCTTGATGCGCCGGACGCGGCCGATGAGCTTCGACTTGTGCTTGATCGTGTGCGACATGCAAATAAGATAGGGGGGTACCCTATAGGAGTCAATGCGCGCTCCAATCTCTCCCCGGAACTTGCAGCGCAAAGAGCGACTCAGCCGCGCATGCGCTCACTCATCGCGCTAAGTCGGTCGCGCTCTTCGTGTCCTAAAATCTCAGATTGTGGACGGTCATCTTCGCGAGGGTATCGCAGTAAGTAAATCCGTGTCTTCCCGGTAACGATTGTGCTGCAAGAGCAACACTCACGGTGGATTTAACCCTCGTCACCGGTCGTTCGCATCGGCGCCGCTTTTTGGCCACACCCGAACAGGAATAAAATAACTCTAATGTTCGGGGGCTCGGCTGGTCCCTTGCAGGCGGGAAATACCAAGGTCGATTCAAATCTTGGGTCTGATGTTCCTGAACTGACAAGGGTTAGCCAAGGAAACTGGTCGCGATGGACGCCAAGACCAACATCAAGCAGAGGCTGCCAAGCCGTCACGTGACGGAAGGCCCTGCGCGCGCGCCTCACCGGTCCTACTTCTACGCCATGGGTCTGACCACCGAGCAGATCCACCAGCCCTTCGTCGGCGTCGCCTCGTGCTGGAACGAGGCTGCTCCCTGCAACATCTCGCTGATGCGCCAGGCGCAGGCGGTGAAGAAGGGCGTCGCATCCGCCGGCGGCACCCCCCGCGAATTCTGCACCATCACCGTCACCGATGGCATCGCCATGGGCCATGACGGCATGCGCTCGTCGCTGCCGTCGCGCGAATGCATCGCCGACTCCGTCGAACTGACCGTGCGCGGCCACGCCTATGACGCGCTGGTCGGGCTCGCCGGCTGCGACAAGTCGCTGCCGGGCATGATGATGGCGATGGTCCGTCTCAACGTGCCCTCGATCTTCATCTATGGCGGCTCGATCCTGCCCGGCAATTTCCGCGGCCAGCAGGTCACCGTGCAGGACATGTTCGAGGCGGTCGGCAAGCACTCGGTCGGCGCCATGTCGGACGAGGACCTCGACGAGATCGAGCGCGTGGCGTGCCCCTCGGCCGGCGCCTGCGGCGCGCAGTTTACCGCCAACACCATGGCGACCGTCTCGGAGGCGATTGGGCTGGCGCTGCCTTACTCGGCCGGTGCCCCGGCACCGTATGAAATCCGCGATGCGTTCTGCATGACCGCGGGCGAGAAGGTTATGGAGCTGATCGCGTCCAACCTCCGGCCGCGCGACATTGTCACCCGCAAGGCGCTCGAGAATGCCGCTGCCGTCGTCGCGGCGTCAGGCGGCTCGACCAATGCTGCGCTGCACCTGCCGGCGATCGCGCACGAGTGCGGCATCAAGTTTGACTTATTCGACGTCGCCGAAATCTTCAAAAAGACACCTTATGTCGCGGATTTGAAGCCGGGTGGCCGTTATGTCGCCAAAGACATGTTTGAAGTAGGTGGCATACCGCTTCTGATGAAGACGCTGCTCGACAACGGATTTCTCCACGGCGACTGCATTACGGTCACTGGTCGAACGATCGCCGAAAACCTCAAAAGCGTGAAATGGAATCCGCACCAGGACGTGGTGCACCCGGCAGACAAGCCCATCACCGTTACGGGCGGTGTGGTCGGTCTGAAGGGCAATTTGGCGCCAGAAGGTGCGATCGTGAAAGTCGCGGGAATGTCCAACCTCAAGTTTACCGGTCCGGCCAGGTGCTTCGACCGGGAGGAGGACGCGTTCGAGGCTGTCCAGAACCGCACCTACAAGGAAGGCGAAGTCATCGTGATCCGCTACGAGGGCCCCAGGGGCGGCCCCGGCATGCGGGAGATGCTTCAGACCACCGCGGCGCTGACCGGCCAGGGCATGGGCGGCAAGATCGCGCTGATCACCGATGGCCGTTTCTCCGGCGCCACCCGCGGCTTCTGCATCGGCCATGTCGGGCCCGAGGCCGCGGTCGGCGGTCCGATCGGGCTGCTCGAGGACGGCGACATCATCGAGATCGACGCGGACGTCGGTACCCTTAACGTAAAATTGAGCGACCAGGAGCTTGCCCAGCGCAAGACCAAATGGAGCGCTCGCGCGACTAACCATACGACGGGCGCGCTCTGGAAATATGCTCAGCAGGTTGGACCAGCGGTCGGGGGGGCAGTGACCCATCCGGGCGGCGCGCACGAGAAACAGTGCTATGCGGACATCTAGGCGTGCGATAGTTGCGTTTATGTTGGGGGCTACCGCGCTGGCCGCGCCGGCGCTCGCCTTCGACGGTGCGCCGGTCAATCCGAAGGATGCGGCCATCCCCGTCGTGACCACCTTGCCCGGTGCTGCAGGTGCGGTGCGCAAGTCCGCCCCGGTCGCGACCCAGGAAGCCTCGCTCAGCGCCTTGCAATATGCCGCCGAGGGCGGTCACCCCATTGCGCAGTGGAAGCTCGGCCGCATGTACGCCAGTGGCGATGGCGTCGCCCAGGACGATGTGCGCGCCTTCGACTATTTCACCCGCATCGCGAACGCGCATGCCGAGGACAGCCCGTCGGCGCCGCAGGCGCAGGTCGTGGCCAACGCCTTCGTCGCGCTCGGCCGCTACTATCTGAACGGCATCCCGAACTCGAAGGTCAAGGCGGATCCTGATCGGGCGCGGGAGATGTTCTCCTATGCCGCCTCCTATTTCGGCAATGCGGACGCGCAGTACGATCTCGCCCGGCTCTATCTGAAGACGCCGGATGCCTCGCGCGAGGACTTCCGCTACGGCGCGCGCTGGCTCGGCCTGGCCGCCCAGAAGGGCCAGCACCAGGCCCAGGCGCTGCTCGGCCAGATGCTGTTCAACGGTGACCGCCTGCCGCGGCAGGCCGCGCGCGGCCTGATGTGGCTGACGCTTGCGCGTGACAGCGCCGGCACGGACGAAACCTGGATCAAGGAAAACTACAACCGCGCCTTGGCCAAGGCGTCGGACGACGACCGCGCCATGTGCCTGCAAATGCTGGAACAGTGGGTGCAGGGCCGCCGCGAGTAAGCGAGGTCCCGTAGGGTGGGTAAAGGCGCCCTTGCGCCGTGCCCACCATCTTTCCGCGATCTCGGCCTAAGGTGGTGGGCACGCTTCGCTTTGCCCACCCTGCGGCAGTTGCGACTGCCGCGCGCTTCTACGCTGCCTCCAGATCCAGATCCGCCCACACCGGCACGTGGTCCGACGGCTTCTCCCAGGCTCGCACATAGCTGTCGATGCCGACATTGGCGAGCTTGTCGCTCGCCTGCGGCGACAGCAGCAAATGGTCGATGCGCAGGCCCTGGTTCTTCTGCCAGGCCCCGGCCTGGTAGTCCCAGAAGGTGTAGAGCCCAGGCTCGTCCGTGACGGCGCGCAGGGCATCGGTCAGGCCGAGGCCGAGCAAGGCCTGAAAGCTCTCGCGCGTCTCGGGCTTGAACAGCGCGTCTTCGGTCCAGGCGGCGGGATTGTGGACGTCGCGGGCATGCGGGATGACGTTGAAGTCGCCTGCGAGGATCAGCGGCTCCTCGGTCTTAAGTCGCTCCTTCGAATACTCAAGAAGCCGCGACATCCATTTGAGCTTGTAAGGGTATTTCTCGGTCCCGACCGGATTGCCGTTGGGCAGATAGAGGCAGGCGATGCGCAGCACGCCGCGCTTGAGCGTCACCACGCCTTCAAGGAAGCGGGCGTGGGCGTCTTCGTCGTCACCGGCGAGCCCCGACTTGGTCTCGTCGAATTTGAGCTTGGAGAGCAGGGCGACGCCATTGAACGTCTTCTGCCCGTGGGTGACGACGTTGTAGCCGAGCGCCTCGATCTCCAGCCGCGGGAATGCCTCGTCGACGCATTTGATCTCCTGGAGGCAGACGATGTCCGGCTGGCAGTCCTTCAGCCAGGTCAGCAGGAGGTCGATCCGCTGCCGGACCGAATTGACGTTCCAGGTGGCAACTCTGATGGGCATGTCGGCGGGCTCCGGACCAAGGGCCATCGTTAGAACAAACTGCCAACGCGCCCGTCAAGGACGCCGCAAAATCTCCCACAAAATTAACCCGGCTTAAGCCGGCCTCGGGCCATTGATACCGAAAAGGTTTTTCGAATGGGATGGCGGGACAAATCCTTGCAACAGACTGAGCCGGGCGACGGCCTGACCGCTGATCTCAGCGAGCGCGAGCTTCGCCGCCTCCGCGCCAAGCAGATCGACGCGGTGACGCGGACCATCCCGGTGGCGATGGCCGTCACCATGCTCAACGCCGCTGTCGTGCTGATCC
>Ga0310811_10004537_pt1 | contig 17446 bp, 10 predicted proteins | sample YCmetagenome_FD_207642 | JGI IMG/M metagenome (GOLD analysis project Ga0310811, IMG submission 207642) | Soil microbial communities from experimental microcosm in Duke University, North Carolina, United States - YC | ecosystem: Engineered > Artificial ecosystem > Soil microcosm > Unclassified ...
AGACCGCTCTCGTGACGCGCCGCGACATCATCGTCGACGCGCAGGCGAACGGTACCATCGAACCGATCGCCGTCATCGAAGTGAAATCGAAGGCATCCGGCGTGATCACGCAGATGCCGGTCGAGACAGGAACGCGCGTCCAACCCGGAAACCTGCTCGTGCAGATCGACACGCGCGACGTGCAGAACCGGTTCGACCAGGCACAGGCGCAGCTCGCCGCGGCTCAGGCCAAGCTCGAGGTCGCGGAATCCGACAAGAAGCGCAACGAGGAGATGTACAAGGCGCGCGTCATCACGCCGCAGGAATACGAGAAAGTCGCCGTCGACTACGAGAACGCGAAATCGGGCGTGGTGAGCGCCAAGGCGAATCTCGACCTGGCCAAGCAGAGTCTCGAGGACGCGACGGTGCGCGCGCCGAGTGAAGGGACGATCATCGACAAGACGGTATCGGTGGGCACGGTGATCGCGTCTGCCACCGGCTCCGTGAGCGGCGGGACCACGATCGTGAAGATGGCCGACCTCGGCGTCGTTCGCGTTCGCGCGCTGTTCAACGAGACCGACATCGGCAGCGTCCATCCCGGACAGCCGGCGAACGTGACGGTCGATGCGTACCAGGACCGTCGCTTCGGCGGTGTCGTGGAAAAGATCGAGCCGCAAGCCGTCGTGCAGCAGAACGTCACGATGTTCCCCGTGCTCGTGAATCTCCAGAATCAGGAAGGACTGCTCAAGCCGGGCATGAACGGCCAGGTGTCGGTGTTGATCGACGAGAAAGACAACGTGCTCGCCGTTCCGAACGACGCGGTCAAGAATCCGCGCGAGGCAGTCGCCACGGGTGCGCTGCTCGGCCTGAGCGCCGATAGCGTGCAGAACGCCTTGCGTGCGCAGGGCTACACTGGCGGAGGAAATCGCGGCGGCTTCGGCGGCGGCAACGGTGGCCGGCGAAATGGCGGTGGTAACGGTGGCGCGGGAAATGGCGGAGCTGCGAACGGCGGTCCGGGAGGTACCGGAAGCTCGGGTGCGCCGCCCGCGGGTCCCAGTGGAACCAGCGGCAGCGCCAATGGCGAAGTCGCGCCGTCACTGCTCGGTGTGTCGAGCACCGCCTTCCAGGGCGGGGGCGGCGGTTTTGGTGGACAAGGTGGGTTTGGCATGCAAGTGTCCGACGCCGACTGCAAGAAGGTCGACGACGTGCTCAAGGCGCATCCGAAAGAGAAAAAGCAGCTCGAGGACCTGCGGTCGAAGATGCAGGCACTTCGGCCTGCCGGCGGCTTCGGTGGCGGCGGAAATCGTAATCGTGGCGACTCGACTTTCGCGGGCCGTAATCGGGGCGGCGATTCGACGGGTCAGCGCCGGCGTGGCGGCGGATTCGGCGGCGGCGGCCAGACGGGTGCGGCAGGAGGTGGTGGCGGCGGTGGCGGATTCCGCGGCAGCCCGGAGATGCAGGCGCTGAACGAGCAGATTCGCGCGATTTACACCCAACTCAACCTCGACCCGCGTACCGCGGGCGCCTGCGCGCGCCGGCAACAGTCAGGCGCGCAGGCCACGGCCACGGCCCCCAGTCAGCGCACTGGCAACCGAGCGCAAGCCCAGGCCGGCCAGGGCGCGCTCACGCCGTCGCCCGAATTGATGACACGGCCGCAGCGCACGCGCATGGGGCTGGTCTTCGTTTCCGACAGCACCAAGACGCACTTCGAGCCGCGCGTCATCCAGACGGGTCAGAACAACCTCGACTACACCGAGGTGGTGAGCGGCCTCAATGAAGGCGAACGGGTCGTGCTGCTCGGCGCGCTGGCATTGCAGGCGCAACGCCAGCAGCAGCAGGACCGGTTCCGACAGAACGCGACGCCTTTGGGACCGCAAGGACCCGGGCCGGGCGGCGGCGGCCCCCCGCGCGGCGGCGGCGGCGGTCGCGGAGGTTGATCGAATGCTCATTGGGGAAATCATAAGCGTTGCGCTCGGAGCGCTGCGCGCCAACAAGCTTCGTTCATTGCTCACGATGCTCGGCATCGTCATCGGCGTCGGCGCCGTGATCGCCGTGGTGGCCCTCGGCACCGGCGCGCAGCAAGCGGTCAAGAACCGCATCGCGGCGCTCGGCACGACGCTGCTCACGGTGAACCCCGGCCAGCAGCGTGGCATGGGCGTCGCCATCGCCGGCGGACAGCAGCGCCTCACGATCGAGGACGCCAAGGCGATCGACGAGCGGGCTCTGCGCCTGATCGCCGTGCAGCCGGAGATGCGGTCGCAGCAACAGATCGTGTACGGCAACAAGAACGCGAACACTCAGATCATCGGAACGAGCCCGAACTACCTCGAGGTTCGGAAATACCAACTCAAGACAGGCAAGATGTTCACGGCGGCCGACGACGAGGGCCGGCAGCGCGTGGCCGTTCTCGGATCCGCCGTCGTCGACAACCTCGGCATCACCACGCCCGAGGCGCTCGTCGGCGAGACGGTGCGTATCCGCGGGACGCAGTTCACGGTCATCGGCGTGCTCGCCTCCAAGGGTCAGGCGAACGCGTTCATGAATCCTGATGATCAGATCCTGATCCCCATCCAGACGGCCCGATTCCGGGTCAACGGGTCCGACCGGCTCCAGTCGATCAGCGCGCTCGCCGAGTCGGAGGACGCGATTCCCGACGCAATGGCCGAGATCCAGCGGGTCCTTCGGCGGCAGCACCGCATTCGCCAGGGAGCGCCGGATGACTTTCAGATTCGCAACCAGGCCGACATCCTGGCGACGACCCAGGAGACCACCGAGGTGATGACCTATCTGCTCTCCGGCATCGCCGCGGTTTCGCTCCTCGTCGGCGGCATCGGCATCATGAACATCATGCTCGTGTCGGTCACCGAGCGCACGCGCGAGATCGGCATCCGCAAGGCACTCGGCGCCACGAAGTCGAACATCCTGCTTCAGTTTCTGATCGAGGCCGTCGTGCTGTGCCTCCTGGGCGGAATACTCGGCATCGCGCTCGGGGCCGGCGGCGCCGCGGTGATGAGCAAGACGGCCGGCTGGTCGACGCAGGTCTCCTCGGGCGCGATCATCATGGCCTTCGCCTTTTCGGCGTTCGTCGGCGTGGCCTTTGGCGTTTGGCCCGCGCGACGCGCCGCGGTGCTCGACCCGATCATGGCATTGCGATACGAGTAGCGCGACCGGGGGGGGACGCCAATCAGCGCGGGGCCCGGATGTCTCCGGGCCCCGTTTTTTTTGCGATCAGCGGTTGGTGATGCGAAACTCGAACGGCATCTCGGCGAGAGCCGGGACGCGGCGCCCGCCCACCTCGGCGGGCTTGAAGCGAAATTCGCTCAGGGCGTCGCGCACGGCACGCGTGAAGAGCTCGTGCGTCGATGTCACCACACGGATGCTCACCGGGTCGACGAGCCCGGACGTATCGACCATGAAGCGAACGACCACGCGCCCATCGATGCCGCTCTGTCGGAGCACCGACGGGTATCGCGGCTTTGCGGAGCTCACGATGTGCATCAGCAGCTCGGAGACATGCCAGTCCGTGGAGCTCGAGCTCGATTCACCGTCGATCACGCTTCGCCCGCCCGTTGGACTCCCGCCACTGCCGGAAATCACGATGCTGTCGAACGACGCGCCCGACGACAAGTCTATTGGCGGCAGGCCCTTGGGGACGAAGTTGGGAACCTGGACCCGTTTGATCACCACGGACGAGAGCACGCTCGAGAGTCCATGCGACTGGTCCGTCACGATCGCGCGTGTGACGGGAGTGCGCACGGTGGGCCGGGAGAACTGCACGTGAACGATGGTCGGCTTCTCGTGCCTGGTTGGCGTGCCGTGGACGGTATTCGCGGCGATGGCGGCGATGATCGCGAGATGCGCCGCGACACTTAGCGCCGCGCCGCCCGAGCGCCGCGGCGCGCGGGCGCGTGACTCCAGGAGCACTCCTAGCATGTGACCCTCCTTGGTATGCGTTGCGACAGGACCGCTGTCCCGTTGCGCCACGATAGCACCAAGGCATTGCGCGCCGATTGCTCGGCGGTGAGCGCCAAATGATGGCTCGATGAGGGTTGTCGAACGGGCTGGTGAGCCGAGCATTGCCGCCGGATTAAAGATCCGTGAAGTGAAAAGAAGTGAAAACACGAACGGCGGCGAACCACGAGGTTCGCCGCCGTTCGTCGCGTTCGGTGACGCGTGTTAGAGGTCGCTGTCGGCGTCGACTTCCGCCTCACCGATGCGCCGCTGCGCCTTTCCCTTGAGCTCCTGCGCCTTGCCGCGAAGTTGCTCGCTGGTATCGCCGGTCAGGCCGCCGACGGAGTTCCGGATCTTGCCCTCGGCCTCCTTGCTAATGCCTTTGACCTGGTTGTCGATGCCGTCACGGTCCATGTCGTCGCGATCGATGTCGTCCGCCATCTGCAGCTCCTCCAAGTTGAGCCTGGTGTGTCGTTCCCGGACTGGAGGCGATTGCCTCCGAGCGACACGTAAAGCAACGGCTGTACCGGTCTTCATTGGCCGAGTTGGCCAAGGGGCCTCGGATCCAACCCCTTGCGCCGATATAACGTGCGATATATCGTTTAGCGAACCCGATATATCTTAGAGGACACGAACATGCGCACAGGACCAGGCTTCTTTGGATTTGGCTGCGACCAGCGGGGACGCTGGCGATGGGGCGGATTTGGCGATTGGGGGCCCCCTGGAGGCCACAAGCAGTGGCATGGCCGCGCCGCACGGTTCTTCGAGCAGGGAGACCTGAAATACGTCATCCTGCGCCTCCTCGAGGAGAAGCCGCGCCACGGCTACGAGATCATCAAGGAGCTGGAGAGCAAGTTCGGTGGCTCCTACGCCCCGAGTCCCGGGACGGTCTACCCAACGCTGACCATGCTCGAGGATCTGGGGTATGCCCGCGTCGTGCCCGAAGAGGGTGGCAAAAAGATTTACGAAATCACCGACGAGGGCAGAAAGTACCTGGCCGCGAACAGCTCGACCGTGGACGACATTTTCGACCGGATTGCCCGCTTCGTCGAGGGCTTTACTGACGCACCGATGATGGAGCTGAACCAGGCGTTTCAACAGCTCGCTCGCGCCACTTACAAGACAGCAACGATGCACATTCGCGAGCGGGAGACGATCGAACGGTTGCGCGACATCATCAGGCGGGCGGCTACCGAGATAGACGCAGTCACCTCCAAAGCCCCGTAACGCACGACGGTCTGGGCCGCTGGACTGCCGGCCAGCCGAAGCTAGATTGCAGGAGCGGGTCGCGGATTCTGTCCGCGACCCATTTTTGCGTACTGGCGGAACGGTCGTCCGCTGCAGGAACTCATGGCCACGAGGCGGGCGCTCCCCGCAGTGTTCAATACATGACAGCACATCCACGAGGGCGCAGCGACTCCGGGGACGAACCTCCACCCGGTAAGCCGCCGTCTGCTCCGACCGCGCAGGCCGGGGACGTCGTGCCGTCGACAACGCCTCCGAGCGAGGCACCATCGCCGGGACCGCCGGGACCGCCGGGACCGCCGCCGGCGCCGCCGCCAGGTCCCACGGCGAGCGCCACCCTGACCGGGTTCCATTCGACAGTCGTCGAGCGGCGTCATGTCGAACGGCACCCAACCGGAAAGCGCCTCGCCTTTTTGTCGCTGACGGCGCTGGGCATCGTCTACGGAGACATCGGCACGAGCCCGCTGTACGCGCTGCAGCAGTGTTTCACGTCGAAAGAGCACGTGATCGCGCCGACGACCGAGAATGTCTACGGCGTCCTGTCGCTCATCGTGTGGCTGTTGATCCTCGTCGTCGCCGTGAAGTACCTGATGTTCATCATGCGAGCCGACAACCGCGGCGAGGGCGGAATCCTGGCGCTTCTCGCGCTCGTGCTCCAGCAGGAGCGGCGGCGAACGGACTCCAAACGGCGCATTCTCCTGATCTCTGCGGGCTTGTTCGGCGCGGCGCTACTGTATGGCGACGGAATCATCACACCGGCGATCTCCGTGTTATCGGCGGTCGAGGGCCTGCACGTCGCAACCCCGGCGTTCGATCAACTGATCGTCTGGCTCTCGCTGCTGATTCTGTTCTGCCTGTTCGCGGTCCAGCGCTTGGGCACCGGGCGCGTGGGAACGGCCTTTGGGCCGATCATGGCGCTTTGGTTTCTCGCGATCGGCGTGTTGGGCATCGCGGAGATCGCGCGCGAGCCGCGCATTCTGCTCGCGCTCAACCCGTGGCATGGCCTTGAGTTCTTCGCCGCGAACGGGCGCATCGGGTTCCTGACACTTGGCGCCGTGGTGCTCGCCGTCACCGGCGCCGAGGCTTTGTACGCCGACATGGGACATTTCGGGAAACGCCCCATCCGGCTCGCCTGGTTCGGCCTCGTGCTTCCAGCCCTGCTGCTGAACTATTTCGGACAGGGAGCGCTGTTGCTCCGGCAGCCGAGCGCCGTCGCCAATCCATTCTATCTGCTCGCGCCGCGCGCGCTGACGCTCCCGCTGGTGGTGCTCGCGACCATGGCCGCCATCATCGCGTCACAGGCGCTGATCTCCGGCGCGTTCTCACTCACCCAGCAGGCCGTGCAACTCGGGTACTCGCCGCGTGTGACGATCATGCACACGTCGCGCAGCGAGGCTGGCCAGATTTACATTCCCGAGATCAACAAGGTGCTGGCGTTCGGCTGTCTGCTGCTCGTAGTGAGCTTCAAATCCTCGCAGAACCTCGGCGCCGCGTACGGCATCGCCGTCACGGGCACGATGGCGATCACGTCGCTCCTTTTCGGTGTGGTTGCGCGTGCTCGTTGGAACTGGCCGCTCAGCCACGTGCTTCCGCTCACGGCCGCGTTCCTCGCGATCGATGTCTCGCTGTTTCTCGCCAACGTCGTCAAGATCGCCTTCGGCGGCTGGGTGCCGATTGTGATCGCACTGTCCGTATTCACGTTGATGACGACGTGGAAGAAAGGGCGCGGCCTGCTCAATCAGGCGCTCCATGCCGGCGCGCTTCCACTCGATCTCTTCCTCAACGACGTCGCGCGCCGCAAGCCCCCGCGCGTCCCCGGCACCGCCGTCTTCATGACGTCGTCGAACAACGGCGTGCCGGTCGTCCTTCTGCACCATCTCAAGCACAATAAGGTCTTGCACGAGCAGGTCATCCTGATGTCCGTCATCACCCACGAGGTGCCGGAGATCAGCCCGGAGGAGCGCGTATCGGTCGAGAAATTCGAGCACGGCTTCTACCGGATCACGGCTGGCTATGGTTTCATGGAACAGCCGAATGTGCCGGAGATTCTGAACCGCGCGCGCGCATCGGGAATCAAGGCGCGGCCGAACGATACGACGTTCTATCTCGGACGCGAGCGGATCATCATCGCCGACGGCGAGCAGAAGCCGGGCACGCGGCGAGCGCCGGATGACGCCGTGCTTCCCAAAATGGCGCGCTGGCGCAAGAAACTGTTCGTGATCATGTCGCGGAACGCGCGTTCGGCAACGGAGTTCTTCGGCATTCCGCCCAACCGCGTCGTCGAACTCGGCGCACAGGTCGAGTTCTAGACCGGATGCGCGCCGGCAGGCCGGCGCGCATCCGATTCGAACTCTACCAGTCGACGCGGTTGCCGAAGCGCCCGAAGGCCCGGCCGGCGCCGATCAACGCCCCGCCGGTTACCACGCGCGCCCGCTCGAGCGCCCCTCGCACTTCGTCCCCGATCCGTGCGCCGTCGATGTCGATGCGCGCCATCGGGGGCAGCATCATGTTGTCACCGCCCATGATCGTGATCGAACGGCCGCTCCGCGGAAGATCGCTCGCCCGCGCCGCCTTGAGCGCGATGTTGCGATACTGGCCGTTGAAATAGACGCGCAGATTCACCTCGTCGCCCGGCTTGAGGCGCGACACCTCGCGTTCGAGTCTCGACACGCCAGGCGCTCGCATGAACACGTCGTCCTCGTCCCCCGATCGCCGGCCGCGCACGTCCACGCCGTTGATCGACGCGATGCGGCTCCCTTCCTCGATGCCCGCCTTTGCCGCGGGCCCGTCGTCGACGACCCCGATCACGAACACGCCGAGCGTGTCGCGCGAGCTCCCCGTGGACGCGAGCCTCAGGCCGAGCGTCGCGCGTTCGCTCATGCTGGGACGCACCGCCGTCTCGTACAGGTCGGCGGGCGCCACGGTCTTCACTTTCACGTTCTTGAACTGGCCGCCCGCGTAGACTCGAAGATCGACTTCATCGCCGGGTTTGAGCTTGTCGAGCTCGCGGGTGAGGCGGCGCGTCATCACCCCCGCCATCTCCGGATCTCCAACGTCGGCCGCTGAGAGGCGAAGGCTCACGCCGTTGATGGAAGCGATCCGGTTGCCCTCCTCGATACCGGCCTTCTCGGCCGGGCTGCCCGAGCGAACTTCGCCAACGAACACGCCGAGCGTATCGCGGCTGGACGCCGCGCTCGACGTCGAGATGCCAATGACGGCGCGTGGTGACCCGGCCAGCCGCATCTCCATCGGCGGCGCTCCCGGCATGACGCGCACTCGCGGGTTCTGCGCCGGTGCGGATGGGGCGAAAGCGCCCGTCGCGGCCACGGCGGCTAGTATTGCTGCCAATCGCATATGACCTCATGAATCGTTGGGGTGCGTACATGAGTCACAGCGGGGCTCGCCGAGGGTTTACCGGCCGAGCCGGATGGTGGCCGCAAGTCGCTCTACCGCCGTCGCGCGCCCAGCCTAGCTTTGGCGAATGCCGACTGCCCAGCAGCCAGATCTCGAGACGTTTCACCATCACTGGCAGGACGAAGCCGACGCCGCCTACCTCTACCGTCTGCTCGCGGCGGCGGAGCCGGATACCAAAAAGAGCGACCTTTATCGCCGGCTGGCGGAGGTCGAGGACCGGCATGTCGAGATCTGGGCGCGGCTGCTGCGCGAGCACGGCCATGAGCCGGGCGCCTTCAACCCGAGCGCCCGCACCCGACTGCTCGCCAGCCTCGGCAAGGTGTTCGGTCCGGGCTTTCTCCTGCCCATGCTGCTCGCCGAGGAGGGGCGCGAGGTCAAAGGCTACCTCGACATGCACCGGCGGACGGAGCACGGCGCGCCAGGGGCGAGCGAGTCGCTCAAGCTTGCGCGGGAATCGGCCGAGCATGCCGAGACGCTGAACAGGATTTCTGGAAGGATGGGCGAGCCGTGGCATCGCACGGAGTCAGGCGGATTCCTGCGGAACGTCGTCTACGGGTTCAACGACGGACTCACGGCCAACTTCGGTCTCGTTGCCGGCGTCATCGGCGCGTCGGCGCAGTCGGCGCACCATACGGTGATCGTCGCCGGCGTCGCCGGCCTCATCGCCGACGCGCTGTCGATGGGCTCGAGCGGGTATCTCGCCGCCAAGAGCGAGCAGGAAGTGTACGCCAACGAGATCGCCATGGAGCGCGACGAGATCGCGCTCATGCCCGAAGTGGAGCGCGACGAGCTCGCGTTGATCTACGAGGCGAAAGGGATGGCGCCGGATGCAGCCCACGCCCTGGCGACCGAGGTGATGGCCGATCCAAAGCGCATGCTCGACGAGCAGGTGCAGGAGGAGCTGGGCATCGGTGAGCCGCACATGTCGCCGATGCGCGAAGCGTGGGTCACCGGCGCCGCGACCGCCGTCGGCGCCTTCATCCCCGTGTTCCCATTTCTGATCTGGAACGGAATGACGGCTGTGATCGTGTCGTTCGTGATCGCGATGGGGTCGCACTGGATCGTGGGCGCGGCACGATCAGTGTTCACCGGCCGGAGCGTGTTCCGCTCCGGCCTCGACATGTTCGTCGTCGGACTCGGCGTGGCGGTCGCCGGCTACTTCGTGGGTGATTGGGTATCGAAGCTGGTCTCGTGAACGGCCGCCCGTCGCCAGCCGCCCGTCACACCACGAGGTTCAGCAGCCGTCCCGGGACGAAGATCACCTTCCTGGGCGCGGCAGGTACGAACTTGGCAATCGCCGGCTCGGCGAGCGCCGCCTCGAGCGCCGCTTCCTGGCCGCTGCCGTTGGGCACTTGTACGGTCCCGCGCATTTTGCCGTTCACCTGAACGGCGAGAGTAACGAGATCTTCGGCCGCCAACGCGGCATCGAACGTCGGCCAGCCGGCGTCGAAAATGCTTCCGTCGTGGCCCAGCCGCTCCCACAGTTCCTCGGCGAGGTGCGGCGCGAACGGTGACACGAGCTGCACGAGCGGCTCGACCTCGTCGCGGTGCGACACGCGCTCGCCGCGGCGCACGACGTTCATGTACTCCATCATCGCCGCGATGGCCGTGTTGTAGCTCAGCGCGGGAATGTCTGTCGAAACCTTCCGGATGGTCTGGTGCAGCTTGCGCATGACCGCCGGCTCGGGCGCGCCGTCGGACGCGGCGTCGATGGCCGACGCCCACAACCGGTCGAGGAAACGCCGAACGCCCACCACGCTTTGGTCGCGGAAGTCGCCGCCCTCCTCGTACGGTCCGAGATACATCAGGTACGTGCGGAAAGTATCCGCGCCCCAGCGCTCGACGTACTCGTCCGGGTTCACGACGTTGCCGCGGCTCTTCGACATCTTGGCGCCTTCGCGCACGATCATGCCGTGGGCGCGAAAGCGCTCGTACGGTTCCTCGAACGAGAGCTGTCCGGCATCGTGGAGCACCATCGTCACGAAACGCGAATACAACAAGTGCAACACGGCGTGCTCGTTCCCGCCGATGTACGACGTGACTGGAAGCCACTTCTCGGTGAGCTCCGGATCGAACGGCACGTCCGCGAAATCGGTGCTCGGGTAGCGGAGAAAATACCAGGCGCTGTCCAGGAACGTGTCGGACACGTCGGTCTCACGCCGCGCCTGGCCGGCGCACAGCGGGCACGCGACCCGATACCAGGACTCGACGCGCGCCAGCGGCGAGACCCCCGTGTCGTCGGGCTTGAAGTCCTCCACGTATGGCAGCTCGACCGGCAGATCCGCTTCGGGCACCGGCACCGTCCCGCAGTTGTCGCAGTAGATGATCGGGATCGGCGGACCCCAGTATCTCTGCCGCGAGATGCACCAGTCATGCAGCCGGTAGTTCACGACCGCACGCGCGTGGCCGCGCTCGGCGAGCCACGCGGTGATCCGCCGCTTCCCTTCGTCGACCGGAAGGCCCGTGAACTCACCGGAATTCACCAGCCGGGCGTCTGCAGTGTCGGTGTAGGGCGCCTCGAGCGGCGCGTGAACGTTGACGCCGGATCCCGCGACCACACGCGGGATCGGAAGGTCGAACTCTTTCGCGAACTCGAAATCACGCTCGTCGTGCCCGGGCACGGCCATGATCGCGCCGGTGCCGTACTCCATCAGCACGTAGTCCGCGATCCAGATCGGGATCGGCCGGCCCGTGGCGGGATTGGTCGCGAAGGCGCCGGTGAAGACGCCGGTCTTGTCCTTGTTCACCTTGCGCGACACGATGTCCTGCTTCGCGGTCCGCCGCTTGTAGTCGGCGACATCCTGCCGCTGTTCGTCCGTCGTCAAAGCATCGACGAGCGGATGCTCGGGCGCGAGCACGAGGTACGTCGCCCCGAAGATCGTGTCGGGCCGCGTGGTGAAGACGGTGATGTCGGTCGGCTCCGTAGGGAACTCGCCGGTCGCGCCGTGCGCGATCGTCGCCGTGCCCACGAGCTCTTCGAGATCCTGAACGCGGAAACTGACTTCCGCGCCGTCCGACCGACCGATCCAATTGCGCTGTGCCAGCTTGGTCGACTCCGACCAGTCGAGCCAGTCGAGGTTGGCGAGCAGGCGGCCGGCGTAGTCCGTGATCCGGAAGAACCACTGCTCCAGGAACCGCTGCTCGACCTTGGCGCCACAGCGCTCGCACTCCCCGGCGATCACCTGCTCATTCGCCAGCACGGTCTTGTCGTTCGGGCACCAGTTGACGGCCGCGCGCTTCCTGTACGCCAGGCCGCGCTTGTAGAGCTGCAAGAAGAGCCACTGCGTCCACTTGTAGTACGCCGGGTCGGTGGTCGACAGCTCGTGCTGCCAATCGACCATCAAACCGGCGGCTTTGAGCTGCCGGCGGAAGTTGTCGATGTTCCGCGGGATCAGGTCGGCCGGGTGCGTGCCGACCTTCAGCGCGAAGTTCTCCGAGTGGATGCCGAACGCGTCGAAGCCGATCGGCTCGAAGACCGTGTGCCCTTGGAGCCGCTGGAATCGTCCATAGATGTCGTTTCCGGTAAACGCGAAGAGGTTGCCGACATGCAGCCCCTCGGCCGACGGGTACGGAAACATCATCAAAGCGTAGAACGGGCGGACTCCGCTAGCGAGGTCCGTCCGATTGGTCCCGTTGGCGTCCCAGCGGTCCTGCCATTTCCGCTCGATCACGGCCGGGTCGTATTCGGCCTGGTGCGCGGCGGCGGCTCGATCCAGTGGCTCAGTCATGGTGGTACCGGAATTTAGCGGACGATGAACCTTGCTCCCAGTATGATGCTCCCCTTTCGCAACACGGGCGGCCAGTCGAGCCGGTCGCTTCGTCGCCGCATCGTTACCGTTGGCGCGATCGCGGCGCTCGTCGTGCTCGGAGCCCTGGGTTACTCCGGCCTCGTCATTCTCAAGAAGATGGTCGCCGGAGACGAGGACGCGCACATCGTCAATGCCGCGTCCTTGTCCAAGCAACTAGTCGAGAGGCTGATCACGGAACGCGCCCGCCAGGTCGAGCTCATCGCGTCCGAGCCGACCGTGATCGCGGCGGCGAAGAAAGGTGCGCAACAGGCGCGTGACCGCAAACTGCCCACGATGTCGAATGAGCAGCTTGAGACGATGTTCAAGGCCGCGCGCTCTCAACAGGTCGACGAGGCGACGAAGCAGTATCTCACCGCGCTTCTCCCCAAGCTCGACATCGCCGAAGTCATGCTCACCGATGAGTACGGGTATAACGCGGTGACGACATCGCCCTCGTCCGATTTCGTGCAGAGCGACGAGGCCTGGTGGATGAGCGCCTGGAACTCCGGGCTGACGACGGCGCAGGCGACGGCCGACCCGGCGACGCAGCGCACGGTCGTCGAGTTGGCGGGCGTCGTGCGCGACGGGACGACCCGAGTGGGCGTGGTGAAGGTCAAGTTCGGGCTGGCGATGGTCGACTCGGTGCTCGCTCAAGGCAGCGTCCAAGGCAACGAATTGCGCGTGGACCTCGTCGACTCCGCCGGCAAGGTGATCGCGAGCTCCGGGCTCGCGGCGCGATTCAAGCGGCTCCCTGGCTACACGACGGTGATCGGTCGCGATCCGGGCGTCCCATTCGACTTTGCGAGCGACTCCGTTCTGCACCGCGGCGCGGTGGAGCCCACGAACGGCGGTCGGTGGCGCGTGGTCGCGCACATGACGCAGGCCAATGCCGCGCGCGCCTACGACGCGGCGCGTTCCGGTTTGATCCTCGGCATCGTCGCCATGCTCGCGGTGATCGTCCTTTCGCTTTCGTTGGGCGGACGGTTCATTGAGCGTCGAATCACGGGGCCGGCGGAACAGCTGGCCAAGGTCGCCGAGGCGGTTGCCGCGGGCGACTTCTCCAGGCGAGTGAGCGGCGTGAGCGCGGACGACGAGATCGGCCGCCTGTCGCGCGCGGTATCGGCAATGATCGACGAGCTGCACCGGCTCGCGACAGCGCTCCGCGAGTCGGCGGCGGAAACCGGGAGCATGACGCAGGAAATCACCGCCAGCTCGGAGGAAATGGCCGCCTCCGCGGGGCAGATCGCGCACACGGCGGCAGACCTCAGCCAACAGGCGAACACGATGGCGGAGACGATTCAGGCGCTCGCCGGCTCGTCCGAGCATCTCGTGAACGCCGCTGCCAGCCTCGACTCCGGCGCCACGGAAGGCGTCGACCGCAATGCGCGCCTCCGGGCGCTGGCGCTCGACAACCGGGCTCGGCTCGACGAGAGCACCCGGTCGCTCGCCGCCCTTCGTGTCGACGTCGAAGCCAGCGCGGCCGCCATCAGCGAGCTCGCCAAGGCATCGGAAGAGGTCCGCAGCTTCGTCGCGCTGGTGCAGAAACTCGCACGCCAATCGAAGCTGCTAGCGCTCAACGCCGCCATGGAAGCCGCGCGCGCCGGCGAGCACGGTCATGGCTTTGCCGTTGTCGCGGAAGAGGTTCGGCGCCTCGCCGCCATGTCCTCCGAAGCCGCCGAGCGCACAGAGCAAGTCGTGAACGAGGTGCTCGCCGGGATCGACCAGTCACGCGCGTCGAGCGAACGTACCGTCGATACCGTCCGCGGCGTCCGAGACTCAACGGAACAGGGATCGCGCTCGTTCGGCCAAATCGAGGCCGCCGTCGCGGAAGCCGACGGCTGGACCACGTCGATTCAGCAGGCGGTGGGCGCGGCGAGCACGCTCGTTCGCGACATGAGATCCAAGCTCGACTCGCTCGCCGCCGGCACGGAATCCTTCGCCGCGGCGATGGAAGAAGTCGCCGCGTCGAGTCAGGAGCAGAGCGCCAGCACGGAGCAGATCGCCGCTGCGGCTTCGACGCTCTCGGGCGCGGCCGAACGGCTCACGCGGCTCGTCGCGAACCTCAAGCTCGCGTCGACCGACGCACACACTGATTCTGGGGCCAGCGCGCCGTCGTCGACCGAACCGGCAGAGCTCCGGACGGCACGCGCCCTGGCCACCGCGTAAGCTCGCGCGATTCGCTACGGTTTGATCATCACACCGCTGAGCGGCCCTTTCGGCTGTTCATCCCGCCGGAAGAGGTAGGCACAGTCCTCGAGCCGAGCGCCGTTCGCGTCAGCGACGGCGAACTTGGACCCCTCGTATGCGCAGGCGCCGGCGTACTCGCCTTTCTTGTTGACGGCGTAGTACTGGAGCTGGAAATAGGGCCGGCCTTTGTCGTTGAGCAGTCGCTTCTCCGTCATCGCGATCACGCGTTCCATGACCTTCATGAGGGCTGCCTGCGGCGCCATTCCCTGCCGCATGAACTCCACGGCCAGGAACGCGCCGCACACTTTGATGTTCGCCTCGCCGCGCCCTGTGGATCCCGCCGCGCCAACTTCGTTGTCGCAATACTGCCCCGCCCCGATGATCGGAGAATCGCCCACGCGCCCCGGGATCTTCCACGAGAGACCGCTCGTCGTGGTCACCGACGCGATGTCTCCGCTCGCCGTCACGGCGTTCATGTTGATCGTGCCGTAGGTGTACGGCACGCCCGCCGCATCGTAGTAGACGTGCACGCCGGTGAGATCATAGTCATCGGGCGACGGCCGCTTGGTACCGTTGGTCGAGGGTCGCGCGCCCGCCGGCGGGTCGATGGGATCGAGCCAGTTGTCGCTCGGGTTGAGCTTCGACTTCCAGCGGAGCCAGGCATCCCGGCTCTCTTCGGTGAGGAGGTTCTGCGGCTTGAACCCCATCTCGATCGCGAAGCGCTTGGCACCCTCGCCGACCAGCATGATGTGATCGGTGCGGTCCATGACCGCCTTGGCGACAGCCGCCGCGGTCGCGATGTCTTCGAGGCAACCCACCGCGCCCGCTCGCTTCGTGGGACCGTGCATGCAGCTCGCATCGAGCTGCACGACCCCCTCCTCGTTGGGCAGGCCCGCCAGGCCGACCGACTGGTCGTGCGGGTTGAGCTCGACGATCTGGACGCCGGCAACGATCGCGTCGAGCGGATCCGCGCCTCGCGCCACCATGTCGTACGCGACCTTGATCCCCTGCTTGCCGCTGTCGTCGGTCGTATAGCCGTTTGCGGCCGAGACGACCACCGGGCGTCCGGCCGTGCCGGCGGCGGGAGGCGCCGCGCGATCGTGCACCCGAATGTCGGGCATGGCCTCGGCGAGCTTGGGAAGTGCGAGCCCGGCCGCGGCGGCGGCTCCGGCCCCGAGAAAGTCACGGCGTGAAACGGACATACGACCTCCGCGATCGAGCGGGATGGCAGGATGGGGTCAATCTTACTGCATCCCGAGCCACCGGGCCAAGGCGGCGTATTGAGGGCGCCGGCCTGTGATCGAGGCGCCAATGGATAGTATTCGGCAGCCGTTATCTTCCTGCTACCTATGTCCGCTTCCGTCCGCGACCGACTGCGCCGCACGCAGTTTCTCGAAGGCCTCACCGATTCGGCGCTTCACGAGCTCGCTAGAATCGTCACGCCAGCCACCTACGAACCACAGGCCGTCATCTTCGAGGAAGGCTCGCCTCGCCAGTTTCTCGCGATCATCGTCAGCGGCTCGGTCGCCATCGAGAAGGGACGCAGCCGCTCGGTGCGACTGGTAACGCTCGGCGCCGGCGAAGCGCTGGGTGAGGGATTGCTGCTCGACGAGCTGCCGCATGGCACCAGCGCGCGCGCCCTGCAGCGCACCGAGACCTACCTGCTCACCGCAGACCAGGTGCGCTCGATGGTGAAGGAGCATCCGACGCTCTATGCGGCGCTCATTGGTCGCGCAGCCCGCTCGATTGCCCAGCGTCTTGCGGCCACTGACGCGACACTCGTCGGGCATGGCCGCACGGTTGGCTTTACCGGAGCCACGACGCGGCGCGAGCACGACCTGCTCGGCGATCGCGACGTCTCCGAGGAAGCGATGTATGGCGTGCAGACGCTGAGAGCTCTCGAGAACTTTCCGATCACGGGCATCGCGCTGCGCGAATTCCCGGTGCTCATCGAGGCGCTCGCAGCGGTGAAAGAGGCCGCGGCGCTGGCGAACGCCGAGCTCGGGCTGCTCGACCCCAAGATCGCCGACGCGATCAAACGCGCGGCGCAGGAGATTCGGGCCGGCCGGCATCACGAACACTTCGTGGTCGACATGATCCAGGGCGGCGCCGGAACCTCGACGAACATGAATGCGAACGAGGTGATCGCGAACCGGGCCCTCGAGCTCCTCGGCAAATCACGGGGCGACTACACCGAGATTCACCCGAACAACCATGTGAACCTGAGCCAGTCGACGAACGACGTCTACCCAACGGCGGTGAAGCTCGCGTTGCACGAGGCCATCGAGGATCTGCGCCGCGCCATGAGCGAGCTCGTGGCCGCGTACCTCGCCAAGGGCGAAGAGTTCAGCTCGTTCATAAAGATGGGCCGTACCCAGCTGCAGGATGCCGTTCCGATGACGCTCGGCCAGGAATTCACGGCGTTCGGTCACACGATCTCGGAGGACGTCGAGCGGCTCGGTGAGGCGCAGGCCCTGATCCGCGAGATCAACATGGGTGCGACTGCGATTGGCACGCGCATCAACACCCCGCCGGGCTACGCGGAGGTCGTGTGCCGGGAGCTGTCGCGGATCACGGGGCTCTCGCTGATCACCGCGCCCGATCTCGTGGAAGCCACCGCGGACACCGGGGCGTTCGTCCAACTGTCCGGCGTGCTCAAGCGATGCGCCGTCAAGCTGTCCAAGATCTGCAACGACTTGCGGCTACTGAGCTCCGGTCCACGAGCGGGCCTCGGCGAAATCAATCTCCCGGCCACGCAGCCCGGCTCGTCGATCATGCCGGGCAAGGTGAATCCGGTCATCCCCGAAGTGGTGAACCAGGTCTGCTTCGACGTAATCGGCGGAGACGTGACGGTGACGCTCGCGGCGGAGGCTGGGCAGCTG
>Ga0310811_10004538_pt1 | contig 17446 bp, 19 predicted proteins | sample YCmetagenome_FD_207642 | JGI IMG/M metagenome (GOLD analysis project Ga0310811, IMG submission 207642) | Soil microbial communities from experimental microcosm in Duke University, North Carolina, United States - YC | ecosystem: Engineered > Artificial ecosystem > Soil microcosm > Unclassified ...
CGACTCCGGCTCCAAGGTGATGACGTTCGAGCAGCACTACGCGAAAGGCTTCGGCCGCGTCGTCGAATATCCCGACGCACAGATCACCGGCTTCTCGGAAGAGCACGGCATCGTTGACCTGTCGGCCAGCGCGAAAAAGCCGAAGGTCGGCGAAGTCGTCAGCATCATCCCGAACCACTGCTGCGTCGTCACCAACATGATGGACGAGATCTACGCGGCGCGGAACGGCGTGGTCGAAGCGGTCTATCCTGTCGCGGCGCGCGGCAAGGTGCGCTGAACGCCTAACCGGCGGCCGCCTGCTCCGGCCCCTTGGGCGTGGACCTCGCCGCCGCGCGCGCCTGCGGCGCGACGAACACCAGCGAACATTTCGCCTTCTTGAGAAGCGTGTCCGCGACATCGCCGAAGGAAAGCTTGTCGCCCGGGCGGCGGCTCACTCCGACCGCAACCAGTTCCGGCTCATCGCGCTGGATCGTCTGCAGGATCGCTTCGTCGGCGCTGTCCTCGATACGCACGGACGCATCGACCTTCGTTTCCAGGTAGCGCGCGATCTTCTTCAGCTCGTCGGTTACGGCCTGCGCCTCACGGCGCTGCTGCGCCTTGTTTCGGGCAGCGCGGCCGATAATCGACAACGTCGAGGCCTCCGCATCCAGCGCCTTGGCGAGCGTGATCGCAACCTCGGCGCCACGGCGCGCGTTCTCGTTGCCGGTTACCGGAACCAGCACTTGCCGGATCGGCGCGTGCTCGTCCTGCTCGTGTTCGCCGCGCGCTGCGACAATCGCAATCGAGCCCTCGAACTGGCTCACCAGCTTGGAGAGCTTGTCGTGGAAGCCGCCGCCTTTCGCCATGATATCGCCAATGCCGACCATGAGCAGGTCGTAGCCTCGCCGGGCTTCGGTCGCGATCGCTTCGCTCGGCGCCACGTCGTGTTTGCGTACGATCACGTCGACCTTTGGAATATCCTTCTCCTTCGCGCCGGCTTCGCCGGCGGCGGTCACAACCGACTTTGCAATCGCCCGGACCGGCGCCTTGTCAGCAATGTCTTCATCGTCCTTCGCCTTTCCGTTGGCGGCTCCATTTGCGACGTCGAGCACCGTCACCGGCATGCCGCGCGATCCGGCAAGCAGGCCGGCGAGCCGAGATGCAAAGCGCCCGTTCGCTCCGTCATCCACCGCAAGCAGGATGCGTTCGAGATTGGGCACGAACGCACTGCGCTCGAACTCTTCCCGCTCGAGGCGCAGCTTCTCCTCGCGCCGGAGGGGCAAGCGCGAGAGCGCCCAGCGCAGCGTGGGCGGCATGGCGGTGGTCGTAATCACCGCCATCGCGACGATCATCGTGAACAGATTCTGGCTGAGCATGCCCATCGACAGGCCGATGCTGGCGACGATGACCTCGGTCGAGCCGCGCGCGTTCATACCCATCGCAAGCGCGGTCGATTCGCGAAACGTGAGACCGCCGAAGTAACCGCCCGCGAATGCGCCGGTCGCCTTGCCGATACTGGCGATGGCGATCAGCCCGGCTGTCAGCAATGCAAGTTGCGGGTCCTTCAGCACCGTCAAGTCTGCGCTCAAGCCTGCGAGCCCGAAAAATACCGGCATGAACAGACCGGCGACGATGCCGCGAAGCTGGCGGTCAATCTCTTCGGTCAGGATCGGGGACTCGCCGACCAGAATGCCGGCAACGAAGGCGCCAAGCACCGTATGCACACCGATCAGCTGCGTGATAAGCGCGAACAGGCCCATCACCACCAGAATGGCGGCGATCACCGCGCCTTCGCCGCGAAAGTGGTCGTTGGTGAACTGGATGATCTTGAACACGAGGCGGCGTCCGAGCGTGAAGGCGAACGCAAGGAAGAGAAACGTTCCGCCGACGTGCCCGAACACGGACAACCAGCTGAAGGTCTCCTGGCCGGCCAAACCGAATGTGATGGCGATGATGATCCAGCCGATCGTGTCGTCCACGATTGCGGAGGCAAGGATCACCTGTCCGACATTGCGGCGCAGGAAGCCCATGTCGCGCACGACACTCGCCACGATCTTGACCGACGAAATGGCGAGCGCGGTGCCGAGGAACAGCGACGTGATGATGCGCTTGTTCGGGTCCGGCAGGAGCGAGTCAGGGAGGAAATGCCCCAACAGCATGCCGAAGGCGAACGGCAGCAAGATACCGGCGACCGACGCGCTGATCGCCGCGCGGCGCACGCCGCGCACCAGGGCGAGTTCTGTTTCCATTCCGGCAAGCAGGAGCAGCAGGAGGATTCCGAACTGCGCGAGGCCGTCGAGCATCGCCTTCTGCTCGGGCGACTTCGGAAACAGAAAATGCTCCGCGTCCGGCCACAGCGCACCGAGCACGGACGGCCCGAGCAAAAGGCCCGCGATCAATTGCCCCATCACGGCAGGCTGGCCGAGTCGGAGCATGGCCTCGCCGAGCAGGCGGCCGACCAGGATCAGCAGGATAATCTGCGCGATCAGCATGCCTTCGGAGGGGGCCGAACTCCGTTCGGCGCACCAGGCAGGCGCGGCAGTCAGAAGGGTCGTTGTGAGCGCAAGGGCAACAACCGGCACGAGCCTTGGTACTCGCGCGGCCGCCAACCGATGCTTCAGGAAGCCCCACATCCGGAAATACCCAATGGCTCAGTGCTGGAAAAGTTCCACAGCCGCGCGGACGGCTGCTGGACCTCGCTCAGCCAATCAGATTTGATGATAGCCCAATCTCACCGCAAGCTCGCATGTCAGCCCTCACAATCGATCCCAAGCTGCTCGATCCGGCCGCGATTCCGGCCGAAACAAAGAAGCTCAACGACGAGATCATCACGCGGCTCAATGCCGAGCCCGTCGGGCTGACGATTCCGGAGATCCGGGCGCGGCGCCTTCAGGGCGTCGGAGCCTTTCCGCTGGTGCCGAAATCGCCGCGCGCCGAAACACTTCTGATCGACGGGCCGGCCGGCACGCTCGAATTGCGCGTGATCGCGCCGCAAACACCACGTGGCGTCTTCCTGCACATTCATGGCGGCGGCTGGTCGATCGGCACAAACGACCAGTTCGATCCCGTGCTGGAACGCCTCGCCGGCAACTGCGGCCTTGCCTGCGTATCGCTCGACTACCGGCTGGCGCCGGAGAATCCCTATCCGGCCGGCCCCGACGATTGTGAGGCAGCCGCGCTCTGGCTCGTCCGCGAAGGCGCAAAGCGGTTTGGCACGACGCGCTTCTCGATCGGCGGGGAATCCGCGGGCGCACATCTCTCGGCCGTCACGCTGCTGCGGCTGCGTGACAAACACAAGCTCACGCCGTTTTCCGCCGCGCTCCTCAATTACGGCTGCTACGACCTCGGCATGACGCCGAGCGCGCGTCGCTGGGGTGACGAGAAGCTCGTGCTCAATACACCGGCCATCCTCGCATTCCGCAAAAGTTTCCTGCCGGCGGGCACGGACATGTCCGATCCGGACGTGTCGCCGCTCTATGCGGATTTGCGCAACCTGCCCGCTGCGCTTTTCAGCGTCGGCACGCGCGATGCGCTGCTCGACGACTCACTGTTCATGGCGCCGCGCTGGCTCGCCGCCGGCAATGTCGCCGAGCTTGCGCTCTATCCGGGCGCCTGCCACGGCTTCATGAGCATCGACTTTGCCCAGCGTACGCAGGCGGTGACGCGGGCCGAGGCGTTTCTGACGCGGCACGCGATCTAGATCTTGTCGCTGCCCGGCGCCTTCTGCACCATTTCCTGCAGACGGCGCCATACCCGCTCGAATGCGCTCATGACACGGTCGATTTCGGCATCGCTCGGCAGCGGCACTTTCAGATTGAGCTCGCGCTGACTTCCCCCCGGCGCGCTCGCGACGCCGCCCGGCAGCGACAGCCCGCGCGCCAGCATCTCCTTCTTGAGCGCGCCGTTCTCGTTCTGCAGGCGCGCGATCTCGCTTTCGAGCGCGGCCCGCTCGTCCGGCACCGAGTTGCAGGCCCAGGCGGCATCCTTCCTGGCGCAGATCGAAACGGCGCCCGTGCGCGTGTCGAGCCGCAGCATGCCGTCCGTCACCTGCGAGAACGTGTAGCGGCCGTTTTCGGTGTCGGGCGAGGGCTGCGCGTGCGCAGGTGCGGCGAGCGCGGCCAGAGCGACAGCCAAAACGACGACGCTGCGCGTCATGAAAGCCTCCATTGTCTCTCCGCGAATCTGGTCGCGTTTTGCGGCAGCGCCGTGACGCCGGCGGTGCTCTTCCCAGTGTCAATTCCGCACTGCACGAAAGGCCTGTGAATCGGCCTGCGACATTGCGGCCCGCGGCCTGAAACCAACCTATATTCAGGTACTTACCGCAATCTGGCCAATTCTTGACACCCTTGGGGTCGGTCAGTATGGTCCGCGCGGCTTTGAGGGCGGCGAAATACCCGGGAACCTCGACGACGCGGATGTCGACCAAATGTCCGACAACTCGCGCAGCGAGGAGCGGGAAACACCACCTGATGAAGCTGCTCTCTCCGCGAGGCTGAAGAGTCTCGGTCAGCGGCTGGACCAAGCCGGTGCGGCCCGCTCATTGGAAGCAAAAGCATTCCGATCGGCGACCGATACTTCGGGTTTCGCGCGCGGTTTCCGGCTCTCCTCTGAGCTTGTCGCGGGCGTGCTGGTCGGTACGGGAATCGGCTGGCTGATCGACAAGGGGCTCGGAACCTTGCCGTGGGGGGTATTCGTGTTTGCGCTGCTCGGCTTTGCCGCCGGTGTGCTGAACGTGATGCGGCAGGCGGGAGCGGCGTCCGGGGGCGTTCCGGACTCGACGATCGAACGCCGCGAGAAGTAGGCGCCTCACCGGCGCAACGAGGCAGACGAGACCGACCGGTCATGGATCCGATCCATCAATTCCAGATCAACAAGATCTTCACCATCGGTCACATCGGCGGCCAAGAGATCGCGTTCACCAACTCGTCGCTCTACATGCTGCTCGCGGTCGGGATCTCCGCGGCACTCCTCCTTGGGATGACGTCGTCGCGGGGTCTCGTGCCGGGCCGCCTGCAATCTCTCGCGGAGCTCACATACGAGTTTGTTGCTGAGACGATACGAAGCAGTGCGGGCAAGCAGGGAATGAGGTTCTTTCCGCTCGTCTTCACGATCTTCATGTTCGTCACAGTCGTGAACATGGTCGGGCTGATTCCCTACGCATTTACCGTGACCAGCCACATCATCATCACGGTCGCGCTCGCGCTGCTCGTGTTCATCACCGTGGTGATCTACGGCTTCTGGAAGAACGGCTTGAAGTTCCTGAAGCTGTTCGTGCCGGGCGGCGTTCCGGTCTACATCCTTCCGCTCGTCGTCTTCATCGAAGTGTTCTCGTTCATCCTGCGCCCGGTGTCGCACAGCATTCGTCTGTTTGCGAACATGCTGGCGGGCCACATCGCGCTGAAGGTTTTCGCGGGGTTCATTCCCCTGCTGGCCGCAGGCCTCGGGGTCATCGGTGCCGTCGGCGGCGTACTGCCACTCGGCATGGTGGTTGCCTTGTTTGCGCTCGAGCTTCTGGTCGCGTTCCTGCAGGCCTACGTGTTCACCATCCTCACCTGCATCTATCTCAACGATGCGATTCATCCGGGCCACTGAAGGCCCGGCAACCTCGAAAAGGAGCTTCCATATGGATCCAGTCGCCGCGAAGTACATTGGCGCGGGCATTGCCTGTATCGGCATGGGTGGCGCGGGCGTCGGTGTGGGCGCGATCTTCGGCCATTACCTCGCCGCAGCGCTGCGCAACCCGTCCGCCGCGCAGGGTCAGTTCGGCAACCTGATCTTCGGGTTCGCAGTGACTGAGGCGATGGGCATCTTCTCGCTGCTGATCGCGCTCCTGCTCCTGTTCGCGCTGTAAGGCGAATGCCGGTGTGCCTTTCCGCACCGGGGATTGCTGGAGTCATCTATGGCTGAGCAGAAAGCAACGAGCGCACACACCGAGCAGCCGGGCGAGCACACGGGTGTTTTCCCGCCGTTCGACAAGACGACATATGCCTCGCAGCTCTTCTGGCTCGTCATCTGCTTCGTCGCGCTTTATCTCTTGATCGCGCGCATCGCGGTGCCGCGGATAGGCGGCATCCTCGAGCAGCGGACCAAGCGCATCGAGGACGACTTTGCCGAGGCGCAGCGCGCCAAGGAGGAGTCCGAGGCCGCGCTGGCCGCATATGAAAAGGCTATGGCGGACGCGCGCGGACGCGCTCAGGCGATCGGCGCCGAAATCCGCGAAAAGGTTCACGCCGAGGCGGAGGGCAACCGCAAAGCGCTCGAGGGCAAGCTGAACGCTCAGCTTGCCGAGGCCGAAAAGTCCATCGCCGCGACGAAGAGTGCCGCGATGACCAATGTGCGCGGCATTGCGGTGGATTCGGCGAGCGCCATTGTCGAGCGGCTGACCGGTACCGCGCCGGCGGCGCCCGCAGTCGCGGCGGCCGTCGACGCCGCGCTCAAGCGGTAGGAGCCGCGCAATGCACTTCCTGGCAGAGGCCGAGACCTGGGTCGCCGTCGGCTTTTTGATTTTCGTCGGCATCCTTGCATACATCGGCGTTCCGAAGATGCTGACCGATGCGCTCGATAAGCGCGGCAGGCGCGTACAAACCGAACTCGATGAGGCGCGCCGTCTGAAGGAAGAAGCCCAGAAGCTCCTCGCCGAGTACCAGGCGAAGCGGCGCGAGGCGGATGCGGAAGCCGCCGCGATCATCGAAGGCGCAAAGGCCGAGGCCGAGCGGATCGCAGCCGAATCGCACGAACGGATGCAGGACTTCGTCGAGCGCCGCACCAAGATGGCGGAGACAAAGATTGCCCAGGCCGAGGCACAGGCCGTCGCCGATGTCCGTGCAGCCGCGGCCGAAGCTGCGGTCGCAGCCGCGGAAAAGATCTTGACCGACTCGGTGAAGGGCAAGGTTGCCGACGATCTGATCAGCCGCGGCATCGGCGACGTGAAGACCAAGCTCAACTAGGCCGCTTCGTCCTTCTTCGGACGCTCGAATTCCACGCCCGCTTGCTCATTCGCCGCCCACATCAAGCGGCAATGCCGCGTCGGCCCGCCGCGCTCGGATAAAGCCAGCACAAAGTTGGGTGGAAGGTCACTCGCCTCCTCGAACCCGAGCTTTGCGCCGGTCTGCGAAATATCGATGACCCGGCATTTGCGCGACCACGATCCGTCGGGCGCGAAAATCGTTGCGGCATAGCCGATGGCGCGGCGAACGAATTTTCGGCGGTTGGATGACATGGGCGCGCTCGGCAAGAGGCAGCACGCTAGGGTGAAACCCTTTTAAGAAGGGTAACCGCTTTCCCGCAAAAAATTGGCCCAGGATTCACACCAGCCTTCAGCCGATAGAGCCGGCAAGAAAAGAACCCCGCGCGCAGGGCGCGGCGGGGCTGGTTTCGCTGGCTCTAGTGATAAGTGCGGTCTGTTGCCGCCTTTTCTTCTTGATGACCGTGCGGTTCGGCACATTGCTTTTGCTGCATGGGAGCCATGTCGTTGCCGCTGCGCAGAGCGGCCGACCGTTGGCGGTCGGCCACGAGGTATCGAGGTGCGGCCGCGCGGCGCCGCAGGCGCTGGTGCCGCCGCTGATGCCTACCTGGCCGGGATGCATCGTTCCGCAATCATGGGACTGGCCTTGCGCCGCTTCGTCCGGTTCCGCTGTCATTTATTCGCCGCCGTTGAGGTTGCAGACTTGGCAATTGTGGGAGCCGGCGCCTGACCGGCCCCAATTCCCAAGGAGGCGACAATGACCCAGGACGTGATGTTTTCACGCCGCCGGCTGTTGTATGGCGGCGCCGCCGTTGCAGGGCTTGCAACCGCTCCCGCGCTTGCAAAGGGGCCGATGCTCGGCACGCCGGCGCCCTATTTCTATCGCTTCAAGCTCGGAAGCGCCGAAGCGACCATCGTATCGGACGGCCCGCTCCCGCTCGGCGACCCGCACAAGAACTACCTCGGTCTCACGCCGGAAGAGACCGACAAGCAGTTGACCGACAATTTCCTGCCGACGAACGATACGGTGCTCGAGCAGAACATTCTCATTCTCAATACCGGCGACCGCATGGTGCTGTTCGACACCGGGCTCGGCGGCTTGAAGCTTTTCGGACCGACGACCGGCAAGCTGATGACCACGCTGAAGCAGGCCGGCATTGATCCGAAAGACATCGATGCCGTGGTGATGAGCCACGCACATATCGATCACTGCGGCGGCTGCATGGCCGATGACGGCACGCGCAACTTCCCGAACGCGCAGTACTACATCACGCAGGCCGACTACGATTTCTGGACCGACGAAAAGAAGGTCGGTCCGGATCTGAAGGTGTTCTGGGAAACGGCGATGAAAAACCTCGCGCCGAACCGGGATCGCATCGTGTTCATCAAGGACGGGCAGGAATTCCTGCCGGGCATTACGGCGATGTCAGCGCCGGGACACACGGTCGGACACACGATCTTCATGATCTCGTCCGGCGGCAAGCAGCTTTGCTACATCGGCGACCTCACACACCACCCGGTGCTGTTGATGCAGAAACCGCTTACCGAGTTCGCCTATGACACGGACCCGAAGCAGTCGGCGCAGTCGCGTGTGAAGGCGCTCACCATGCTCTCTGAGAAGCGCATCCCGATCCTGGCCTATCACTTCGCCTGGCCAGGCGTTGGGCATGTTGCCAAACAGGGTGAGGGCTTCCGGTACTATCCGGAGCCGATGAACATGGTGTTGTAGCTTGCTTATCCCTCCCCGCTTGCGGGGAGGGATTACTCCGCCGCCTCTTTGACCGACGCCGGCTTCGTCCAGCGCAGCACCGGCTGGCGTGCGGCGCGCGTTTCGTTGAGGCGGCGACGTGGCGCGTAATAGGGCGCGCCGGAGAATCGCGCGGTCTCGCCGCGTTTCGCGGCCATCGCGAGGTCGCGCAGCGCCGCAATGAACAGATCGAGCGAACCCTTGCTTTCCGACTCGGTCGGCTCGATCAGCATTGCGCCATGCACGACCAGCGGGAAGTACATCGTCATCGGATGATAGCCCTCGTCGATCATCGCCTTGGCGAAGTCGAGCGTCGAGACGCCGCTGTCCTCGAGCCAATGGTCGTCGAACAGCACCTCGTGCATGCAGGGCCGGTCACCGAACGGCAGCGACATCAGGTCGCGCAGACCGGCGCGCACATAGTTCGCGTTGAGCACCGCATCCTCTGACGCCTGGCGCATGCCGTCGGCACCATGCGCCAGCATGTAGCTCATGGCGCGCACGAACATGCCCATCTGGCCGTGGAAGGCGCACATGCGGCCGAAGGGTTTGCCTTGCGAGTCGGACGCATGCTCAACCAGCCGGACGCCCTTGGCATCGCTCACCACATAGGGCAGCGGCGCGAACGGCGCGAGCGCGGCGGACAGGACCACCGGCCCCGCGCCCGGCCCACCGCCGCCATGCGGCGTCGAGAAGGTCTTGTGCAGGTTGATGTGCATCGCATCGACGCCGAGATCGCCGGGCCGCACCTTGCCGACGATGGCGTTGAAGTTCGCGCCGTCCGCGTAGAAATAGGCGCCGGCCGCATGCACGGCCTCGGCAATCGCCGCGACATCGCGCTCGAACAGGCCACAGGTGTTTGGGTTGGTCAGCATGATGGCGGCGACATCGGGCGAGAGATGCTTCTTCACCTCCGCGGGATCGACGGTGCCGTCCTCGCGCGCCGGCACGGCTTCGACGCGATAGCCCAGCAATGCTGCAGTCGCCGGGTTGGTGCCGTGCGCTGATTCCGGCACGAGCACAACAGAGCGCTTGTCGCCGCGCGCCTCGAGCGCAGCCTTGATCGCCATCATGCCGCAAAGCTCGCCGTGCGCGCCGGCTTTGGGCGACAGCGCAACCGCCGGCATGCCGGTCAGCTCGCACAGCCAGCGCGACAGCTCGGCAATGAGCTCGAGCGCGCCCGGAACAGTCGATTGCGGCTGCAGCGGATGGACGTCGCCGAAGCCCGGCAGCCGCGCCATCTTCTCGTTGAGGCGCGGGTTGTGCTTCATGGTGCACGAGCCGAGCGGGAACACACCCGAGTCGATGCCGTAGTTCATTCGCGAAAGGCGCACATAGTGGCGCACGGCCTCGGGCTCGGAGAGGCCGGGCAGACCGATTTCCTTGCGCTCGAGATTGCCGAGACGCGGCGCGCGCTTCGGCTCCTCGATGTCCACGCCGGTCACATCGGTGCGGCCGGTCTCGAAGATCAGTGCCTCCTCGATGCGCAGTGCGCGGTTGCCGGTGAACGTCTCCGGCGCGGCGGAGAGCGCCTGCACGGGTTCGGTGGGGCGGCCTTGCCGGTTCATGCCAGCACCTCCCGGAGCGCCTTCGCGTAAGCGGCGCGGTCCTCGTCGGTGTTCATCTCGGTCGCAGCCACGATGATGAGGTCGGAGAGCTCTGGCCGGGAGGGATCGAGCCGCGAGGCCGGTACGCCGCCGAGGATGCCGCGCCGGGCGAGCTTCTCGACCACCTCGGCCGCATTTCCGCGAACACGGATGGTGAACTCGTTGAAGAAGGTGCTGTTCATCAGATCAACGCCCGGTACGGCACCGAGCATCTCGGCCAACAGGAGCGCATTCGCATGGTTGACCTGCGCAAGGCGTCGCAGCCCGGCCTCGCCGAGCAGGCTCAGGTGGATGCTGAAAGCGAGCGTGCAAAGTCCCGAATTCGTGCAGATATTCGAGGTCGCCTTCTCGCGGCGAATGTGCTGCTCGCGGGTCGAGAGCGTGAGCACGAAGCCACGCTTGCCCTCCGCATCGACGGTTTCACCGGCGAGCCGCCCTGGCATCTGCCGCACATGCTTCATGCGGCTTGCGAACAGCCCGACATAAGGCCCGCCAAAATTGAGCCCGTTGCCGATCGACTGCCCTTCACCCACGACGATATCCGCGCCCATCTCGCCCGGCGGCGTGACCAGCCCAAGCGAAACGACTTCGGTCACCACCGCGATCAGCAGCGCACCGGCGGCATGTGCTTTCTCGGCGATCGGTCGCAGATCATGCAGGTGGCCGTAGACATCGGGCGTCTGCACCACCACGCAGCTGGTATCTTTATCGATGGCACCGAGAATATCCTCGCTGCCCTGCGGGGCCGGCGGCAGCGCAGCGACCGCATGGTCGGACATGCCCGACACGGTCTCGACCGTCTCGCGATAGTGCGGGTGCAGGTTGCCGCTGAGCACCGCTTTCTTGCGCTTGGTGATGCGATGCGCCATCAGCACCGCCTCGGCGGTCGCGGTCGAGCCGTCGTACATCGAGGCGTTGGCAACCTCCATGCCGGTGAGCAGCGCCACCTGGGTCTGGAATTCGAACAAGTAGTGCAGCGTGCCCTGCGCGATCTCCGGCTGATACGGCGTGTAGGAGGTGAGAAATTCCGAGCGCTGGATCAGGTGGTCGACGCTCGCCGGCACATGATGCTTGTAGGCGCCGCAGCCCACGAAAAACGGAACCGATCCCGCCGCGACATTCTGGCCCGCCATGCGGCCGAGCGTACGCTCGACCTCGATTTCGCTCTTGGTGAGCGGGAGGTCGGGCAGCGACTTCAGCCGCTTGCTGGCCGGAATATCGGCAAACAGCGCATCGATGTGGGGTACGCCTATGCGCGCCAGCATTTCGCTGCGGTCTTCAGGCGTGAGCGGGAGGTAGCGCATTCGGTGACCCTTGTTGTTATCGACTCACGCGACCGACATCGCGCCCTGCACCACCACTTCGCTCTTTACGGAGTTCGCGATGTAGCACTCCTCGTGTGCGAGGTGATGCAGCTCGTCCAATTGCTCAGGAGACGGGCGCGTCTCGCCCGAGAAGGCAATGCGCGGCGATAGCGTCACCTTCGAGACCCAGAACCTGCCACGTTCGTTCTTGGTCATCTCGCCGACCGCATCGTCAGCGTAGTCATCGACGACGAACCCCTGCTTCGCCGCAACGTAGAGGAATGTCAGCATGTGGCAGCTCGCGAGCGCCGCCACCAAGGCCTCCTCCGGATCCACGGCCTCGGCGACCGAGTACGGAAGACGCACGCTGAGCGGCGATGACGAAGCCGGGACCGTGATTCCTCCGTCGAAGCTCCACGCGTGCCCGCGGCTGTACCGCTGGTCGGTGAACTTCGCGTTGCCGCTGCGTTTCCATTTCACGCTCGCCCGATATTCGTGCGACATCGGAGACCTCGCTATTCGAGCGTCTTGAGAAATTCCTTGTATTGCTCCTCGCTCATCAGGGCTTCGAGCTGGTCGGGCGCCGAAAGCTTGAGCCGGAAGAACCAGCCCTTCCCTTCGGCATCCTCGTTGATCGTGGCGGGTGCACCATCGAGCGACTCATTGACGGCCACAACTTCGCCGCCTGCCGGCGCATAGACATCGCTCGCAGCCTTCACCGACTCGACCACCGCCGCCTCGCCCCCCTGGTCGACCTTTTTGCCGATCTCGGGCAGTTCGACATAGACGATGTCGCCGAGCGCATTCTGCGCATGCTCGGTAATGCCGACGGTCGCGACATCGCCATCGAGCCTGATCCACTCGTGATCCTTGGTGTAGCGCGTGGCCATCAGGTGCTTCCTTTCTTGCGCATGATCTTGTCCGAAAACCGGTGCCCACTTCTCGGGATCATGCGTCAACGAACATATCGGTGCGGCACAAAGGGCAGCGTCACGATGCTCGCAGGCAATTCCTTGCCGCGTACGATCAGCTGCACGCTGGTGCCGGGCTCGGTGAAGCCGTTTTCGACGTAACCCATCGCGATCGGACCATTCACGGTGGGGCCGAAGCCGCCGGAGGTGACCTTGCCGATCGGCTCGCCGGCGATGGAGCGGATCTCGGTCCCCTCGCGCGCCGGCGCGCGGCCCTCCGGCTTGATGCCGACGCGCACGCGCGCGGGCTGCTCGGCGAGTTCGCGCTGGACGCGCTCGGCGCCGGGGAAGCCTCCCTCCGCGCGTCGACTCTTCTGGATCGACCAGGTGAGAGCAGCCTCGACCGGCGAGGTCGTCGTATCGATGTCATGCCCGTAGAGGCAGAGGCCCGCTTCGAGCCGCAGCGAGTCGCGTGCGCCGAGCCCGATCAGCTTCACGCTCGGCTCCGACAACAGCCGCTCGCTGATCGCGCGCACGCGCGTCGCCTTGCAGGAAATCTCGAAGCCATCCTCGCCGGTATAGCCGGAGCGGCTGATGTGGCAGTCGATGCCGTCGAAGCGCGTCGTGATCGCGCTCATGAACGGCATCGGCACGGCCTCGGGGCAATGCCGGCCGACCGCCTGCCTTGCCAACGGGCCTTGGACGGCGATCAGCGCGCGGTGATCCGCGCGGATCAGCCGCACGCCTGCTGGCAGGCGCGCGGCAAGATGCGCGTAGTCGGCCTCCTTGGTGGCGGCGTTCACCACGAGGAACAGCACGCCATCCTCGGCGGGATCGGCCGAGCGCGTCACCATCAGATCATCGAGGATGCCGCCTTCCTCGTTGGTGAACTGGGTGTAGCGCTGGCGGCCGGGCGCCAGATTCAGGATATCTGCGGGCACCAGCGTTTCGAGCGCGCGAGCGACCGTCTCGTGATCCGCGCCGACCAGAAACACCTGTCCCATGTGCGAGACGTCGAACAGGCCAGCCTGGTCGCGGACATGAGTGTGCTCGGCGATGATGCCATCGGCATATTGCACCGGCATGTCGTAGCCGGCGAACGGCACCATGCGGCCGCCGCGCGAAACGTGGAGGGAATGCAGCGGGGTTCTCTGGAGTGGCGCGGGCGCAACCGGCGGCGCGTCGGCGGCAGGCGGTGCAGTCGCCTGCGTCTCGGTTGCTTCGGCCGTTTCGGGCGCCTGGGTCATACTCGGTTCCGCAATGAGGACTCGCGCGGGCACTTGTACCCGCTCGAGCCCCTTCTGTCGCGGAACCTGAGAGATTTCGCCGCGCAGGATGCGCGACTTACTCCGTCGGTGAGGCGCGCCGCGGCGCGCCTGCTTTCCAGAGTCTCATCCCCCTGCGGTCCTTTTGCCTGAGCGTTTCCGGGGCGGTTGCGCCTTCGGCGCCGGATTTCTCCGGTCTCTCCCGCAGGGTTCGTTTGAGTGCGGCCGCCGGAATCGACGCGACCCCGGACGGCGCAGGGATCGTAGAGCCGCAAAATGACAAGTCAACCATGGCCGCGATCAGAGCCCGAGGTCGCTCAATGATGGATGATCGTCGGGCCGGCGGCCGAGCGGCCAGTGATATTTGCGCTCGGCGTCCTTGATCGGCAGATCGTTGATGCTCGCGTAGCGCCGCCGCATCAGGCCGTGCTCGTCGAACTCCCAGTTCTCGTTGCCGTAGCTGCGAAACCAGTTGCCCGAGTCGTCGCGCCACTCGTAGGCAAAGCGCACCGCAATGCGATTGTCGCGGAACGCCCACACTTCCTTGATCAATCGGTAATCCAGTTCACGCGCCCACTTGCGTGTCAGGAACGCCTCGATCGCGGCGCGCCCCTCGATGAACTCCGAGCGATTGCGCCAGCGACTGTCGACCGTATAGGCGAGCGCGACGCGCTTTGGGTCGCGCGAATTCCAGGCATCCTCCGCGCCGCGCGCTTTTTGCGCTGCGGTCTCGGCGGTAAACGGCGGAAGCGGCGGACGGCTTTCGGTCATAGCTTAGCTCCTGTGCCAAGTCTTGTACGCCTTCCGCCGCCGCACTCAAGTCTACACAGGTAGGTGCCAGGTCCGCCTTAAAGCGTGGCGCGGGCAAACAAGGGGCGAGGTCGGAAACCACCTCAAGATCGGTAGCGCCAGAGCCTGCTGGCATCGCGTTGCCTTTTATTTCACTGACCGCGTGCTTTCTGCTGACTCGCCTCGCGACACGGCAATGAACACCAGTGAGCCTGTGTTGCAACACTAACGCCGCGCTCTCGGCTTCGCCGCGACCGCGATGTCCCCGTCGTGCTCACCCACTTTCGGCAGCTTCATGCGCGGCTTGAGGTGCCTGCCGCCAAGCAGCAACGGCAGCAGCGGCACCGGCGTCGTTTCGCCGTTGTCGAGCGTGATGTCGGCAAGCCCGCCGCTCGCCAGCAGATGCGGGTCGTCGAACAGCTGCTCGGGCCTGACGATCGGCGCATAGGGCAGCCCCTCGCGCTCGAACACGTCCTGCAATTCCTGCGCGGTATGCTTCTTCACGATCTCGCGCAGCGCCGGAAGCATCCAGGAACGCGCCTTGACGCGCAGCGTGTTGCTCGCAAGGCGCGGGTCATCGGCGAGGCCACCGAGGTCGAAGGCGCGGCCGAACACGGCCCACTGGCTGTCGGTCACGACCCCTAGGAAGACCTGCTCGCCGTCGGCGGTGTCGAACAGGTCGAACACACCCCAGGCGTTGATGCGATCGGGCATCGGCGGCGAAGCAACTCCGGTCAAGCGGTATTGCAGCATGTGCTGTGCCGAGAGAAACACGCAGTTCTCGAACAGCCCGACCTGAATCTCCTGGCCTTTGCCGGTGCGCTCCCGCTCGCGCAGCGCCGCCATCGCGCCGATCGCGCCGAACATCCCGCCCATGATGTCGTTGACCGAGGAGCCGGCGCGCAGCGGCCGCCCTGGCGGCCCGGTCATGTAGGCGAGCCCGGCCATCATCTGCACGACCTCGTCGAGCGCGACGCGATGCTCGTAGGGTCCGGGCAGGAAGCCCTTGTGCGACACATAGATCAGGCGCTTGTGCTTCTTCTTCAGCGACGCATAGTCGAAGCCGTGCTTCTTCAGCGCTCCGGGCCGGAAATTCTCGCTGACGATATCGGCGGATGCGATCAGCTTCTCGATACGCGCGCGATCCTCCCGCTTCGACAAATCGGCGCTCACGCCCTTCTTGTTGCGATTGAACAGAGGAAAGAAGCCCGCGCCCGAGCCGATCAATGTCCGCGTCTTGTCGCCACCCGGCGGCTCGACCTTGATCACCTCGGCGCCGAGGTCGCCCAGGATCATGCCGCAGGTCGGCCCCATCACCATGTGGGAGAACTCGACCACGCGGATCCCGCTGAGCGGCAGAGGCATCGTGTTCGCTGCAGTCTTGCGTCCCGAACTCTTGCGCGCGGCAGGTCGTTTCGTTTTTCGAGCCATCGATTGCTTGTGCGTCTTCCGCGCTATTTCTTTTTCGGCCGCGGCTTGCGTTCGGGCTTGGTGCTCAGGCTCATCGGATCGAAGCCGACATAGACGATATACGCATCGAGGTCGCCTCCGCGCGGCATCGGGAAGCTCAAATCCTGCTCGACGTGCATGAACGGTACGGCGGTCTGGCCGGGCGGAATCGAAACCGCGAGCTTATAGAATTTGCTCAGGACGGTTTTCGGGTTCGGCCCCTCCTGCACCACGGCCATGCGCAGCGGGATGTCGACCTGTCCGGGGCTGCCGGCCGGGCCAAGCAGCACGCGGCCTTCAACACCGACCTTCATCGTCATCATGCCGCCGAGCGCCGCGCAATCGCGCGCCATTTGCCCGATCGAAACCTGGTAACGCGTCGTCATCGGCCCGGCTTCCGCACCCGGCTCCGTGATGGATAGGGTCGCTGCGCCCTGCCGTACCGCGACAGTCGGACAGTCGACCTCCGCAGGGGGGCCGGCCGGGTTGCTACCGTCCGCAGGTGGGGTCGAGGACTTGCCGAACCCGAACCATCCGCCGAGCTTGTCGGTGATGGATTCCTCCGCGACAGCGGGCGAGATCAGAGAAACCGCGGACACGACGAGCGCGACGCGCGCGGCAAACGAAGCAGAACCCATCACGCATCCATCCTCAAACCTCGACGCGCCCCACTCCGCGTTGATGTCATGCGACCTTGGCCTCCCGAAGGCGGTCAAGCGCCGCGGTCGCCATTGAGCCGCGCGAACAGCAAGTGGTCCTGCCACAGGCCGTTGATACACAAATATTCGCGCGCATAGCCTTCGCGCGAAAAGCCCATCTTTTCCAGGAGGCTGATCGAGGCGGCATTGGAGGGGATGCAGGCCGCTTCGAGCCGGTGCAGGCGCAGCGATCCGAAGGCGAACGGCACGAGGCCGTACAGCGCGCCGGTCATCAGGCCGCGGCGCGCGAACGGCTCGCCGATCCAGTAGCCGAGACTTCCGGCCTGCGCGACGCCGCGCCGGACGTTGGCAAGCGTCAGCCCGCCGACCAACGCGTCGTCGGATTTGCGGAACAGAAAGAAAGCATAGGAGGTGTCGGCGCGCTGATCCTCGGCGTAGCGGCGCAGGCGACGCCGGAACGCCGAGCGGGAAAGATCATCGGACGGCCAGGTCGGCTCCCAAGGCGTGAGGAAGGCGCGGCTTGCCTCGCGCAGTGTCGTCCATTCGCTGTAGTCGGCCATCTGCGGCGCGCGCAGATAAACGCCGTCGCCTTCGACAGTGGGCAGCGGCTCGGAAAAGCTGACGGTGCGGAAGAAAGCCATGACGTCTGAGTCAGCAGGTCTTTTGTTTGCGCATGTTCTCGTCCGAAAACCGGTCCCCACTTTTCGGGATCATGCGCTAGCGGCGCCCGAGACTTTCCGCAATCGCGGCCGCCCTTTCAAGCCCGCGTCCC
>Ga0310811_10004539_pt1 | contig 17446 bp, 20 predicted proteins | sample YCmetagenome_FD_207642 | JGI IMG/M metagenome (GOLD analysis project Ga0310811, IMG submission 207642) | Soil microbial communities from experimental microcosm in Duke University, North Carolina, United States - YC | ecosystem: Engineered > Artificial ecosystem > Soil microcosm > Unclassified ...
CGTGGCGACCGCGGGTCGCTGTCTACAACGACGACCGCCTCATCGTCTGCGTCCCGATCCGCGACGACGCCGAGCAGGTCGGCGCGCCCGCGAGGTTCGCCCCGAGGCGAGTACAAGGCGCTAACGATGCGCCTGGTCCAGGAAGCGCTTCTACGCTCGGTCCTCGGCTGGGGCTACAAGCTGCGTAAACGCAATCCGCCGGCGTTCGTGTCCCGGCTGCGGGGCAAGGATTTGTTCGACTCGGTGCTGCCGACTCCGCATCCGCCGCCGATGAGGCGCGAACCTGGTGGCGAGCACCTTCACGACCAGCGAATGTTGCGTCCAATTGGCATGCACTCGCGCACAGAGGAATTACTCGACGAATGCGTGCGTAGTTGTGGTGATCGCAGACGTCACATCGCGAGTCGAAAATCTTCGATCTTCTGCCGAATAACAGCAGCGGGATCATCGCCAGCGTCGTGATTGTTCAACATCTGCAAAATGTCGTCATCGCTTAGGACGATCACCATCTTCCCGTGAAGAACCCACTGCTCTCGGCGCGTATAGTCTGCGGCCCTGTCAGTGCCTTTCCGTGTAATTATCACCCCGAATAGACCGGTACCATGAGGCGTCATGTAGTTGCAAACCTGGAGCACGTGGCTCTTGGTTGACATCCCGGTCAAATTTTTGGCATCAACCACGACGTAGTCGGCGCGATAGTGCGTCCGCAAGAACATCCAGAAACCATCATTGGCGTAATTGGGTACGACGAAATCGCGCCGATTCACCTTGGCCTCGTTGGAGCTTTCCTCGATCGGACTCGAGAGGGGAGGGCAGAAGAGGTGCTCGAATATGTTCTTGCACAACTTCTGATACTGAGACCAGCCTGGCTTACCTGGCGGCAAGGATTGAAGCATCGCCTGAAAGGAAGGTGGAGGCGGCAGGGTTTCAAAACGCCGACGCTCAAAACTCTGCTGCGCAGATCGACGCGCGGCCGCGCCTAAGACAATTTCGGCCTCGTAACTAAGGCCAACTTCTGAGGCTGCATTCGAAATCCACGATCGGTCCCACAGGCCGATGCTAGCCACATCCAGCTGTCGAACCTTCTCAGGCGTGAGCTCGCCCGGTATTGCGAGGATGACTTCCACCCTGCTGTTGCGATATTTCTTGACGATAGCGTCGCGATACTCGTCGAGCCTTAGAAGCAACTCTTCAAGGCGTGCTGAAGTTTGCGGCGGGATCCCCTTTACATCCACAGCATAGATAACATCGTCCTCGAATAGGACGATGTCCATACGAAGCGCCCGGCCAACCATTTGGCCGACCGAAAGGTCGTCCTCGACAACCGCGTCAGGGTGAAGCCTTCGAAGGATCTCAGCAAGTAGCCGGACGAGTTGAACTTCCCGAAACGGGGGTTCCTCCAACGAGTCCACGCACTCCTCCAATGCCTAGTCTCATCGACACGACAGCATACCGCATACCTCCGCGATTGCTAGAATTCCTACACGCGCGTACTCGCCGAATGTTGCCAACAATGCGCAAAGCCAAGGATCCGCCAGCCCGGGAAGACTGAACAAACGTCACGCCGACGGTTCCCGAGATGATGTTGCTAACCTTCGACAGCGACTTGATCTTAGCCAGGATTCGTAGAGGGTCAGAACGTACAACAATAGCTACAGAGGTTGAAGGGTCAGGGTTACGGCGGTTCGGGGTCGAGGGTCAGGCCGGTGTGGGTGAGGAAGCTGGTCAGGAGGTCGGGGCGGTACTGGATGCGCTTGAGCCGGTTCTTCACGATGGCGGCGAGCTGGTCCACGCCGGTCACGGCGAGGTTGCCCAGGCTGCGTTTGACGTGTGACCAGACGCCCTCGGTCGGGTTGAGGTCCGGGGCGTAGGCAGGCAGCTGGATCACATGCAGCCAGTCCCGGCTGGCGGCCAGGTCCCGCATCGCGGCGCTGACGTGGGTGTTGAGGTTGTCCCAGATGACCACGATCGGCGCCTTGAGGTACTGGTGGGCGGCATCGAGCAGCGCGGCGTAGTCGGTTTCGGCGAAGCTGCGCCGCTCGCCCTTGCGGGCGCGGTGGACCTTGATCCGGTACAGCAGGCGTGTGCGTTGCCCGGGCTTGACGCAGACCAGGCCGGCCACCGAGATACGGCCGGAACCCTTACCGGACACCGCAATCACCGGTGTCCGGCCGCGCCGCCCCCACGTGCGGGCTTTCGGCGGCCGAAGCGTATGACCTGCCTCGTCGTCAAAGCAGATCCACGCCCCACGCTCGGCCGCCACTATTTTGCCTGCGGCCACACCTCCCGCCGCCACGTCGCGACCGCCGCCTCGTCCCGCTCGACCGGGCGATGCTTGGGCACCTGCGGGCTGAACCCGATGCGGTGCAACAACAACGACACCCCGCGCAGCGTGTACCGCTGCCGGAACAGCCGGGCGATCAGCTCCGCCACCCTGGCCAACGTCCAACGCTGGTCCTCGACATAGCCATGTGCGGCAGGACCCTCCTCGAGCGCCGCGGCCAACGCAGCGAGCTCGGCGTCCGACAACCGGCAGTCGCTACCGGACGGGCCCTTCGACCCCAGGCCGGCCTCACCCTCGGCCAGCCACCGCCGCCGCCACACATACACCGCGTTGTGCGACACCCGCAGCCGCCTGGCAATCTCCGGCACCGGCACGTCCTGCGCGAACAACACCGCCGCCTGCAACCGGACCGCCTCACGTCGAGCCCGGCCCTCGGCCGTCAGCCCACCACCATCGGGATAGCGCACCCGAACCAGATACGCCACCCATCGACCACCGGTCACGCCAACACGCCGTACCCGCCTCGATCTAAACCTAACGATTCAACCTCTGTAGCGGTAGTTTGTTGCCCCGCCCCGGCGGCCCTCACGACATCCCCGACGCTCCGCACGCGGCAGCGGACCTGGCCGAGGTGGTGCGGCTGTATGGGATCCGCCACTGGATAGAGCAGAGCTACAAACAGGTCAAGGATGAGCTGGGCTGGGCTGACTTCCAGGTCCGCTCCGCCGTTGCGATCGGCCGCCACCAGACCCTGGTCAACTGCGCGTTCTCGTTCTGTTGGAAGGCCTGGTTCGATCAATCGTCCACAGTAGACACTACCACCCACACCATCTGCGGAGCCGTCAACCGACGACTCCGGAGAGAGGGGGCGCCGCACCAGAGCAGCCGGCACCAAACCCGTGCTGGCCCAAAACCCTGCGCGCGGTACGCGCCTGGCTGACCCCCTGGCTGCGGCTGCAGCGATGGTGGAAAGCCTGGTCCGACAGGCCCCCGCCTGTTGAACTGCAGCAACTACTCGACGCGCTGAGCCGCGGGCGAGGAATCGACCTCTACTTACCACCATGAAGTCAACAAACTACCGGTAGTGAGCCCTTTTCATCGTGACGGCGCTGGTCAGCGACCGTGTGGCAGGCCGAGATAGACAGAGGGCGAGGCTCCCGGTAAGACAGCTGTCGACCAAGACTCGATGCCCCAACCGGGAGCCTCGTTGCTGTCCTACCCCGCCACGATCACCCTGTCCAACCGCACCCTCAACCAACTCGCCGACCTGATCCGCCGGGAACGCCACCAGCGTCGAAGCCGGTGGCGGCGCCTGCAGCCAGGACAACAAGCGCTCCTGGTCCTGGCGCACCTGCGTAACGGCGACACCTACGCCCGGCTGGCCGCCGGCTTCACTATCGGCACCAGCACCGCCTGGCGCTACGTCCGGGACGACTTGCTCGCCGCCCTCGCCGACGACGTCACCGCAGCCGCCCGTCACGCGGCCCGGCTGGCCTACGCCAGCTCGATGGCACGCTCATCCCGATCGACCGTGTGGCCAACCAGCGCCCGTACTACTCGGGCAAGCACAAGCGCCACGGCGTCAACGTGCAACTGCTCGCGGATCCCGCCGGCCGCCTCGTCTGGGCCTCACCAGCGCTGCCCGGGGCAGTTCACGACCTGACCGCCGCTCGCACCCACGGCCTGATCGACGCCTCACCGCCAACAGCGTCATGACCCTGGCCGACAAGGGCTACCAGGGCGCGGCCGGCACGATCCGCACCCCGTTCAAACGCCACCGGCACCGGCACCGGCTGTCCCGCCGGCAGCGCAACATCAACCGTCCCCACGCCCGCATCCGCGGCATCGGTGAACGCGCTGTAGCCACCCTCAAGACCTGGAAGATCCTGACGAAGCTGCGCTGCTGCCCACGCCGCGCGACCGCCGTGGTACAGGCCATCACCGTCCTGCACCACATCGAAACCGGCCGCCGGACATGGTGAAAGCGCCATAAACTCCGCTGGTGGAGCAGGACGATGTGCGGATCAGCCTCACCCAAGACGAGGCGTTGGTGTTGTTCGAATGGCTGTCGCGCATCGATGAGCAAACCAACGACTTCCGTGACCTCGTCGAAGACCAGGCCGAGCAGCGGGCGTTGTGGAACCTCAGCTGCCTACTCGAGCGTGAACTGGTCCAGCCGTTCTCGGCCAACTATGCCGAACTGGTCGAGCAGGCCCGATCGCGGCTTCGTGACGAGGAGTAGGAGAGCAGGCGCGATCACGAGAACCTCGACCGGGCAAGAGACCCGCTCGACCAGCGCATCATCACAGCTCAATCTGCCCTGCAGCCGGCGCCACCCACGATGAAAATGGCTCGTGAACGATCCGGCGGCGGATCGCGGCGATCTGGTTGAGCCAGCTGCTCAGCTTGGTGATCTTGACGACGTCGCCGGTCTTCGGTGCCTGGATGATCAGCCCTTCGCCGAGGTACATGCCGACGTGCCGCGGGTTGGATGCGGTGCCTTCGCTGCCAGGGATGAGGATGAGGTCGCCGGGCAGCAGCATCGCCGGGTCGGTGATGCCCGTTCCGGCGCGGACCTGGTCGGTGGTGACTCGTGGGATGGAGACCCCGCCGGCCCGATGCGCCTGCTGCATCGGCGAGGAACAGTCGCATTGCTGGTCGGGGTTGCCGGAGTGCGGGTCGGTGCAGGACCCACCGAAACGGTAGGGGGTGCCGAGCTGGCCGACCGCCCAGAAGATGGCGGTCATGACGGCGGGCGGCGTGTTGACCGGCAGGGTGAAGCCCTCGGGCAGGGCGGCGAGCGCATCGGGCGAGCAGTCTGTGATGGTGCTGGTCAGCTGTTCGACGAGGTTGACCGCGTCGTCGGACCACTTCGCGAATGCGTCGGGGAACGCCGACGCCTGGACGGCTTGCGCGGCCTGGGTGAGCGGCATCCGTTCCCAGCCGCTGATGGTCAGGAGCTTGTCGTAGAACTTGCCTGCCTGGTAGGCCGGCTTCGACAGCTGCTCGACGGTGCCCCAGCCCTGGCTCGGGCGTTGCTGGAAGACACCGAGGGAGTCGTGGTCGTTGCCGTCGCCGAGGAGCGGCAGATTGCGGAGTCCGGACTCCTGCATGGCGGTCGCGATGGCCACGACCCAGCCCCAGCGGGGAACGCCCTTGGCGGCGCCGACGTCGATGATGGTCGCGGCGATCTCCAGTTGTTCGGTGTCCCAGGTGCCGATGCCGGGCGGCTGACCGGCGGGACCAGTCGGCGCGGTGGCGAGGCCGCAGCCGCCGGGGCCGCCGCCCATGACGGACGACAGCAGCAACACGGGCAGGCCGAAGCAGCCGACGATGATGACGGTGACGATGCCGATGACGGCTTTGGTCATAGCGATTGCCTTTCAGGGGAAACGAAAAAGGGCCGGTGTTCCGCGTGGGTGCGCGGCCGGCAGGGGTGGGGCGGGAAGCGGTTAGAGCGGGTGGATCAGCGGCAGCAGCATGATGTGGGTGTCGTGGAGGAAGTCGGCGATCTGTGTGCTGGCCTCGAACAGTGGGTGGCCGATGTTGACGGCGGTGGCGTAGCGCCAGTCCCAGTGGCCCGGTTCGAGCGCCGGGACGAACCACAGCGCGTCGTGGGCGTCGAGGAACAGTGCGCCGCCGATCTGCGGTGCGATCACGGTCATGGGTTGGCTGGCGCAGGTGGCCAGGCAGAAGCAGCCGGGGTCGGTGTAGGTGGTACGGGGTTGGCCGTGGTGGATCGGGCAGGTGCAGTCGCAGGCGCGTTCGTAGGCGTTGCGGTAGGTGCGGTACATGTCTGTCTCCTCGGGGTGGTAAAACACGAAAAGGCCGTGGGCCGCCCACATGGGCGGCCCACCTTGAGCTGGTCGGGGTCAGTGGATGGCTTTGCCGAGCTCGTGCGCGGCCTGCCGCAGCAGGTGCTCGATGAGGACACTGCTGTCGTAGACGTCGGATCGTGTGCCGATCTCTCCCGCGTTGGCCCAGTCCCAGTTGCCGCCGGGCATCGCGGTGACGTACCAGAGGTCGCCGCCTTGGTCGAGGAACAGGGCGCATCCCCACTGCTCGGCGAGCAGGGTTATGGGCTGGGTGGCGCAGGTGATGGCGCACGCGCAGCCGGACTCGTGATAGGTGATGCGGGTCTGCCGGTAGTGCAGCGGGCATCGGCAGTCGCAGCGTCGCTGCCAGGGCGCTGTGTAGGCCATGGAATCTCTCCTGGAGACCGCCGGCTGTGGGCGGGCGTGCGAGGCGTGTGAGGTGGTTCGGCCGTCGTTAGTGCGGCGGGGTGATGCGGGTGCGGCCCGGTCCGAGGAGCGCATCGTGGTGGACCTGGCGGGTCTCGTCGGCGGTGAGCAGGTAGGCGGGCAGCTGTGCGATGCCTTCGCTCCAGGCCCGGTAGAGGCGGTGCGTCCCGTCGATGAGCAGTGGTGCGGGCGTCTGGCCGTTGATGGCCAGTTGGGCGACGATGACGGGCTTGGCCAGATCGGTGGTCATGGCGTACACGCGGTCGAGGCCGTCGCTGGCCGGGCCGATGAGGCTGACGGTGTGCTCGTCGCGGTTATCGAGGCGGGTCAGGCCGTACGCCTTGGCCCACGTCGCGACGTCGATGCGCCGGATGCTGCGCGGACGTGCGGCGATCAGCGCCTCGGCGGCGTCGATGGAGAACGTCCATGGTCCGAAGTGGAACCGTTGCGGCGTGGTCACCGGTCACCCCGGGGGGAGGTGATTCGGGTGTAGATCGCGACGCATCGCAGGATCAGCTCGTGCGACGGCAGGGTCAGCAGCCGCTGCCGGTGCCTGTCTTGGAGCCGGTCCCAGATGAGCACGGTGACGCTGGCCGACTACAGGTCGACGAGCACTCCGTCGATCTTGGCGTGCTGGCGCTCGGTGACGATGCGGCGCAGCGTGTCGATGAGGCTGGCGTCGCCGGGCGGGTGGTTCGCGTCGTCGGGCCGGGCGGCCTCGGGTAGCAGGGTGTAGCAGGCCTCGCAGGTGTGCTCGACGCGGGGCGCGTTGTCGGTCTCCCATCGGCCGACCTCGGCGGCGGGTATGCCGCACACCGACTGCCGGGCGTCGCGGGGATGCCGGATGTGCCGGTCCATCGGCGGGCTCTTCTCCGTTCTGACGGGCCGGGGCAGCGGCAGTGATGCCGCCGCCCCGGCTGAGGGAAGGGGGATGGTCAGACCGTCAGCAGGTCGAAGGCCGCCAGCTTCAGCTCGCCGACGTTGCCGGTCAGCACCCGGTTGGCGCGGGCGGTGTCGTCCTTGGCGGGCTGGTAGTGGTCGAGGTACTCGGTGATGGCCTGGTATCCGGCCCATCGGGTGCCCCGGATCGCCTTCTGGGTGTCGGCCTCGCGGATCAGGTACTTGAGGGTGCCGAGCCGCTGCTTGGCGTTGTTCTTGGTCACGTCGGAGGCGTTGTCCTTGACCGGCCACAGCTGGCCGACGACGTTCTCGAACGTGCGCGTGGTCAGCGGCTCGTTGAGCATCCGCTCGGCGGCCTTCTCGAACGCGCCCATGTACTTCCACATCAGGCCCAGCGCCTCGCGGGCCTGGCTGATCTGGGAGTTGACCTGGCTGGTGTGCCGGAAGGTGTAGTGGCCAACGGCGTGGGCGAAGGCGGCGCGCTGGGTGTTGGCGCACACCACGCGGATCGGGCTGGCGTCCACGCGCAGCGCGGTGGTGCCGTCGTGGGAGGTCGTGCCGATCAGGTAGAGGTCCATGCGGTCGACTCCGGCGATCTGCATCGCGTCGGGCAGCTTCATGGTCACGAACACGCTCTTGCCCTTGCGGAGGCTGCCGGCTGTCTCGAAGTGGGCGCCGCCGGTCTGGTCCACGAGGCGGTCCAGCAGTTCGGCGCACTGCTCGTTCTGGACCACGGTGTAGTCGGTGCCGACGACGCCCAGATACTCGGTCTGGCCGGTGACGGGGTTGCGGCGTACGGTCATGCGCTTGTCGTCGGCGGGGATCTGGACCTCGGCGCCGTCCACGATGTCGATGCCGACCGTGCGGATGGTGCGCACGCCCCAGTCGCCGAGCTTGGCGGCGGCCATGATCTCTTCGGCCTTCATCGTGGTCTGGGTGACGGTGCCGAGCTGGTGCCAGGCCGACAGCCGGGCGCTGGCGAAGGCGGTGGTGCCGTCGGCGAACGTCTCGAGTTCGTGTGCCACGGGGTTCTCCTGTCAATACGGCGCGGGGGCCGAGCCGTCCGGCTCGGCCCCTGCAAGGGATGGGTTGTGCTGGTGGATCAGGACTGCTCGGCGTCGTCCGCCTTCGGGAAGGCGAACTTCAGCGGCGCGTCGGAGACCATGACCACGCGGCCGGCGGAGCCGAGTTTGGTGCAGTTGTTGCGCACCGCACCGGAGCTGACCGTGCGGCCGAGCGCCGCGCCGATCCCGGTCGCGATGTCCTGCGGGGTCAGCGCCTCACCCGGACGGGCGGCGAGGTACTCCAACGTCAGCCGCTCCAGCTCGCCGCGGCCGAACGGCTGGCTGCCGTCGCCGTTGGCGGTCGAGTCGCTGCGGCGGCCGGCGGTCGTCGCGGCGCCCTGCCGACGCGGAGGCGTCTGCTTGGGCAGGGTGACGACGTGGGTGGTTCCGTTCGGAGCGACGACGTGCAGCGTGCCGTCGGGCCGGACCAGGAGGGGCAGCACCGTCGTTGCGGCGCTCGGCGCGTCCTCCAGGCCACGGATGACCTGCAAGCACAGGGGGCAGCGCGGCGGAGCCGGGTTCGGGTCGACCTCACTGGCCTTGGTCGGCCCGGCGATCCACCGCTCCGGCGTGCTGTTGCCCGCCTCCTGCGGCAGGCGGCGGGCGGCATCGGCCTGCTCCATCGCGACCAGCAGCCGGGAGACGGCCGCGATCCCGATGCCGCTCTCCTGGACGATCACGTTGAGGGTCACGCCCTCGTCGCCGTAGTCGCCCAGGACCGCCTTGATCGCCATGACCTTGCGGTCGCCCGGACGACTCGGCTGGACGACGCCTGGCGACCCGCCCGCGTTGTCCTCCTCCGCGTCGTCGGTGTCGGCCTCGTCAGCGTCGCCGTCCGTGTCGTCGCCGTCCGTGTCGGCCTCGTCCTGGTCCTCGCCGTCGTCCACGGCGTCCTGGTCGTCCGAGCCGTTCGCGTCGATGACATCGCCGGGCTCACCCGCCAGCTCCTGGCTGCCGTCGTCGTCGGAGGCGTCCACGGCGTCCGGCTGGTCTGCCGGGAAGTCCGCGTCCGGGTCGGCGTCGGCGAACTCGTCACCGCCGGCGGGGTCCCCGCCGAGGTCGGCGTCGATGGCGTCGGCCGGGTAGTCGGGCTGGGCATCGGTGTCGTCGGCCGGGTTCGCCAGCGTCCACCGGGTGGGGGTGCCTTCGGCCGGGTCGGCGTCGGTCTCGACCGCGACGATCAGTCCGGCGTCGGCCAGGGTCTTGATCGCCTTGTCGGAGGTCGACCGGGCCTTGCCGGACTTCTCGGCCAGCTCGTGGACGTTGCCCTGGCCGAGTTCGGTCAGGGCAACGAGGATCGCCTGCGTGGCAGGCGTCAGGGACAGGTGTTCCATGGTTCCTCCTTGGGAGCTGGTTGGTAGCTCGGCACCGTGCGGTGCCGGGCTTGTGGTGCGCCGGGTCGCAGGCCGCAGGGAACGCGGCAGGCGCGTGCAGGCGGTGCGCTGCCGTTGGTGGGGCTGCTGTCGCCCCGGGGGCATGGATGGCCGGCGTCCACCGCCGGTAGGTCAGCGCCCGGTGGCCGCTGCGGGCTCGTCGGGTGGCGGGCTGGTGTGCCTACGGCCGGTCGAGGCGCAGTTTCCAGCCACCGCCGTGTTCGCCGGGCTCGAACAGGTCGGCTCCGCGCTCGCGGTACACGGCGGTGAGGAGCCGGTTGATCTCGGCGAGTTCGGTGTAGGGATCGCCGTCGCGGTCGTCGAGCCAGAACCGGTCGCCGGGCTCGTCAGCGCCTTGGAAGATCTCGCCGTCTTCGTCGGGCCACAGCTGCTCATCGGCGGAGGTGAGCTTGCACAGGATGATGTCGTCACCGTCACGCAGAGCGGGATGGTTGAGGTATGCCGTGCGGCAATCGGGTAGCGGCGCTGGCCTCGGTGAGCAGTGTCTCCGCGATGTGCCCGGCCGTGGTGTCGTCCTGGACGGGTGCGTCGTCGGTGGGCTGCAGGACGTAGATCCCGCCATCGGCCGGGTCGTGGTAGATCCCGGCGTCGGTGTGCGGCACCCGCACCTGCTTGCCGTCGCCCGGCAGGTTCAGCTCGGCGTCGGATTCGCCGACCCGGATGCGGGCGGTCCGTCCTGCGAGGTGCCGGGCGCGACAGGAGTCGGTGTGGGGCAGCACGACGAGGACGGTGTCGCCGGGGTTGACGTAGCGCCGCCGCAGCGGCCGGGCCGGGTTCGCGTCGGCGTACTCGGTGCGGGCCTGATCATCGATCAGCAGGTCGACCCGGTTGCGGCGTGCCGGTATTCGGCGGCGCGCTCGTTGACGGTGGTGAGCTGGCCGGCGAATGTGCCGACCGAGCTGGTCAGGTCTTCCTCGTTGATGAGCAGGGTCCGTAGCCGGTCGACGGCGAGCAGTAGCTCGGCACGGGCACCGCGCAGGGTGTGCGCGGCTTCGGGTAGGTGGGCGGCGGCGGGGATGGGGTCGGTGGCGTGCTGGTCGAGGGTGCGGCCGGTGGCGGAGGCGACCCAGCGGCCGATCGTGTCGAGGTGCAGCACAGTTCCTCCTTCGCGTTGTGGGGTGGGCATGGCGAAGGCCGGTCGCGTCTGGGCTGCGACCGGTCCTCGGTGTTCAGGTGGGTGCGGGTTAGGCGATGGTGATGGCGCACAGTCGTGCGCTGGAGCGCAGGCTGCGCAGGTAGGAGCACCCTTCGTTGAGGAAGCGGAACTTGTCGGCCATCGAGTCGCTGGCGGGCTTGAGGAGGCGTCCGTCGGTGGTGATCAGTGCGTCGCCGACGATGGCGATGCGCCAGTGCAGACCGGCGTAGGTGGCCTCTCCGGCCTGGTAGGCGGCCAACTCGTAGGGGTCGAAGGTGTGGCCGTCGGCGTAGGCGAGCATCGCGAGGATGCGCGGCTGCTGCTCGAAGCGGCGCCGGGCCTCGGCAAGGGTGACCTTGGCGGGGTCTGCGTGGTGCTGTGCGAGGAAGTCCTCCCAGGTACGGGCCGGACGAGTGGTGGTGGCGATGTGGGTGTTGAACGCGCGCCAGCGCCGGCTTGCCTGGTCGGCGGCCTTGGCGGCGGTGCCGGTCAGGTCGAGGCGGCTCTTGCGGCCTCCGGCAGCCAGGGTGATCGCGCCGAACTTGCGGGCGGCGTCGAGCAGGTAGTAGCCGAAGAAGCGGGAGAGCCAACCGATGATGGCGCGGTGGCGGACGTTGAAGCGGCGGGACGGGGTGCCGTTGGCGTTGAGGAGGTCGTTGACCTTCTCGCTGGCGGCGAACCAGTCGGAGTCGGCGTCGGCGTCGAAGCAGACGGTGACGACCTGGTTGGCGAGCGGCGTGTTGGTGGGCATGGTGGGGTGCTCCCATCGAGAGGAGTGGGCAGGGTGGTTGCCGGTGGTGCCACCGGATCGCGGCGTCTGGGCTGGGGAGGCTGCCGTGCAGGCGCGGGCGTGGATCACAAGCCGACCGGGAGGTGGGCTATGGGTGAACGCGTCGGCGCGAGGCAGGTCCGGGGCAGACGGGCGGCGGTGCGAGCAGAAAGAAAGAGAAGAAGCTGCACCGTAGCTCCGCGACCTGACACCCCCACCGCTGTCAGGAACCGCGATCATGCCCTTGACCTGCACTGACAGGAATCGCTGCGTGGCTGCCAGGCGCTGTCAGAGGACGAAGACGCCGTCGTCGTCGTAGTTCGGGTTGTCCGCCACCGGCTGACCGTGATCGCTGGGCAGCTCCACGAGTTGGACTCGGCGGGTGCTGCCGGCGGGAAGCCAGATTGCTGCGGCCGGTTCGGCGTCGTGGGTCGCGGTCGCGGTCGGGACTTCGCCGCGCCAGCCGCGCAGGAGCTCGTGGAGGTGTTCTTCGCGCTGGTGGCTGCCGAGCCAGAACAGCACCGGGTACCGGGGGCCGCCGCGGCGGATCAGCGCGGCGTACCGGTCGAGCTTGGCGACCACCCGCCCGAGCGGTTCGCTGCCGGTGTCGGCCTCCAAGAAGAACCCCACGGTGGTGCCGCTGACGCTCCACAGCCCGTGCCCGTCGGCGGTGACGGTCCGGTACTGCTTGGTCGTGGTCGTCTCCGACCACCACCGATCCAGCCGTGTCGCGGTGTGACGGCGGGCGTGTGTGGTCAGCCGGACGAAGAACTCGTTGGCCATGAGCAGGTGTGTCAGGTTCGGGTTGGCCGACAGGCGCTGCACGATCTGGCGACTCGAGCGGCTGGTGGGCTCGGCCCGGTCGTGGGCGGCGGCCTGGAACCGGTGTCCGTTGTGGCCGAGCACCCAGTGCCACGGCTGGCTGCCGCCTCCGTCGCGGGAGAACCGGAACCGGTCCAGCAGGCCCAGGGCTCGAAGCTCGCCGAGGCGGATCTGACAGGTGCGACGGGCGGAGAACAGCATGCGGTGGATCTGGTCGGTAGTGAGGTGGGGATAGATGGCCAGCAGGCCAGCAGCACGTGATTGCGGCATAGGCGGGTGCACCCCTGGACAGAGAGTCCCAGTAGGGAGTCTGGATAGGTTGATCTTGGCTTCGGTCCGCTGATGGGCCGGGTCTGCGCAGCTCAGGGACCTGACAGGGCCGGCGGGTGGGGCTCGTCTGAGGTCTCGTGTCGCAGACACCCCCAGACGAGCCCCCGATGCCGCACCCGGCCGAGGCCCCGCACGAGGCAGCCGGACCAGGGGGGCCGGTCAGCGTTCGCGTTCGGCCATGCGTCGTTTCATCGCCGTGCGGGCCAGCTGCTGCATCGGCGGCTCGGTGGTGTCGGCGGTGTGCGCTGCGGCGCATGCCATCCGGATCGCGGTGGCCGCACCGACGACCGGGACCGGCGGGTTGGTGACGAAGGTGAAGCTGGGCAGCTCCCGGTTGCCGACCAGCAGCCGGGCGGCGGCGGTGTAGATGTCGAGGTGGGCGAGGTCGTGTTCGTCCAGCTCGGGTTTGGTGTGCCGGGACAGCTCCCGCGCATCGGCCGGGTCGACGTTGAAGTAGAGCTTGCTGCGCGCGTTGGCCGACACCGCCGCGGCGACGTCCTTCGGCAGCTGCGCCAGGTCCTGGTGCGCCAGGACGAGCCCGAGCCGGAACCCTCGGGCCTCGGCCAGCATGTCTCCGACGCTGCCGGGCAGCGTCAGGAAGTTCTGGCACTCGTCCACGTACAAACTGGCGTCTTTGCGCTCGTCCTCGGGGATGTTCGCCCGTGCGATGGCGGCCTGCCAGACCTGGGCGACGATCAGCGAGCCGAGGATGCGGCTGGTCTCCTCGCCGAGGATGCCCTTCGGCAGCCGGCACAGCAGCACGCCGCCGTCGAGGATCTTGCCCATGTCGAACGAGCTGTGCGCGTTGCCGATCACGGACTTCACGAAGTCGCGCAACAGGAACGCCCGCAGCCTCGCCAGCACCGGGGCGATGACCTGGCCGCGGAACTGCTCGTTGATGCCGTCGTACCAGAGCCAGAACCCGCCGAGCCCGTCCGGGTCGTCCAGGCCGTGGGTGAACCTGGCCCGGAACTGCCGATCCTGCAACAGCGACGGGACAAGGCTCAACGTCGGCTTCGCATGCCGCATCAGCGTCAGGCACGCCACGCGCATGGTGTCGTCCATACGCGGACCCCACTGCCCCTGGAAGATCTTCGCGAAGATCCCGACCAGGTTGTCCACCGCCAGATGCGGATCACCCCGATCGTCGAGCGGGTTGAAGCACCCCGGGTTCTCCTGATCCGGATCGATAATCACGATCCGTTTCGCGTGGGACGCGGGGAGCCGGTCGAGGATGTCGGTGATCAGGTCCCCGCGAGGATCGATGACCACCGTGCCACGCCCGGCTTTGATGTCGCAGAGGATCATGTTCAGCAGCAGCGTGGACTTGCCGACACCGGTCTTGCCGACCACGTGCACGTGCTGGCGGGCGTCGGTGACGTTGAGGCCCACGCTGTGGTGGCCGATCTGCGTACGTCCCAGCACCTTCACGCCCCGGCCGCCGGCGGGCACCTGCACCGGCGCCGGCATCGCCTTGGCCCGGGCCCGGTCGAGACCCGGCACGGCGAGGTCCTGCGGCAGCGCCGCGAGGGCCGCGAGCTCCGGCACGGTGGCCAGAAACCCGCGTCGCAGCCTGCGCCCGGCCACGGTGGCAACCGGCGCGGGCATCTTCATGCGCCGCAGCCGGTTCGGGCCGGTGTACGCGGCGGCGGCCGAGGCGATCGTGTGCCCGAGCCCGACGACCCGTTCGTGGATCTGTTTGGCCCGTTGCGCGTCCGGCGGGTGCTTGTCGGCGTCGGCTGCGACCGCGAACCGGACGGCGATCTCGAAGTGCGGCACCTTGACCGCCTTGTCGACCAGCGTCCGGGCATCCGCGGTGGCGACTGGGTCGCGTTCGGCCGTGCGTGCCGCTGTGCCCGACGCCGTGCGCGTCCGGGATGTGCCGGGCGCCGGGCTGTCCGGACCCGCCGCGCGGAGGCGGGCCGGGCGAGGATCTGCACGCAGGCGTGTTCACGGTGGTGCACTTCGGCTCCGGCGGCCAGCAGCGCCCGCAGCGGGTCGGCGTCGTGCTCGGTGCGCAGCGGCAGCACGTCGGTCTGCTGCGGCCAGTGCGCTGCGCCGACCTGTTCGCCCACAGTGGACGGGATCGGCGCTGCGGCTTGCTCCGTGGTGAGGGTCGCGGCGGGCCAGGCCGCGCGGACGGCGGCTTCGATCGCGCCGGGCGGCACGGTGCCGGGCACCCAGACGCGGATCGTCAGGGTGCGGCCGGTCCAGGTGTACTCCCACGCCACGTGCGGGGTGCCGTACATGCGCCGCCGCCACACCGAGGGCGTCAGGACTCCGGTGAGCGTGGTCCAGAACGCGGCGGCCGATTCCGGCGGGACCTCGGGCGGGGCGGCGATGGTCAGCCACCGCGCCCCGGCCGCGAACCGCGTGTGCCGCCAGGCGAGGAGCTGGTCGCGGCCGAAGACGGCACCCACGATCGCGGCGGCGGCGATGAACCCGAGCCACGGCCGTGGGGCGATCCAGTGCCAGAGGTCGCCGGGCCAGGTCGGTGTGGTCGTCATGCGGCCTCACCGATTCCCGTGACGGCGATCTTGTGCTCGGCCGCTGACCCGACGCTGCGGAAGGGGATGCGTGAGCGGCCCGCGACGAGCAGGCCCTCGCCGCGCGGCGCCGACAGCAGCAGCCGCGACTCACCGGCGGTCAGGGAGAACGCCTCGGACACCGCGTCGATGGACTGGGTGCTCTGGCGCATCAGGACCTGGGTCGCGGCGTTGGACACCACGGCGAGGCCGAGGTCGGTGGAGAGCACGTCGGCGGCGTCCTGCGTGATCACGCACAGGCCGGCCGATCGCTTCCGGGCGGCCTTCGCCATCCGGAACAGAAACCGTGCCCCCTCGCCGTCGCGCATGAGCAGCCAGGCTTCGTCGACGACGACGAGCTGCCGCCGTCGGCGGGCGCCGCTGGGCGGGGTGTCGATGCCCGACCAGATCGAGTCGAGCGCGAGCAGCGTTCCGACCGTGCGCAGCTCGTCGGGCAGGTGCCGTAGCGACCAGACCACGAGGTGTCCGCGCGGGTTCGTGGTGGTCGGCCCGTCGAACAGGCTGGCGAAGTTGCCGCGGGTCCACGGCGCCAGACGTGCGGCGAGCTGCCCGGCGGCCGGGTCGTCGTCGTCGGCGAGGGTGTCGGCCAAGTCCCGCAGCAGTGGCGCGGGCTTGGTCCAGGTGGCCGGGTCGCCGTGGATCCCCGCCGCCGCGTAGGTGGCGGTGACCGCACGGTCGAGGGCGGCCTTCTCGGTCGGCGGTGGTGTCGCGCCGAGCATGACCGCGATCAGCGTGTGCAGGTAGAGGCCGCGCCGGGTCAGCGTGTCGGCCCGGTTGTCGTCGGGCAGGTCGAGCGGGTTGACCCGCACGCCCGGCTGACCGAGCTGGACGACGGTGCCGCCGACGTGTTCAGCGAGGGGCGCGTACTCGTCCTCGGGGTCGATGACCGATACGCCGGTGCCCTGGTAGAGGTTGCGCAGGACCTCCAACTTGACGAAGTAGCTTTTGCCGGCCCCGGACCTGGCCAGGACGACCGAGTTGTGGTTGTCCTGGCTCCACCGGTTCCAGATGACGACGCCGTTGGAGGTGGTGTTGACCCCGTACAGCACACCCTCGGGCGGGGTGACGACGCCCGGGGCGGCGGCGGCGAGGTCGGCCGAGGCGAGCGGGAACGCCGCCGCCAGCGCGGTGGTGTCCAGGATGCGGCGCATCCGCAGCGGGTCCACACCGATCGGCAGGGTGGAGACCCAGCCCTGCTGGTGGCGGAACGTCGCCGGTTGCAGGTCGAGCAGCACGCTGGCTGCGGCGGACTTCACGCCCGCGGTGACGGTGCGCAGCTCCTCGAGGTCGCGTCCGTGGACGGTGACGTAGATGCCGGTGTCGAACAGCTTCGCCGCGCCCCTGGCGACGCGTTCGGCGAGGTCGGCGGCGTCGGCCGCCGCCGCGTCGACCATCGGATCACCCAACCGGCCCCGGTCGGCGTCGAGCCGCCGGGATGATTCGAGGCGGGCGCGCTGCCGCTTGAGCATCGGCGCGGCCAGTTGCGGGGCAACGGGGTCCAGGTGCACGGCGACGTCGACGCGGCCGGGGTAGGACAGCAGCGGGTCCAGCCACGCCGGGCCGACTTCGGCGGGGTACCCGCATACGGCGTAGGTGGCGGCGTACCCGTCGCCGACCTGGACGTGCCACGGCGTGACCGACAGAGCGGCCGGGGAGGGCATCCCCTCCCCGGCCGCGACGTGCTTCTTCCTGGTGTTCAACGGGTTCACGTTGGGCTCCGTAGGGTGATCGGGGCGCCGGGCACCGCTCGCGGGCCGGGCACCGCTGGGGAGAAGGGATCGACCGCGTTGGCCAGCGCCGAGGCGACCGCCGGCCCGTCCAGGGCCGTGGCCTCGACGCCGAGCCCGGACAGGGCGCGGACCGCGGTGTCGGCGGCGTGCTCGCCGGTGACGACCGCAAGAACCTGGCGGCGCAACGGGTCGCGCTCGGTGTCCAGGTCGAGGAGGAACTCGGCGTAGTCG
>Ga0310811_10004540_pt1 | contig 17445 bp, 16 predicted proteins | sample YCmetagenome_FD_207642 | JGI IMG/M metagenome (GOLD analysis project Ga0310811, IMG submission 207642) | Soil microbial communities from experimental microcosm in Duke University, North Carolina, United States - YC | ecosystem: Engineered > Artificial ecosystem > Soil microcosm > Unclassified ...
ACCGGACCTTCGTCTTCGCGATTCTCCGTGAGCGCAGCATCTTCATGCGCGGGCATCTCGGCCGTTTCGACATGTTCCTCAGCCGCAACGGCTTCGACTGGCAGTTCGGTGAAGGGTGCTTCTTCAGGCTGCTCTTGCTGTTCGTGATCGGCCATATCGGTCGGTGTCGGGGAGGCGAGCGATTCTTTCTTGCGGCGCGGCGGGGGGACACGGGCCTGCTTGTATTCGTGATCCGAATCACACGTCGTGCAGCGCGTCTGCTTCACCTCATCGTCAATCATCGCCACGATCGCATGATTGGTGATGCGGCGCTCGCGCGGACAATAGTCGTCCAGAATGTCACCGAGCCGAAGCCGGCGTTGCTGCATTGAACTCCCCCGGAGCCGTTCCTTTTCAGGCGGGATCGGATAAAAAAAGGCGGCGGTAGCCAGAGTTTACTTGGAAACGCCCAAAAGCCAAATCTCTATGTGGAATTCTGTGCAGCCAACCAGTTCTTGCACTCCTTTAATGCCGCCTGCACGGCGTCCGGGTTGGTGGACTGCGGCGTCCGCTTGGCGTAGACGGATTCCAGCGGTGTCGCCGCCTGCGGGGCATCGTCGCCGAAGAAATCGCTCGCCTCTTTCCATTCCTTGAGCGTCAGGCTGCTGAAATCCCGGCCTTCGGCGACCAACCGGCGCACCATCGCAGCCACGATCTCGTGCGCTTGACGGAACGGCATCCCGCGGATCGCCAGGTAGTCGGCGACGTCGGTGGCGAGCAGCAGTCCGGATGCGGCTTGTGCTGCTTTCTGTGCGTTCAATGTAAGGCGTGAAATAACGGCGTGCGCAGCGCTGAACGAGATTCCGAGAGTGTGTTCGGCCTCGAAGACGGCTTCTTTGTCTTCCTGCAGATCCTTGTTGTATCCGCTCGGCAGTCCCTTCATCGTCACCAGCCATCCGGCGAGGCGGCCGATGGCGCGCCCGGTCTTTCCGCGCGCGAGCTCCAATGCATCCGGGTTCTTCTTCTGCGGCATCATGCTGCTGCCGGTCGCGGTCGCGTCCGCGAGCTCGAAGAAGCCGTGCTCGTCGCCGGTGAAGATGATGAGATCTTCGGCGATGCGACTGAGATGCACCATCGCCAGCGAGGTCGCAAACAGGAACGACGCAACGAAGTCGCGATCGGACGAGGCGTCGATGCTGTTGCGCACGACGCGGGAGAACCCAAGACGCGTGGCCAGGAGCGCAGTGTCCATTGAGTAGCTGGTGCCTGCGATCGCGCCGGATCCGAGTGGCAACGCGTCAGCATCGGCGCGTGCCGCGGCGAGGCGATCGAAGTCACGCCGCAGCGCGGATGCGTGCGCCAGAAAGAAGTGGGCCACGAGCACCGGCTGCGCACGACGCAGATGCGTGTAAGACGGCATCAGCGCCTCGCCGGCGCGCTCCGCCTGGTCGGCGCATGCCGCAACGACGCGCTTCACGGCGTCTTGCAGCAGCGGAATGCGACGTCGCAGGTACAGTCGCAGATCGAGCGAGACCTGCTCGTTGCGCGATCGTCCGGTGTGCAGCCGCTTGCCTGCGTCGCCAATCCTCTCGACCAGTTTGCGCTCGACGAAGCTGTGAACGTCTTCGTCGGGCCCGGCAACGTATGCGGGATCCCTGCGGCCTTCCTGAAGAATCTCTTCGAGCCCTTTTTTGATCGCTGCGGCATCCTGCTTCGACAGCACGCCCGCGGCTCCCAGCGCCTCGGCCCAGGCGAGGCTGCCGGTCACGTCGTCTTCGAAAAGCGCGCGATCGAAGCCGAAGGAAACCTGGAAGTCAAACGCCGCCGGATCGGGCGCCGTATCGAAACGGCCGGACCAGAGTGTCATGAATGGTGCGCGGAGAGGACGCGGTGCTGGCCTTTGAACGATTCGAGGCAGACGATCGCATCAGGCGCGTGCGAGGCGGTGCTGCCGAGCGCGTCGTGGACCGCCTGGAAGATCGCCGCGGGCGGCGCATCCGCAATCGTGGCGACGCTCTCGATGACTTCAGGGAGCGTCATGGGAACGCCGTTCACCGACACGGGCAGTCCGCGCTCGAATGCGATTTCCAGCCGCGCCGGCTCGTTCAACTCCGGTTTTCCGGGTGAACGCTGCCACAAGGTGGTCTCCACATCGTCGTAGCCGCCGCAGTCGATGACCGGGGTTGCGCCTTCGATGGCCGCCACCTCGTCCAGCTTGCGCGCGACCAGCGGCATCACGGAAGGACGCTGCCCGTTGCGGAGCGCTGCCATGCAGTCGCGTGCGAATTCTTCGCGAGCATCGATAACGTGCGCACGTACCGCGCCGGCCGCGAGCGCGGCCTGACGGACACCCTCGAGCTCGCGAGCCTGCCCGATGTCGAGAGTAACCGTGATCACTTCCGCGTCGAACTCGCCCGCCAGCCGCGGAATGGCCGCGACACTGTCGGAGCTGCCGGCGCAGGCGATGACGATGCGCCGCTGCGCGGGGGTCTGTGTCACGCCGGTTGTCCCTCCCCGGTAAATCGTTCGAGCCGTTTGACGAGCGCCTTCGCGCGTCTTGTGTCGGGCGCAATCACCAGCACTGTGTCCTCGCCCGCGACGGTGCCGACGACCTCCGGCAGGTGTGCATCGTCGATCGTTACGCACAGCGCCTGCGCGCGGCCGAGACCCGTCCGCAGCAGCACGAGCTGCTGTACGCGATCGACGCGCAGCAGGTATTCGGCAACCGCGCGCTGCAGCATGCTCTCCGCCGTCTTTCCGTTCGGCGCGACCGGTTTGCCCGGCGCCTGATAGGCGCCGTCAACGCCGCCCTTGACGAGCCCGAGCTCGCGGATGTCGCGCGACAGCGTCGCCTGAGTCACGTCAAACCCGGCGGCGCGCAGACTGCGCCGCAGCTGCTCCTGGCTGCGCACCGGCGAGCGCTGAATGACGTCGAGAATGACCGACTGGCGGCGCGGTTTCACGCTTTTCAGAATACACCAAACTCTTGACTGATTATGCATGCGAATGTATAAATATTCTTTTACGGGATCGTAAGGAGACAATGGCCGTAGCAGTCCCCGCCGGGGAGAAACACAGGCAACAAGGCAGCGAGCAGCAGCGCAGCCAGAGCAGCGCGAGCGGGCAGCAGCCGAAGACGCGCGTGGCGATCGCCGGCGCGACCGGCTACGCCGGACAGGAGCTGGTGCGCATTCTGGCGCGGCATCCAGCCGTCACCCTGACGACGGCGATGTCGTCGGGATCGACGAGCACGCCGCGGCCCATGCCGGCGCTGGCGCGCATCTGGGACAGCGAGGTGGTCGCGCTGGACGTGGATCGGCTCGTTGCGTCCGCCGACATTGTGTTCCTCGCCCTGCCCGAGGCGGCCTCGGCGGAGCTGGCGCCGAAGCTTCTGGAAGGCGGTGTGCGCGTCATCGATCTGTCCGGGGCGTTTCGTATCCGCGAGGCCGCCGATCGCCTGCGCTGGTATCCGGCGACGACGGCGCTGCCGCCCGGCACGGTGTACGGTCTGCCCGAACGCGATGCGGCGGCAATCAGGACTGCGCGGCTTGTGTCGTGCCCTGGCTGCTACCCAACCGCGGCGCTGCTGGCGCTGCAGCCACTCTCCGATGCGGGTCTGATCGAGGGCTCGGTTATCGTGGACGCGAAGTCCGGCGTCTCCGGCGCGGGTAAGGCGCCGACCGACCGCACGCATTTCTCGGAGAACCACGGCAGCGTTGCCGCCTACGGCGTCTTCTCGCACCGGCATAACGCCGAGATCGAACAGGAGCTGCAGCGCGAGGTCACATTCGTTCCGCATCTCGTGCCGCTCGACCGCGGCATCCTCGAAACGATCTACGTTTCGCTGAAGAAGGGAACGACCGAGGCGCTTATGGCGAAAACGCTGGAGGACGCCTATGCCGAGGCCGCGTTCGTGCGGCTGACGGGTGCTGCGCTCCCCGAGATCAAGCACGTCGCGCATACGAACTTCTGCGATATCGGGTGGAAGGTTGATGAGTCGCGCAACCGCGCCGCGCTCATCGCTGTTCTCGACAATCTCGTGAAAGGCGCCGCGGGGCAGGCCGTGCAGAACCTCAATATCGTTCTCGGCCTCGATGAGCGGACGGGTCTGCTCTGATGGCGGCGCGCAGCAAAGTTCGGTTCGTGCTCAAACTAGGCGGCGAGCTGCTCGAGCAGCCTGACGATCTCGTTCGCCTGGCGAACGGCATCGCTGCGCTCGCACAGCGAACGTCTCTGGTGGTGGTGCATGGCGGCGGGCGTGAAATCGATTCGGCGCTCGCCACGGCCGGCATTGCAAAACAGCAGGTCGACGGGTTGCGCATCACGGACGCGCGAACGCTCGACGTCGTCGTGGCCGTGCTTGCCGGCGCCATCAACACACGGCTCGTCGCCGCACTGCGCAAGGCGGGTGGGCGTCCGGTCGGGCTTACCGGCGCCGACGCGGCAGTGGCGACGATGAAGCGCTCACAGCCAATGACCAGTGTTGCGGGCGCGAGCGTCGATCTCGGCCTGGTCGGATCGCCGATCAATAACGGCGCCCCGCAGCTGCTGACCGACCTGCTCGCGCGCGGGTATGTGCCGGTGGTCGCCTGCATCGGCGCGACGCGCGACGGACAACTCCTGAACGTGAACGCCGACACGCTGGCGGCGCACCTCGCATCATCACTCGGTGCGAAACGGCTCGTCATTGCCGGAGCAACATCCGGCGTGCTCGACGAAGCCGGGCAGACGATTGCCCGCCTCGATTCGCGCCGCGCTGCGCAAATGATTAAAGCGGGCACGGCGAACAGAGGCATGGTCGCGAAGCTCGAGGCCTGCCGCGCGGCGCTTCGAAAGGGCGTGGGCGATGTGCTCATCGCCAACGGGCGCGAGGTCAAGCTGGACGCGCTGGCAGCGGCGAAAGGGCCGCTCGCCGGGTGCACGCAGGTGGTGCGATGAAGAAGTGGACGCTCGACGGGATCAAGGCGCTCGAAGCGCAGCACGTGGTGACGACCTACAAGCGTCAACCGGTCGCCTTCGTACGCGGCAGTGGCTCGCGCCTCTATGATGTCGACGGCCGCGAGTATCTCGACTTCATCTCCGGCATCGGCGTCACCTCGCTCGGCCACGCGCATCCCGGACTCGCCGCCGCGATCGCGGATCAGGCGTCAACGCTCCTGCATACCTCGAATCTGTATTACCACCCGCTGCAGGGGCAGGTGGCCGCGCGTCTGACGACGATGTCCGGAATGGCGCGCGCCTTCTTCGCTAACAGCGGCACGGAAGCCGTCGAAGGCTGCCTCAAATTCGCGCGGCGCTACTGGTATACGAACGGCAACAAGGAGCGCTCGGCATTTGTCGCGCTCGAAAACGCCTTCGGCGGCCGCACGATGGGTTCGCTCTCGGTCACGTGGGACGAGCACTACCGCACGCCGTTTCAGCCGCTCGTCGCCGACGTCACGTTCGTCAAGCCGGGCGACATTGCATCGCTGCAGGCCGCGGTAACCGACAGAACGGCTGCCATCATCGCCGAGCCGATCCAGGGCGAAGGCGGCATCCGTCCGCTGTCGAAAGAATTCGCCCAGGCGATCAGAGATGTCTGCCGCCGCACCGGGACGCTCTACATCGCTGATGAGGTGCAGACGGGCCTTGGTCGCACGGGATATCCGTTTTACTTCCCGCTCCTCGGCCTCGAGCCGGATCTGGTGAGCGTCGGCAAAGCGCTCGGCAGTGGTGTGCCGGTCGGCGCCATCCTCATGTCCGAGCGCGTCGCGCAGGCGATTTCGCCAGGCGATCACGGCACTACCTACGGTGGCAACCTGCTCGCCTGCCGCGCGGCGCTGTTTTTTCTCGAGCAGCTGATGGAGAACGGCCTGCTCGAACACGTCAACGCCGTCGGTCCGCAGTTCGAGCGCAAGCTGCGCGCGCTGGCGCTGAAGCATCCGGTCATCGTCGAAACGCGCGGCGTCGGGCTGATGCAAGGACTGCAGCTGGCGATCGATGCCGGGCCCATTGTGGATACCGCGCGGGAGCGCGGACTGCTCGTCAACCGCACCAACGAGAAGGTCGTACGCATGCTGCCGCCGCTGACCGTTGAAGCGGCAGACATCGACAAAGCCGTGGACATCCTTGACGAAGTGTTCGCCACAGTGCAGACGGAGGTGTCGGCCTAATGCTTCTGCCGCTGACGGGGATTCGAGATTCGGGATTCGGGATTCGGACACGGCGCATCAGCGACGCACCGATCGCTCTGCGCAACGCCACGTCCGACGATGCCGATGCGATCCACGAGCTCATCGACGAGCACCTTGCCGAAGGCCACCTGCTTGCGCGCGAGTTCGACGAGATCCGCGTCCACGCGCACCGCTTCGTCGTCGCGGTGCAGGATGACGAAGTCGTTGCGTGCGCAGAATTGGCGCCGCTCAGCCGATCCGTCGCGGAAGTCCGTTCGTTTGCCGTCAGCCGTGAAGCACGCAGCCGTGGCGTCGGCCGACGCATCGTCGACGAGCTGGTAGGGCGCGCCACGGTCGCAGGGTTCGAGAAGCTGTGCGCCTTCACGCACTCGCCGTCGTACTTCGTTCACCTCGGGTTTTCGATCGTGCCGCACGCGTGGCTTCCCGAGAAGATCGCCACCGACTGCAAGTCCTGCAGCCAGTTCCGCCGCTGCGGACAGTACGCGGTGGTGCGCTCCCTCGAGCGCGCGCGGAACGCCTGCGTTCCGTTGGCTGCCCTGCATGGCTGACGTGATGCCGGCGGCGCGGCAGACTTCCATCACTCCTGTTGACGGTGGAATCACGGCGCCAACCGGCTTCAAGTCGGCGGCGCTGCACTGTGGGATCAAGGCAAAGCCCGGCGCCCTGGACCTCGCTGTCATCGCCACGGACACGTTCGCCTCGATGGCCGGTATCTTCACGACGAACCTCGCGCAGGCTGCGCCGGTGCTTGTTTCCAAGCAGCACCTCGAAGCAACGCACGGCGTTGGGTGCGCCATCGTCGTCAACAGCGGATGCGCAAACGCGTGCACGGGTGCCGAAGGACTGGCGAATGCGAAGCGGATGACCGAGCAAGTGGCCGACGCGCTGGGATGCCCGCCGGAGCACGTCCTCGTTGCATCGACTGGCGTCATTGGCGTGGGACTACCGATGGAGCGCGTCATTCCCGGTATCCAGCAGGCGTGTTCGGCGCTCGCGCGCGGCAGCGGCGGCGAAGCGGCGCGGGCGATCATGACCACCGATCCATTCCCGAAAGAGCATTCGGTCCGGGTGACGACGTCACGCGGATCGTTTGTCGTCGGTGCGATGGCAAAGGGGTCGGGAATGATCGAGCCGAACATGGCGACGATGCTCGGGTTCATCACCACGGATGCGCAGGTGCCGCCGGCGATGCTGCATCGCGCGCTCGTCGAATCGGCGCGCGACACCTTCAACGCAATCACGGTAGATGGCGAGTGCTCGACAAATGACTCGCTGTTTGCAATGGCATCGGGGAGCAGCGGCACCGCCATTGACGAGGAGCTCTATCCCGCGCTCCTCGACGGCCTGCTGTCGGTTTCCGAACCTCTTGCACTCGGCATCGTTCGAGGCGGCGAGGGCGCGACGAAGGTCATGGCGGTCAGCGTGTACGACGCACGCACCATCGATGACGCGCGCCAGGTGGCGCGCACGATCGCCAACTCACCGCTCGTCAAGACGGCGGTGCACGGCGCAGATCCCAACTGGGGCCGCATCGTCGCCGCCGCGGGACGGTCTGGCGTGACGTTCGACATGCAAAAGGTGACCGTGCGCGTCGGCGGCATTCTGCTGTTCGAAAATGGCTTGCCGCACGACGAGTCGTCGCCCAAGGCTGCTGAAATTCTCAAGCGCGACACGGTGGACATCGAAGTAAGTCTGGGCGGCGGCGCCGCCTGCGCCACCATCTGGGGCTGCGATCTCAGCGCGGAGTACGTGCGCATCAATGGCGAATACCGGACCTAACGAGGTCGGCGTGGCGATGACGAAGGATTTCCTGTCGGTCCTCGATCTGTCGTCGCGCGATCTCGTGCGGCTGCTCGAGCTGTCGCGGCAGATCAAAGCCGATCGACGGCTTGGCCGTCAGGCGCCGACGGCGACGACACTGTCGGGCCAGCACGTCGCGATGCTCTTCGAAAAGCCTTCGCTGCGCACGCGCTCGACGTTTGAGATCGCGGTGAAAGAGCTGGGCGGTGAGACGCTGCACGTGCCCTCAGAGTTCGCTGACGGCCAACGCGAGCCGCTCGAGGACGTCGCACGCAACCTGGAGCGATGGGTGCACGCGCTTGTGGTGCGGACGTATGCGCAGGAAAAAGCGGCCGCGATGGCCGCTGCGGCGCCCGATCTGCATGTTGTCAACGCGCTCAGCGACGAGCAGCATCCCTGCCAGGCACTGGCCGACATGATGACGCTGCAGGAGCGCTGGGGATCGATGCGCGGCCGCCGTATCGCGTTTGTCGGCGACGGCAACAACGTCGCGACATCCCTGGCGCATGCCTCGGCGCTGCTCGGCCTGCCGTTTCATATCGCCTCGCCGCGCGGCTACGAGCTTCCGCCGCAGGTCGTCAAATCCGCCGCCGGGGCGGCGCGCGACGGCGCCGAGCTGCGAATGTTCAACGACCCATGCGAGGCAGTGCGCGGCGTTGACGCGATCTATACCGACGTCTGGACGTCGATGGGACAGGAGCGGGAGACCGATCGCCGCAAGCAGATTTTCGCGCCCTACCAGGTAAACCCACAGCTCATGAAAGCCGCCGCGCCGGGTGCGTTGTTCATGCATTGCCTTCCCGCGCACCGCGGCGAGGAAGTCACGTCCGAAGTCCTCGATTCGCCCGCCTCCGTCGTTTTCGATCAGGCCGAGAATCGGCTGCACACGCAGAAGGCTCTTCTGCTAATGCTATTGGGGTGAACAAACGGTGGCTGCAGCAGTACGACCCGGACGTCGCCCATTCGCTGGAGCCATACCCCGACAAAACCCTTATTGACTACCTGGCGTCGCTCGCACGCGAGAGCGGCGGAAGGCCGGCGCTGCTCTTCAAAGGCACGAAGGTTTCATACGCACAGCTGCATCGCGAAAGCGACGCCTTTGCCGTGGCGCTCGCTGCCCTCGGTGTCAGACACGGCGATCGCGTCGCGCTGATTCTTCCCAACGCGCCGCAGTTCTTTCTCGCCGAATTCGGTGCATGGAAGCTTGGTGCCATCGTCTGTCCGATCAACCCTACCTATAGCGAGCGTGAGCTCGAAAACGCGCTGCAAGCGAATGGCGCTGAGACCGTCATTACGCTCACCCCCTTCTATGCGCGCCTGAAAGACGTTCAGCCGAGGACCAGCGTTCGCAACGTCATCGCCACGTCAATCAAGGAGTACCTGCCGCCGGTGCTCCGCCTTCTGTTCACGCTCTTCAAGGAGAAGCAGACCGGGCACCGCATCTCCATTGCGCACGGCGATCACTGGCTGCAGGAGCTGATGACGCAGCATCGCGGCGCAAAGCCGACGGCAGCCGTGGTCAGTGGCGACGACCGAGCAGTGATCCTGTCGAGCGGCGGAACGACCGGAACGCCGAAGGGCGTTGTTGGCCTCCACCGGCATTACGTCGCAGCAGGCATGCAGTTGTACGAGTGGACGAAGTCCGCCAAGCGACCGTGGATCGACTCGATCATGCTGCCGCTGCCGCTTTTCCACGTCTACGCCAACGTCGGCGTGCAGCCGCTCGCGTTCACCGGACCGAATCCGCTGTCGCTCGTGCCGAATCCGCGCGACATCAACGATCTGTTGAAGACAATCCGCCACGACAGACCGGCGTTCTTCAATGGCGTGCCGACGCTCTACACCGCCATTCTCAATCATCCGCACGTGCGCGCCGGTAAAGTCGATCTGAGCTCGATCAAGTTGTGCTTCTCGGGCGCAGCGGCGCTGATGGCCGAGACGAAGCGGCAGTTCGAAGCAGCGACCGGGGCGCGGATCGTTGAAGGCTACTCTCTGACGGAAGGGATGATGGCGTGCTGCGTCAACCCGGTGCAGGGCACGAACAAGATCGGCTCGATTGGCGTGCCGCTGCCCGACGTCGAAGTGCGCATCGTGGACGCGGACGATGGCGAGCGCGAGATGGGTGTCGATGAAGTTGGAGAGATGCTCCTGCGCGCGCCGCAGTACATGGTCGAGTACTGGAACAACCCGAAAGAGACGGCCGACACGCTGCGAACGCACGGCCCCGGCGGACCATGGGTGCACACCGGCGATCTCGCGCGCATGGACGCCGACGGCTTCATCTTCATCGTCGATCGGAAGAAGGACCTGCTCAAGACCAGCGGCTACCAGGTGTGGCCGCGCGAGATCGAGGAAGTACTGGCAACACATCCCGCCGTGCTGGAAGTCGGCGTAGCCGGTGTGCCCGACGCGACCAAGGGTGAGGTCGCCCATGCCTGGGTGGTATTGAAACCTGGTCAGAGCGCGACGGCCGAAGAGCTGCGCATGTACTGCCGCGAGCGTCTCGCGCCCTACAAGGTGCCCGCACAGGTCGAATTCCGATCCGAGCTGCCGAAGACGATGGTCGGAAAGGTGTTACGACGGGCGCTGGTTGCCGAGCGCCGCGGATAGACTCGTCACCGCAATGTTCGCCGTCTGGAGTTCGGCGCGGACGCGTAACGCCAGTTCCGCTGCGCCAGGCGTATCGCCGTGCAAGCAGATGGTGTCGACGTCGGCTCTCCGGGCAAGCGGCACGACACGGGCCAGGACCTCGTCGGGATCGTGAATGACGGCCCCCGGCTCGGTGCGCGGCACCAGAGTGCCGTCAGCACGGTAAGCGCGATCTGCGAATGCCTCACGCGCGGCGGTCAGCCCTGCCGCGTGCGCCGCGACCACCAGCTCCGACCCGGGCAGCCCCATGATGATCAATGCGCTGTCCACCGATGCGGTGGCGAGTGCGATTGCTTCTGCGACGGTCCGGTCCCGAACGGCGATGTTGTATAGCGCGCCGTGCGGTTTGACGTGCTGCAGGCGGATACCATAATTGACGGCAATTTCCGCAAGCACTTCGATCTGCTGCACGACGAGGGCGGTAATTTGCTCCGGGGAGAGGTGCAGATCGCGACGTCCGAAGTGATGGCGATCATCGAAACCCGGGTGCGCGCCGACCGCGACGCCAAACTTCTGTGCAAGCAGGACGGTCTCGCGCATGACCGCGCGATTACCAGCATGTAATCCGCACGCCACGTTCGCCGACGAGATGCACCGCATAAGGGCGGCATCCTGTCCACACTCCTCGCCGACGTCGGCGTTGAGATCGACGGCCATTTCTGACGTATCTCTGAACACCCTTGTAATTCTTCCCACATTCCTGAAACCGGCCGTCGGCTGGAAGTGCGATTTTGCTCGGGAATCTGACCGGCACATCCGTTGCCCTGAGGACGGCCCGTCGGCCTGTGGTTTACGGCAGGGCGCCGTAAATGCTGGGGGGAGCCAGGTCGACTACCAGGAAGGGGCGCCTTCGGGCGCCCTATCCGGTTTACCCACCGGAGCGCGAAAGCGCGACGGTGGGTTTTGTTTTTTAGACCCCTGCGCCTTCCGGGTATTCCAAGGCCAGCTTGAGCTCGCGCGCCAGCGTTTCGACGGTGGTACCGCTACGCTTCCACGCGCCTTCCGTTTCAAATCTCAGGTCGCCGATGCGACGGCCCCACGGCGCGATGACGCGACCGATGGCCCGGTAGTCGCCGCGATCGGCGTGATCCTGATCAAGGCGCCGTACCACATCCGGCGACACGCGGATGAATGCGCGGAGTGCCGTGGCCGTCTTGATGCTGTATTTGCGGCCGCCCCACGCGGCGCCGAAAACCATCGAGATCTGCTTGAAATAGTTCACGAAGAAGCGCTTGCTTTCCTCGCGGAAATCCGCCGATTTACGCGGCCCGCCGAAGGCGTCACCGCCGAACAGCTTTTTCAGTTCCTGCGCGATCGGCGCCTGCGCCACACGGCCACGGCCGACGCCGAGCAGCTTGATTTCTCCGTGCAGCGGCGAGTCTTCCTTGTCGTTGAGCGCGCGAACTACGTCATGTGCCGCCGCGAGCGCATCGTCGCGATAGAGCTGCCGGCCCGACAGACTGACTAGATGCGACGCATTGAGGCGCGTATGCTTCGCATTGATCGTGACAAACATCTGCACGATGTGATCTTCGGGCACACGGTCGAAAATAATCGCGGGGACCGTGAAATCGTGGTCGCGGATGTTGTCGATGTCCGCGTGCAGCGCCAGCAGGCGGTGCTGGCCGTCAATGGCTCGCAGGATCCCTTCGCGCTCCGGAACCTTCAGGCGACCGACCGAAGATCCGCCGTCCACCGGCTCGAACGCCAACTTTTCGTCGCACGAGATAATCACGGCGCCTGGAATCGACGGCAGATCCTGGGCCTGGCGGCATTGCTCGTAGTAGGCGACGAGTTCGTCGATCTTTCGCCGGATGATTTGGCGCTGATACGCTTTCTCGCTCGAGGCAATCCTTCGCTCGAGGAGGTCCCAGTTCACCTTCGACGGCGCCTTCTTCTTGCCGCCCCGCACCGGCTGTTGTCCTGAATCGCCGTAGCTGAGCACCTCGAAGCGTACGAGCTTGTCGATGTCCTCGGCGGTGAGCGCCGCCTGGTAGAACTGCACGCCAAACTGCTGCATCCGGATCGCAGCCACGTTGATCATTCCGGTTTCCCCTCCTGGACCGCCCGACGCGGCTTAGGAAAGCTGCGAATTGTAGTCATCTGCCCGCGCGAATCTCAATGATTTTTTGCACTTCTTTTCGCGGTTTCATCGCCCTACATGAGGCAAATCTCCTTTTGAAGCAGATACTTACAAAGTATAATTTCCGCTTCCCATGCACCGATTCGTCGCGCCGTACGCTTTCGCCATAGTTGTGCTCTTCGCCGGAAACGCCATCGGACAAAACATCGCCACCGGGACCGCCGCTATCCCCGCCGCCGGGCGGCCTGACGCCGCGGCCCGTCCAGCCGCCAGGCCCCCGTCCGAGGTGATCAACTACGACACGATTCACCTCGAGAAGCGCATCACGGCGATTCGCGCCAGCGGCTCCATTTCGCTCGACGGAGCGCTCGATGAGCCGGCGTGGAGCGAAGCGCCCATCGCCAACGGGTTCATTCAGAACGATCCGCACGAAGGCAACCCGGCGACGTACGACACTGATGTGCGCGTGCTCTATACCGATGACGCGCTCTACTTCGGCGTGTTCGCACACGACATGGAACCGTCGAAGATCGTTCTCAACGACCTGAAGAAGGACTACAACAAGGACGGCAACGACGGTTTCCGCATCGTCCTCGACACCTTCCACGATGGCCGCAATGGTTACGAATTCATGACCAATCCTGCTGGCGCCAAGTGGGACTCACAGGTAGCCGGCGAAGGACGCGACAACAACGCGAACTGGGATGGCATCTGGGACGTGAAGACGCAGATGACCGAAAACGGCTGGGTTGCCGAAATCTGGATTCCATTCCGAACATTGAAGTTCAGCGGCGACGACGAGCAGGTCTGGGGTATCAACTTCCAGCGCAAAATGCGCCGGCTGAACGAGGATAGCTACTGGGCGCCGCTGCCGCGCATCTACGACATCGAGCGCATCTCGATGGCTGGAACGCTCGAGGGGCTGCGCGGCGTGCACGCCGGCAAGAACATCCGCGTCAAGCCCTACGGTCTCACCAGCGGCAGTCGTGTCTCGACGTCATCGATGTCCGGCGATGCGCAGGCCGGCGTCGACGTGAAGTACGGCGTAACCAGCGGCCTCGTCTGGGACTTCACGGTGAACACCGATTTCTCGCAGGTCGAAGCCGACGAGCAGCAGGTCAATCTCACCCGCTTCAGCCTTTTCTTTCCCGAAAAGCGCGACTTCTTTTTGGAAAACCAGGGGTTGTTCGCCTTCGGCAATGACAGCGGGGGCGGAGGCGGCAACAACGCATTTGGCGGCCGCGGCAATCAGCCGCAGGACCTGCGAATGTTCTTCACGCGACGCATCGGTCTGTCCGATAGCGGCAACTCGCTGCCGATTCTCGGTGGCACGCGCCTGAGCGGCCGACAGGGCGCCTACTCGATTGGCCTGCTGAACATCCAGCAGCGTGAGGACAGCGGCTTTCCCGCGACGAACTTCTCGGCGATCCGCCTTCGCCGCGATGTGTTCGCCAACTCCGATATCGGCGCGATCGTGCTCGACAAGGAAGTGAACGGTCCGAATTTCAACCGCCTCGCCGGGGCCGACGCGAACTTCCGCTTCGGCAACTTGCAACTCACCGGGTTCGCCGCGAAGTCGTTTTCGCCGCTCCAGCTCACGGCGCCAAGAGCCAATTCAATTACGGCGCGAGGCAACGTCCAGTTCACCAACCGGCAGTGGCGCACAACGCTGCGCTATACAACTATCGGCGATGGTTTCAACGACGAGCTCGGCTTCGTTCCGCGCGTCGGCGTTCGCGACACCTACACACAGATCTGGCGATCGCTCCGGCCGAAATGGCTGCCGCACTACATCCGTGAAGTCGGTCCTCACTGGATTATGCAGCAGTCAAACCGTCTCGACGGCAATGCGCTCGACCAGCGGCAGCAAGACTTCCACCTGTCGATCAACCTGTCCGACGGCGCGGGCATCGAGCCTGGCATCAATACGAATGTTGAGGTCATTCGCGCGCCGTTCGTGCTGAACAACGCGCGTGGCGCCCGCATCCTTCCGGGCCGCTACGAGTACAACGAGTACTTCTTCTACTACCGAACCAACGGTGCCTCACGTCTGGCGTCGAACTTCCGCTACAGCATCGGTCCGTTCTACGGCGGCTATCGCCGGTCGTATGCGTTCGGTCCCGAATTCCGGCCGAACGAGAAGATGAACGCGACGCTCACGATGCAGTGGAACGACATCTCGCTGCCGACGGTGTCGTATCTGTCGACGCTGACGACCGCGCGCGTCAACTACAACTTCAATACGAAGATGTTTCTCAACGCGCTGCTGCAATACAGCACCGACACGCATCAGCTCAGCTCGAACATCCGTTTCAATGTGATCCATCGTCCGCTGAGCGACATTTTCTTCGTCTACAACGAGCACCGGGACGAGCACACGGGCCTGATGCAGGATCGCTCGCTGATTGCGAAGATGACCTACATGATGGCGTTCTGATCAAAGCGCGCCGCTTGGCTGCAGGCGCCCTGTGTTCCACCAGTCCACGACCTGATCCTTCAGTTTCGCCGCGCCAAACAAGGCAATCGTAAACAGCGTGTAGGCGGTGAACGCCTGACCGAGCGTCAGGCTCTTGTGGATGGGACCGGTCAACACGCCGTAGGCGAGCTCCACATGAATCCAGTAGACGAACAGCGACGCGCGGCCGAACTCCTGCAGGACCGATCGGCCGCTCCACGCCGCGTTCCACGCGTAGGCCACCGGCAGCGACAGGATCAGGATGCCGAGACGCAGGAAAAAGAATGTCGGTGACGTTGTCCAGAATGAAGATTCCCGATAGATCGCTGGAAGAAATGACGTCGCGTAGCCGGCGGCCGCGATGGCCATACCGGCACCGGCAAAGATGACATTGAGGCGTCGTTCTGAATCAGGCGTTCTCGCCGCATCGAGCAGGACGCCGACGGCGACGCCGCCGACCAGAAAACCCGCCCATGGGAACAACGTAAACGTGCCCCGTCCCGGAATCGGACGGAAATACCATTCGATCGGGTCCGGCAGGGGCGCAAGCAGCGGCGTGGCGCGAACGAGGGGCGTCACCATGGCGATGGCGATCGTCGCCAAGGCCATCCACATGAATCGATCCCATCGCGAGCGGCCAATCCCCCACAGCAGCGCCGCCGCGAGCATCGACAGGCCCATGATGTTGAGGATGTCCACCTTCAGCAGCGCCTGCACTGGGTCGCCGCCGCTGATCACCCACGACTGAAGCCTGAACAAAAACGCGAGGCCGAAGATCTGCAGAGCGCGCCGACGCGCCAGTGCGGCCGCTTCGTCGGGCGTCTTCCCGCGTCGCAGCCGTGAACCGGCGGCGAGTGTCAGCGCAATACCTGCCAGAAACATGAAGCTGGGCGCGGCGAATCCGCCGACGATCATCGCCCAGCCGTAGGCGCTGTTGTGCCGCGCATCCAGCCGCGTCCACGCATCGAGTGTGTGCGCCTCAATCATGATGACGACGGACACACCGCGAAGCCAGTCGATGTAGCCGCGCCTCATGGCGTGACGGTAAAGCTGGTGCTGAACGCGATGTCCTGGCGGAAGGAATGGAAGACCGAACAGTACTTCTCGCGCGAGAGCGCAATGGCGCGTTCGACCGCTTCCGGCGGCACCGTGCCCTGAACCTCGAAGCGCAGATCGATCCGCACGAAGCGGCGAGGTGGGTGCTCGGCGCGGTCGCCGGTAAAAGTCACGCGAAGGCCTGTTAACGCATGCCGTCCCTTGCGCAGGATGTCAACGACATCAACCGCCATGCAGCCGGCGAGGCCGACTGCGGCGTATTGCGGCGGCGATGGCCCTCGCCTGCCGTCGCTATCGACGATGGTCGTTGTCGTGCCGCTGGTCGCGTCGAAGCAAAGATCGCCAGTCCATACCAGCTCGGCGACAAGCGGCGGTCTGGCGGCGGCCATCCGGATGGAATCAGCGCGCCGCGGCCGTAGTTGGCCGCGGCTTGTGCGAGCCGCCGCCAAGCAGGGCCTTGAACGCGAGCCATGCGGCGGGCAGCAGAACCAGCGAGTACGTCAGCGCGTGTCCGAACGCGCTGTCGGGCCCCCACGACTCGGTGGCGTCGTGAATGGGCTGGCTGAGCGCACCCATCATGTTCTGCTCGGACATTTCGTGGACGCTGGAAATGAGCAGCTGCACGACGAAGACGAAAAGGAAAATGGCCGTGACCTGGAAGAAGAGTCCAAGGTTCACGCGATGGCCGTAGCGCGACCAGAGCGATGCGACAGCGGCGGCGCCGCCGAATCCGAGCGCCGCGCCGAGCGCGAGATGCAGCGTCTCTTTCAGCTGCATCAGCAGCAGCGCCGTCTCCATCCCCTCACGCGACACCATCAGCACGGTAAAGAGGAAAACGCCGATGAAGGCGCCGGCACCCGCGCGAACGCTGGACGAGGCGAGGCGCTGTTCGATGTCGCCTTTCATGTGACGACCCGCCCGCCACATGTGGATGACGAGCCAGGCAACCGAAACCGCTGCGACGAGCGCAAGTGGTCCCTCGAGCAGCTCCTGATTCGCGGCGTTGTAAAGCACGTATCCGCCGACCGCACTGATGGCGAGCGCCACAGCGATGCCGGCATGAACCGCGCGGGTCAGCTCGGCGCGGCCCGACTTGCGCAGATAGGCAAGACTGATGGCAACAATCAGGAAGGCTTCGAGTCCCTCCCGCAGGGTAATGACAAAGGCCTGTAGCATGTCCGTCTCTTGGAAATGAGATTGAGTCGCAGAAAAGTCTAATCCGACCACTCTGGTCGGATCAAGCGGCGCTA
>Ga0310811_10004541_pt1 | contig 17444 bp, 12 predicted proteins | sample YCmetagenome_FD_207642 | JGI IMG/M metagenome (GOLD analysis project Ga0310811, IMG submission 207642) | Soil microbial communities from experimental microcosm in Duke University, North Carolina, United States - YC | ecosystem: Engineered > Artificial ecosystem > Soil microcosm > Unclassified ...
GTGTACCACGCGTTCGGGCACGTGAAGAAAGCGGCGGCGCTGTCCAACGGGGCCGGCGGGCGGCTGCCTTCGTGGATGGCCGCGCTCATCGCCCGGGTGTGCGATGAGGTGATCGACGGGGAACTTGACGCGCACTTTCCGCTGCGGGTCTGGCAGACAGGGTCAGGTACGCAGTCGAACATGAACATCAACGAGGTGATCGCCAACCGGTGCATCCAGCTCGTTGGCGGCGAGATCGGATCCAAGTCGCCGGTGCACCCGAACGATCACGTCAACATGGGGCAGTCGTCGAACGACACCTTCCCGACGGCGATGCATGTGGCGGCAGTCTCCGTAGTCGCCTCGTCGGTGGTCCCTGCCGTTTCCGCGCTGCGGGACGCGGTGCACGACAAGGCCGTCTTGTGGCGCGACGTGGTGAAGATCGGGCGGACGCACCTCGAGGATGCGGTGCCGCTCACCGTGGGGCAGGAGTGGTCGGGATACGCACGGCAACTGACCGCGGCTCTCGCGGTTCTCGATAGCTCCTGTGCCGGGCTGTACGAGCTCGCCGCAGGAGGAACCGCCGTTGGCACCGGGCTCAACGCACCGCCCGGGTTCGGTGCGGACGTGGCCGCGCGGATCGCCGCGTCGACTGGGTATCCGTTCGTGACTGCGCCGAACAAGTTCGCTGCCCTGGCTGGCGCCGATGCCGTGGCGGCCGCGTCCGCCGGGCTGCGCGGGCTTGCCGTGGCCCTGGCGAAGATCGCCAACGACCTGCGCTGGCTCGGCTCTGGACCGCGCGCCGGGCTTGGCGAGCTGATCTTGCCGGCCAACGAGCCGGGGTCGTCGATCATGCCGGGGAAGGTGAACCCCACGCAGTGCGAGGCGCTGCTGATGGTCTGCGCGCAGGTGCTCGGCAACGACGCCACGATCGCGTTCGCCGCTTCCCAGGGGAACCTGGAACTGAACACGATGCGGCCGGTGATCATCGCCAACTTCCTGCACTCGGCTTCGCTGCTCGCGGGGGCGTCCCGGACGTTCCGGGTGTTCTGCGTCGAGGGCGCCGCCTTGAACGAGGCACGGATCGCTGAGCATGTCGATCGCTCGCTGATGCTGGTCACCGCGCTGTCGCCGGTCATCGGGTACGACAAGGCCGCCGAGATCGCGCACAAGGCGGATCATGACGGCTCGACCTTGCGTGCGGCGGCGCTTTCGCTTGGTCATATCTCCGGCGCGGAATTCGACCGTGTCATCGACGCGGCATCGATGGTCGGAAATACGGAAATCCCCCAGCCATAACTCCTGGATCTGCGGGTAGCCAGGACTTCGCCTGCCACCCGCAGCGCGAAGGCCGGGCGAATGGGCCGTAACGTTGTGGCCTTGCATGATGACATTACTTTCGACGGCGGGGTTTACGGAGGCGCGCATGACTGCTGACACATACGACGTGATCGTTATCGGGGCCGGGCCAACCGGGGAAAACGTAGCCGACCGGGCTGTTCGCGGCGGGCTGTCCGCGGTCATCGTGGAGTCGGAGCTGGTCGGCGGCGAGTGTTCTTACTGGGCCTGCATGCCAAGTAAAGCGCTGCTCCGGCCGGTGGGCGTGGTCGCGGAGGCCGCAGCCGTGCGCGGCGTCTCCGGGGCGCGCCTCGATCCGGCCGAGGCCCTGAAGCGGCGCGATACCTTCACGCACGACTGGTCGGACGACGGGCAGGTCTCCTGGCTCGAATCGGCGAAGATCGAACTCATCAGAGGACACGGCCGGCTGGTGGGTGAGCGGACGGTGCAGGTCGGGGACCGCACCGTGACCGCCCGGCACGCGGTCTGCATCGCGACCGGGACAGGGGCGGTTGTGCCGCCTGCGCTCGCCGGCGTCCGGCCGTGGACGAGCCGTGAGGCGACGAGCGCCAAGACAGTCCCCGGCAGCCTTGCGATTGTGGGCGGGGGCGTCGTGGGGTGCGAGATGGCCGCCGCGTGGGCAGCGCTCGGGTCCCGGGTCACGCTGATATCGCGGGGCGGGCTGCTCGACCGGGTGCCTGCGTTCGCCGGGGAAGCTGTCGCGTCTGGGTTGCGGGACGCCGGGGTGGACGTGCGGCTGGGCGTTAACGTCAGCGAAGCGACGCGGTCGGCCGGGACCGTCACGCTGACGCTGAACGACGGAACGTCGGTGGAAGCCGACGAGGTGCTGAGCGCGGTCGGGCGCTACCCCAGGACCGCGGACCTCGGGCTCTCCACGGTGGGGCTGTCGGACGGCTCGTGGCTGTCCGTTGACGACACCATGCGGGTAACGGATGTGCCTGGCGGGTGGCTCTATGCGGCCGGGGACGTCAATCACCTGGCGCTGCTCACCCATATGGGCAAGTACCAGGCGCGGGTCTGCGGGGACGCGATCGCCGCCCGGGCCGCGGGGCGCGAGCCATCGGTGCGGGACCTGGCCTCTAAGACCCGTGTCCCTCAGGTCGTCTTCACGTTCCCTGAGGTCGCCGCTGTAGGCGTTACCGCGGAGCAGGCAACCGCTGCGGGGCTGCGGGTGCGGGTCGTCGAGTACCCGATCGGGAACGTGGCCGGGGCGAGCCTGTTCGCGGACGACTACGCCGGGCACGCCCAGATGGTGGTGGACGAGGACCGCTCGGTCATCGTCGGCCTGACCCTCGTAGGGCCGGGGGTCGGCGAGATGATCCACGCCGCGACGATCGCAGTCGTCGGCGAAGTGCCGTTGCGGTCGCTGTGGCACGCCGTTCCTTCGTACCCGACGATGAGCGAACTCTGGCTCCGCCTGTTGGAGACCTACGGCCTCTAGGCGGCTACGGTCAGTGTCTGAAATGTCGCTGAAAAAATTCTCGGGGCACTTGTAACGTCTAGGCGGTGTATACCGTTTTCGTAGCAGGGCTTACCCCTACAGGAGCCCCCGGATGCCCCCCCGTCCGGGGGCTCCGCCAACAGGTTCCGGCGCGCGGGCCTAGGGGCGGAGCCTACTAAGTCCGTCGTCGGCTGCGGTCCGCCATCAACCGCAGCCGACAGACGGCGATTTTTGTTTTAGGGGGACTCTGCTTTAGGGCTTGCGCGCTCAGCTCCCGCTCCTACTGAGCCCTGCTTGCGCGCTCAGCCCCGGCCGATGAACGGCATCGTCGTCGCGGTGATCGTCATGAACTGGACGTTCGCGTCGAGCGGGAGTTCGGCCATGAACGCCACCGCATCGGCCGCGCGCTGGGGGTCGAAGGTCGGCTCCTGCTTGATTGAGCCGTCCGCCTGCTGCACCCCCGTCGTGAACCGCTCGGCCATCGCGGTGTGCGCGTTGCCGATGTCGATCTGGCCGCAGGCGATGTTGAACGGGCGGCCGTCGAGCGAGATCGACTTGGTCAGGCCCGTGATGGCGTGCTTGGTCACCGTGTAGCCGACCGTGCCTGGCCGGGGCGAGTGCGCGGAGATCGACCCGTTGTTGATGATCCGGCCACCCTGCGGGTCCTGCGCCTTCATGAGCTTGACCGCGTGATGCGCGCACAGGTAGGAGCCGGTGAGGTTGGTCGCCACGATCGACTGCCACCCGTCGGGCGTCAGCTCGTCCACCGTCCCGGGCGGCGCCCCGGTCCCGGCGTTGTTAACGAGGAGGTCCAGGCGGCCGAACTGACTTGTTACCGCCGCGAACAGGTTCGCGACCGACTCCGCGTCGCCGACGTCGGTGGGCACAGGGAGTACCGAGCCGGCCGCGGCTAGGCTCGCCGTCTCTTGGAGCGGGGGCAGGCGGCGGCCGGCCGCGGCCACCTGCCACCCCTTCGCCGCCAGCGTGATCGTGATGAGCCGCCCGAGCCCAGAGCCCGCACCAGTAACAACCGCAACTCGTTGGTCCGTCATGATCAGCACGCTAGCCCGGCGCGGTGCGCGGGGCCATCGTCCGCCCGCCCAAATCGATGGTGTTGGGCCGCTAGCCCGCCCACTCGCGCCTCCGTCGGGTTCCGGGAGGGACTCATGTGGCGGCGGGCACGAACTGCCCTATTTGTTCGGCGGCAGCTATCATGTAAATTCCGCGCAACCGGGAGACTTTTATTCTGAGGTAAGAAAAAAACGCGCTACACGCCTTTTTCTTACCTCATGAAAAAGATTTACCCGGCCGGAGTTGCTGTTATTCGCCCGTGAAGTGCGTCGGGCGCTTTTCCAGGAACGCCCTGATGCCCTCCGCGAAGTCCTTGCTCTTGCCCAGTTCGCCCTGAATCGAGGCTTCCAGGGCCAAGTGTTCCTGCATGCGGGAGTAGACCCAGTGGTTGAGCTCACGCTTGCTGCCCGCGTACGAGCGGGTTGGGCCGTTGCTGAGGCGCAGGAGCAATGCCTCGGCGTTCTTCTCGAACTCGGCGTCCGGCCAGGCCGCGTTGATCAGGCCGATGTCCACCGCGCGCGGCGCGTGGACCGGCTCGCCGAGCATCGCTAGCTCAGCCGCGCGAGCGAAGCCGACGCGCGCCGGGATGAACAGCGAGCTGCCCGCGTCCGGAACCAAGCCGATGTTCACGAAGGCGAGCAGGAAGTAGGCGGACTCCTTGGCCACGACCAAGTCGGCCGACAGGGCCAGGGACGCACCCGCGCCCGCCGCCGGGCCGTTGACCGCGCTGATCACCGGCTTAGGCATCTCGCGGATCGTCGTGACGATCGGGTGGTACCAGCGGGTCAGGACGCTGTCGGTGTCAAGCGTGCCGTTGCTCTCCGCGCCTTCCTTGAGGTCCGCGCCCGAGCAGAACGCCCGGCCCGCCCCAGTGATCATGACCGCGCGCACCGCGTCGTCGGCGGCAAGGTCGCCCAGCACCTCGAGCAGGTCCCGCGACAGCGCGTTGGACCAAGCGTTCATCCGCTCTGGGCGGTTCAGCACGACCTTGGCCGCCGCTCCAGTCCGGTACAGCTCGATGGTCTCGTAGCGGCGCGCGGGATCTTCGGTCACAAGGCTCAATGTATAGCGGGGTTGCCGCTGTGCGAAGAGCGCTGTCGTTCGGGATCGGGTAAAAGGGGACAAGAGACTTAGGGACGGCGGCGGTTGGACCGCAACCGGGGAAGAGGGGGCACGATGCCTGGGAAGACGTCGAAGGGCGAGCAGCCGTCAGCGACCACGCAGCTGTCCAAGAAGGCCTACGAGGCGGAGCTCTTCCGCCTGCAAGCCGAGCTGGTCAAGATGCAGAACTGGACGCGGGCGTCCGGGCAGCGGATCATCGTGATCTTCGAGGGACGGGACGCGGCGGGCAAGGGCGGCACGATCAGCAGGGTCATGCAGTATCTCAATCCCCGGTTCGCACGGATCGTCGCGCTGGACAAGCCGTCCGAGCGCGAGAAGGCCCAGTGGTACTTCCAGCGGTACATCGCGCACCTGCCGACCGCCGGGGAAATCGTGCTGTTCGACCGGTCCTGGTACAACCGGGCGGGCGTGGAGCACGTCATGGGGTTCTGCACCAAACAGGAGTACAGCCGGTTCCTGCACCAGTGCCCGATCTTCGAGCGGCTGCTCACCGAGGACGGCATCCTGCTGCGGAAGTACTGGTTCTCCGTCAGCGATACCGTGCAGCAGGATCGGTTCGAGTCGCGGCTCGATGACCCGTTGCGCCGGTGGAAGCTCTCCTCCATGGATCTGGAGTCCATCACCCGGTGGGAGGACTACTCGCGGGCGAAGGACGACATGTTCACCTTGACCGACACCCCCGAGGCGCCCTGGTACGTGGTCGAATCGGACGACAAGCGCCGCGCCCGGATCAACATGATCGCGCACCTGCTGTCCACCGTCCCGTACCACGACGTCTCGGAGCCGAAGCTCAAGCTGCCGCACCGGCCGGCGTCCACCGGATACGTGCGAACTCCCCGGGAAATGCAGACATTCGTCCCAGACCATGCGGCGTCACTCAGCTGACACTTGGCCGTGACAAGAGCAGGCCGCCCTATGCGGCAAACTTGTGCCCGTGGATAACGGGGAGTTGCGGCGCCGGGCCGCCGAACTGGGCGTTTCTGTTAGTTACTGGGATTGGCAGGGGCGCGAGGTTACCGTCCCCGACACGACGCTGACCGCGATCGTCGCCGCGCTGGAAGACGCGCCGCCCGCGGACAGTTCGTTTGCCGCCCCCGACGCGGTGGCGCCGGCCCCCGCCGAGCGGTCGTGGGGCTTCGCCGTGCAGCTGTACTCGCTGCGCTCGCGGAACTCCTGGGGCTTTGGCGACCTGAGGGACCTCGCGGACCTTGCCACCTGGTCGGCCCGCGACCTCGGCGCCGGCTTCGTGCTGATCAACCCGCTGCACGCCGCCGAGCCGGTCCCCCCGATCAGCGCGTCGCCCTATCTGCCGATGAGCCGCCGCTGGGTGTCTCCGCTTTACCTGCGGATCGAAGACATCCCGGAATATCAAGATTTGAGTTATTCAGAACGGACGCGTGTTACACAACTCTCGCAACCGTTGCGTGAGGTCTCGCAGACGTCAGCGCTTATTGACCGGGACGCGGTGTGGACCGCGAAGCGCGAAGCGCTGGAAATGCTGCGGAAGGTGCCGCTCTGCGACGAGCGGCAGGCGTCCTTTGACGCGTTCCGCGTTAAGCACGGGCAGGCCTTGGCGGACTGGGCGGCCTGGTGTTCGCTCGCCGAGGCCCACGGCCCGGATTACCGGGCCTGGCCTACGCACCTGCAGAACCCGCGGGCCGCGCAAGCGGTGGTGCAGCGCGGCGATCTCGCCGTGCTGACCGAGTTCCACACCTGGGTGCAGTGGCTCGTCGCGGACCAGGTCGCCGCGGCGCAGTCGGCCGCGCGCGAGGCGGGCATGGCCATCGGCATCATCGCCGACCTCGCGATTGGTGGGCACCCTGGCGGAGCCGACGCGTGGGCCGGGCAGGAGTATCTCGCGCGCGGTTTTACCGTGGGCGCGCCGCCAGACGGCTTCAACCAGCGCGGCCAGGACTGGGGCCTGCCGCCGATGCACCCCCGCGCGCTGGCGGCTTGCGGTTACCGGCCGCTGGCCGACTTGATCCGGTCGAATCTCGCGCTAGGCGGCGGGCTGCGCATCGACCACGTCATGGGCCTGTCCCGGCTGTGGTGGATTCCCGAAGGGGCGCCGCCGACCGAGGGCGCGTACGTGTACTACGACGCGCCGGGGACGCTGGGCACCCTCGCGGCGGCCGCCGCGGTTTCCGGGTCTGTCGTCGTCGGCGAGGACCTCGGGACGGTTGAGCCCTGGCTGCGTGAGGCACTCGCCGCCCGGGGCGTCCTCGGTACCCAGATGCTGTGGTTCGAGCGCGGCTGGTCCGGCGAACCCCTGGCCCCTCAGTGGTGGCGGGAGAACTCCCTGGTCACGGTCTCCACGCACGACCTGCCGCCCGCCGCCGCGTTCCTATCGGGTTCCCAGGTAACGGACCGCCTCGAGCTCGGCCTGCTCACGCGCTCCGAAGAAGAGGAGCGCGCGGAATCCGACCGCACGGTCAACGACTGGATCGGCGCCCTGGTCGAGCAGGGGCTGCTGCCAGCCGGCGAGCGCCCAACGGCGGACGAGTTCACCGTGGCGCTGTACGCGTACCTGGCCAAGACGCCAGCCAAGCTGATCGGCGTAAACCTGGCCGAGGCGGCGGGCGAGACCCGCTCCCAGAACATGCCAGGCACCTACGACGAATACCCCAACTGGAAGCTCCCGCTCTGCGGCCCCGACGGCCAGCCAGTCCTCTTGGAGGACCTGGCCACGAACGATCTCGTCCACGCGGTCGCCCGGGCGGCTTCCGGCGCCAAGTCGCGGTAGCACGGGGGCGCGGGGGTGTCACCGCGCCCCGCGCCGCCCTATTTCCCGGAAACGCCTTCCGGTTCGCCGCTGAAACGCGCAAAGCAATCTTTTACGCCCTACGGCTTCTGCTCAGTTTCCAAGCAGGCTCTGAGGAACTCTCTAGTTGCCACTAGATGAAGTTATAGAGTGTGACGATATGCCGCAAATCTTACGTATGGGGGAATGCCGAGGATCGCGAATGAAACTTTTTCGCGGCGCGGCATATTGTTAAATGAGTGTGAACCTCATTATGATTCATCGCGTCTTCCTGTAGTAGCGCGCTGCTAAATCGGAAACTCTCAGAAATCGTAAAGGAGAAAAAGATCATGCGGGTGGTCCAGCGGACCGCCCTGGCAGCAGCAGCTTCGATGGCGGTTAGTGCCATCGTTGCCGCAGGGGTTGCGATCGCGCCTATCGCTCAGGCGGGAACGCAAGGTTCGTTCGTGGGTGGGTTCACCACAACCACGGCCGTCGCCTCTACGGTGCCAGGAAACGGTGACGTAAATCCATATGGCGTGGCGGTAGTCAAGGACAGCATCGGCAAGCTGCACCAAGGCAATGTTCTCGTCAGCAACTTCAACAATTCGCAAAACCAGCAAGGGACGGGGACGACGATCGTCGAAATCGCCCCAAACGGCCATGTAACCACCTTCGCGCAGATCGACCCGACAAAACTGCCCGGGGCGTGTCCCGGCGGAGTCGGTCTCACCACTGCCCTGAACATCCTGAACAACGGATGGGTAGTCGTCGGCAGCCTGCCCACGAACATGGGCGACCCGTTCAGTTCCCAGGCGGGATGCCTGCTGGTGCTCAACAGCTCCGGGCGTGTTGTGGAAACGTTCTCTGGGCACGGTATCAACGGCCCGTGGGACATGACCGCCCTCAACGTGGGCGGTCTTTCCGAACTGTTCGTCACCAATGTGCTTAACGGCACGGTGGCGGCCACCACCGACATCAACAATCCCGTGGTGGTCAACAAGGGCTCGGTGCTGCGGCTGCTGGTCACGGCTCCGGCCTACGGCATTCCCAAGCTGCTCGCAACCACCACGATAGGTTTCGGGTTCCCGGAGCGGCTCGACGCCGGCGCGCTCGTGATCGGTCCGACCGGGGTCGGGCTCGGCCATGACGGAACGCTCTACGTCGCGGACACTCTCAACAGCAGGATCGCCGCCATCTCGAACGCGGTGCTCCGCTTCACCAGTGCCGGGACAGGGCGGACGGTGAGCGAGGGCGGATCACTCAACGGCCCGCTCGGACTCGCCATCGCGCCCAACGGTGACATCCTCACTGTCAACAGCAATGACGGGAACCTCGTCGAGACAACCCCGTTCGGCAAGCAGGTCGCCACGGTGCCGATCGCGAACACGGTCAACCCGCCTGGCGGCACGCTGCCCGCCGGGTCGCTGTTCGGCCTGGCAGTGGCACCTCGCGGCGCAGGTGTGTACCTCGTCGACGACGCCAACAACCAGCTGGTTCTGCAGCACTAGCAGCATTAGCAGATCCAGCAGCGCGAGGCCCGGGGACGCCCCCGGGCCTCGCCCGGCTAAGGGGCACCGGCACCCCTGCCAGCGGGTCTTGACTTTGTCTTTGACTTTGGCACCCCGACACCTGCAAGTCGCGTCAGCGTGGAAGGATCGGAACCGGTAACGAGACAGAGTTGACACCTTCGACGAGGGGAGCACCCATGCCGGCTACTCCGCTGCGGGAGCGGAAGGCGTGGCAGGCGCTTGAGCGCCATTACGCGGAAATCTCCGGGACCCACCTGCGTGACCTGTTCGCCGCCGATCCCAAGCGCGGCGAGCGGCTGACCGCCGAAGCGGTCGGCATCTACCTGGACTACTCGAAGAACCGGATCACCGACGAGACCCTGGCGCTCCTCGCCGAACTCGCCGAAGAGTCGGGGGTGCCGGCGCGGCGGGATGCGATGTTCCGCGGCGAGCACATCAACGTGTCGGAAAACCGCGCGGTGCTGCACACAGCGCTGCGGCTGCCCGCCACGGCGCAGTTGGTCGTCGACGGGCAGGACGTCGTGGCGGATGTCCACGCTGTGCTGGCCCGGATGCGGGAATTCGCTACGCGGGTCCGTTCTGGCGAATTCAAGGGCTTCACGGGGAAGCCCATCAAGAACGTGGTCAACGTCGGCATCGGGGGCTCTGACCTCGGGCCCGTCATGGCGTACGAAGCGCTGCGGCATTACTGCACACGTGAAATAACGTTCCGTTTCGTATCCAATGTAGATTCCACTGACTTCGCGGAGGCCGTCCACGACCTCGCCGCCGACGAGACGCTCTTCATCATTTCCTCCAAGACGTTCGGGACGCTGGAGACGCTGACCAACGCGAAGTCCGCGCGGGACTGGGTGGTGTCCGCGCTCGGGTCCGACGACGCCGTCGCGAACCACTTCGTCGCGGTGTCCACGAACGCCGAGAAGGTGGCGGCGTTCGGGATCGACACGGCGAACATGTTCGGGTTCTGGGACTGGGTCGGCGGGCGGTACTCCATGGACTCCGCCATCGGGCTCTCCACCATGATCGCGCTCGGGCCCGAGCAGTTCGACGAGATGCTCGCCGGGTTCCACGCCATGGACGAGCACTTCAAGAGCGCGCCGCTGGCGTCGAACCTGCCGGTGCTGCTCGGGGTGCTGGCGGTGTGGTACCGGGACTTCTTCGGCGCCCAGACCATCGGCGTGATGCCGTACGAGCAGTACCTCAAGCGGTTCCCCGCTTACCTGCAGCAGCTCACGATGGAGTCGAACGGCAAGCACGTCACGCTGGCCGGGAAGCACGTCGACTACGACACCGGGGCCGTGTACTGGGGCGAGCCGGGGACCAACGGGCAGCACTCGTTCTACCAGCTCATCCACCAGGGGACCGTGCTGATCCCGGTGGACCTGATCGGGTTCGCGCGGACGCTGAACCCGCTCGGTGACCACCACGACTACCTGTCCTCGAACGTGTTCGCGCAGGCGGAAGCGCTGGCCTTCGGGAAGACCGAGGAGCAGGTGCGCGCGGAGGGCACGCCCGAAGCCGTGGTCCCGCACCGGGTCATGGAGGGCAACCGGCCGACGAACACGCTGCTGTGCGACATCCTCACGCCGCGACTGCTCGGGACGCTCGTCGCTTTGTACGAGCACTCGGTCTTCGTCCAGGGCGTCATCTGGGATGTCGACTCGTTCGACCAGTGGGGTGTCGAACTCGGCAAGCAGCTCGCGCAGCGGATCATCCCGGAACTGACCTCGGCGGCGGAGCCGTCGCTGTCGCACGACTCGTCGACGAACGCGCTGATCCGGCGTTACCGGTCAATGAAAACGGGGAGCTGAAGTCCCATGGCAACTGACACACCGATGCAGCTCGGCATGATCGGGCTCGGCCGGATGGGGGCCAACCTGACCCGCCGGCTGATGCGAGACGGTCACCGGGTCGTGACGTATGACGTGAACCCGGACGCCGTCAAGGCGCTTTCGGCGGAGGGCGCGACCGGGACTTCGTCGCTTGCCGAGTTCGTGGCGGCGCTGGAGAAGCCGCGCAACGTCTGGATCATGGTCCCGGCGGGGATCGTGGACTCGACGCTTGAGCAGCTCGTGCCGCTCCTCGACGCGGACGACGTGATCATCGACGGCGGCAACTCCTACTACCGCGATGACATCACCCGGTCGAAGGCGCTTGCCCCCAAGGGACTGCACTACCTCGACGTCGGCACCTCCGGGGGCGTGTGGGGCCTGGAGCGCGGGTACTGCCTGATGATCGGCGGAGACACCCCAGCCGTGCTCCGGCTCGACCCGATCTTCAAGACGATCGCGCCTGGCGAGGGCATGGTCGAGCTGACGCCCGGGCGCGAGCCGGGATCGACCGCGGCCCAGGGGTACCTGCACTGCGGACCGTCCGGTGCCGGGCACTTCGTCAAGATGGTGCACAACGGCATCGAGTACGGCATGATGGCCGCGATCGCCGAGGGCCTGTCGATCATCAAGGGCGCAGGCATCGGCCTGCAGGAGAACGCCACGCACGACGCCGAGAACACGCCGCTGCGCGACCCCGAGGCGTACCAGTACGACATCGACGTGCGCGACGTCGCCGAAGTGTGGCGGCGCGGCTCAGTGGTGTCGTCCTGGTTGATCGACCTGGCCGCCGCGGCGCTCGCGAAGTCGCCGAACCTCGACGAGTTCGGCGGCCGGGTGTCTGACTCCGGCGAAGGCCGGTGGACCGTGGAGGCCGCGATCGACGAGGGCGTGCCTGCCCCTGTCATCACCGCGTCGCTCTTCCAGCGGTTCGAGTCCCGCGACCTGGGCGTGTTCACCGGCAAGATCCTCTCGGCCCTGCGGTCGGAGTTCGGCGGCCACGCCGAGCAGAAGTCCTCATGAGCGAGCTTGCTCGCGAATCAGCAAGTACAGTGCGTCCGCGAATGCGGACTCCGAGCGCCAGCGAGGTGGCCGCATGAGCGTCTCTGGGCAGGCACGGTTCCACGAGCACACCCGGCCGCCGTCTGCGCGGCACGGGCACCCCAAGCCAGAGCCGCACGTCATCGTGCTGTTCGGGGCGACCGGGGACCTGGCCAAGCGGAAGCTGCTGCCCGGTCTCTACCACCTGTACACGGCGGGGTTGCTGCCCGAGCACTTCCGGATCATCGGGTCGGCACCACCGGAGTTCGCGCTCTCCGACGAGGACTTCCGCGCGCACGCCGACCTGGCCTGTGCCGACTTCGGCAAGGCCAAGCCCGCCGACTCGCCCGAGTCGTGGAAGGCGTTCGCGGCCAACCTGTCGTTCGGTGCGGCGTCGCCTGAGGACCCGTCGGCGCTGGTCTCCGCCGTGACCGCCGCCGAGGCCGCGCTCACCAAGCACGGGCGCACGGTCGGACGGCTGTTTCACTTGGCGGTGCCGCCGGCGGCCTTCGCCTCCGTGGTCGGGCTGCTCGGCGCGACCGGGCTAGCTGACGACGGGCACTGCATCATCGAGAAGCCGTTCGGCACTGACCTCGCGTCCTGCCGCGCGCTGGACGACGCGGTGCACGCGGTGTTCGACGAGGAGCGGGTCTTCCGGATCGACCACTTCCTCGGCAAGGAGTCGGTCGACAACATCCTGGCGTTCCGTTTCGCCAACGGGCTGTACGAGCCGATCTGGAACCGGCAGCACATCAGGTACGTGCAGATCGACGTGCCGGAGACGCTGTCGATCGAGGGCCGGGCCGCGTTCTACGACGCCACCGGCGCCTACCGGGACATGGTGGTCACCCACCTGTTCCAGGTGCTCGGCTTCATCGCGATGGAGCCGCCGAACTCGCTGGCGGCCAAGCCGCTGAATGACGAGAAGTCGAAGGTCTTCGACGCGCTCAAGCCCATCGACGTGCGGCACGTGGTGCGCGGGCAGTACAACGGCTACCGGACTTCTCCCGGTGTCCCCGCGGACTCCGACACCGAGACCATGGTCGCGCTGCGCGTCGAAATCGATAACTGGCGCTGGCACGGCGTGCCGTTCTACCTGCGCTCGGGCAAGTCGCTGAAGGCCTCACGGCAGACCATCACGCTCGGGTTCCAAGACCCGCCGATGCAGCTATTCCGTACACACAAGAAAGACGCCCCCAGCGGCATCCACAACGAGATCGTGATCGACTTCTCCGACCCCGGGTCGATCCACGTCGAGTTCATGGCCAAGATGCCCGGCCCCGAGATGACGCTCGGCTCGATGCAGATGTCTTTCCGGTACGAGGACTCGTTCGCGGCGGCCAACGCGCTCGAGGGCTACGAGCGGCTCATCATGCTCGCGATGCTCGGCGACCAGTCACTGTTCACCCGGGCGGACGGCATCGAGCGGGTCTGGGAGATCTCCCAGCCACTGCTGGACAACCCGCCGCCCGTTGAACTGTACGAGCCCGGAACGTGGGGCCCGGACAGCGTAAACAAGCTGGTCGCGCCGCACCGGTGGTACCTGCGGTAGTTCCTCTTAGTTGTTACGTGCTGGCCGCCCTTTATTGGGCGGCCAGCACGTTTTTATTTGCGCAACGTATTGCCAATTCTTCTCAATTGAAACCGGCAACGGCGGTGCGCATTTACGCTCCGAAAGTGGCAAATAGTTGCGAGTTGGCATTTCACTTTCTCGGATGCTAGCGTCCCCGCACAAGCGAGTCAGGGTTGCCGTGAATTGGCGATCTTGGTCGCTTGAATGTCGGTAGCTTGCATTAATGTCGGCTACCTCAACCCCCAATGTGCGACGTTCGCCGGACTGGAGGAACTCGTGAAACCATTGGTGCCACTGCCTGGTCGCGTGAAGAACCTGGAGACCAACGCAGGTCCCGGCCAGAACGAGGCGCTATCGGCGAACATGGTCGAGTTTCGGACGGAGACGAACGCTCACTTCGCCGAGGTCAAGAAGAAGCTCAAGGAACTCGGCGTGGTCCAGGACCAGCAGACCAGGCTCGTGCAGCGCAATGCCAAGTTGATCGATGATCAGTTGTTCATGATCGGCGGGCTCAAGGACAACCTGCGCGAGTTCCAGGTGGAACTGGCCGACTTCAAGACCGAGGTCACAGAGGAGATCACCACTCTCAAGGGCGATGTCGCTGGCCTCAGGCGCGATGTCGCCGGGATCAACGGCGAGCTGGCCGAGTTCAAGCTTGAGGTCCGGGGGACTCTCGCGGAGATCCTTGACCGGCTGCCGCCCAAGGGCGAGTAGCTTCTGAGGCCGCCCGTAGGGGCCGCTGGGGCCTAGGGGAGGTTTCCGGCGGCTCCTGCGGGTACCCTCGTGGGGGTCATGCCTGGAGTTGCGTTTGTGGTTAATGGCTCGCTGGTTCGGGGCGGCGGGCACCTGCTGGCGTTGTGCGGGGAAGTGGCGGCGCGCTTCGGATGGCGGGCCGAGTTCCTGGTCACCGAGAAGGCCGAGGAAGGCGTTTCCGCCGCCTCCGGGGCCGCGCTTGACGGAGCCGAGCTTGTCGTCGCCGTCGGCGGTGACGGGACCGTGCGCGGGTGCGCCGAGGGGCTGGCTGGCACCGGGGTGCCGCTCGCAGTCGTGCCGCACGGGACCGCCAACCTGCTCGCCCGGACGCTGCGGGTTCCCGGGCAGGCGCGGGCCGCGCTCGCGGTCGCGCTCGGGGCCGGAAGTGTCGACCGGGTCATCGACCTCGCCGTTGCCGACGGCATACCGTTCACCGCCATGGCGGGGATGGGGCTCGACGCCGCCGTGGTCGCGGGCACCAAGTTGAAGCATCACCTGGGCTGGCTCGCCTACGCGATGTCCGGGGCGGTGCACCTCGCTGTGCCGCCGGTCACGTTCTCCATCCGACTCGATGACGGGGCACCCGTCGAGCGCGAGGCGCGGTCGGTCGTCGCGGGGAACTCTGGGCTCCTGCCGGGCGGGTTCAGCCTGCTCCCTGACGCGCGGGTGGATGACGGACTGCTCGACGTGGCGGTGCTGGCGCCGCACGGGCCGTTCGGTTGGCCGCGGCTGGCGACGCGGGTGCTGACGCATAGCCACCGCCAAGACGAGATGCTTGAGCGGTTCCAGGCGCAGAAAGTGGAAATCAGCACGTCTGCCCTGCTCCCCCGCGAGGTGGACGGCGAACTCGTGTCGTCCGGCTACTCCCTTACGGTCATGGTTCAACCAAATGCCTTGACGGTGCGGATGCCACGCCTTTAAGAAAACTTTAGAAAAGGCCCCGAATTTCATAACTCCCTCATGGAGTAATCGGCACAGGTCGATGAAAACAAGGGGGGTGGCCCGCGCGGCCGCTAAAGCGCGGTGGTATACCGATATAGGCGCATAACGCGAAAGCCGGTGATGTGGCCGTGGACGCCAAAGGTGGCGCGGCAGAGAGCCTGATCGGCACGATCGGGCGGGTTACTGTATCCATTCCGGCAAACGGCCCCGGCGAGGTGTTGCTGCCCGTCCGCGGCGGCAGCGAAGCGTTCGCCGCGTGGTCGGACGAGCCAATCCCCCGGCATTCCCGAGTGATGGTCGTCGATGCGCTATCGGCTCGATCCGTGCTGGTTACGCCAAGCCCGATCTGAGCTTTTTCCCTTCCCACCCCAAAAACCCTGCGCATGTCAGGGAAAGGGAGATCGCCATGCTGTTCTGGCACGTTCCGGCCCCGAACGAGGCACTGCTCATTTCGGGTTCCAAGCGGCACAAGGACGCGACGCAGTTCCGGATCGTCACCGGGCACGGAAGTTTCGTCATGCCGATCAAGCAGCGGGCCAGGGTCCTGTCCCTGGCCCTACGCGAGGTAGAAATCTCCGAGGAGTGCATCACCAACCAGGGCATCCGGCTGCACGTCCGCGCGGTGGCCGCGTTCAAGGTCGGCGACGACTCCGCGTCGATCGCCAACGCCGCCCGCCGCTTCCTGTCCGAGCAGGACAAGATGGAGACGCTGGTCGGCCGGGTCTTCGCCGGTCACTTGCGGTCGATCATCGGCGGGCTGACCGTCGAGCAGATCATCAGGGAGCGGGACCGGGTCGCCCAGGAAATCAAGGACGGCAGCCACTCCGAAATGGAAAAGCTGGGCATCACCGTCGACGCACTGGAGATCCAGGAGATCGAGGACTCGTCCGGCTACATCAACAACCTGTCGGCGCCGCACGCCGTCGCCGCGGCCAGCCAGGCCCGCATCGCCAAGGCGCAGGCCGACATGGAGGCCGCGGAGCGAGAGATGGCGGCCTTCGCGATGAAGGCGCAGTACGAGCGCGACCTTTCTATCAAGCAGGCCGACTTCCGGGCGGAATCGGCGGAGGCCAAGGCCCGCGCCGACCAAGCGGGGCCGCTCGCCGAGGCACGGGCCAAGCGTGAGGTCATCCAGCAGCAGACGGCCCTCGCCCAGCATGAGGCCGAACTAGCCGCGCAGCGGCTGGAGGCGGAGGTCCGCCGCCCGGCCGACGCCGAGGCGTACAAGACGCGGACGCTTGCCGAGGCCCGGCGCGACCAGGAGCAGTTCGCCACCGAGGCCGAGGCGTTCCGCAAGCGGAGCATGGCTGAAGCCGACCGCGACCAGGCCAGGCTCGCCGCCGAGGCGGACGCTTTCCGGCAGAAGAACCTCGCCGAGGCGGAGGCCGAGGCGACCAGGGTCCGGGCGGACGCCCAGGCGCACGCCGAGCGCGTTCAGGGCCAGGCCCAGGCAGACGCCAAGCGCGCCCAGGGCCAGGCCCAGGCAGACGCCAACGCGGCGTTCGCCGCGTCGCTGCGCGAGGGGAACCAGGAGCTGATCGCGGCCACCAAGCTGATCGAGAACCTGCCCGCGATCGTTGAGGCGGCCTCGCGCGGCCTGGCCGGGGCCAACCTCACTGTGCTCAACGGCACCCAAGGTGTCAACGAGATCGTGGCCGGCCTGGTCGGGCAGGGCATGTCGATCCTCGACCTGCTGAAGAAGTCCGGCATGGCGCCAGTCCCGGCCCCTAGCGCCAACGGCACCACGTCGACCGCGCTCGACAAGATCGCCTAGCACGCGGCCTGGGGGCCGCAAGGCCATAGCGCGTTACGGCCTTGCGGCCCCCAGGAACAGAAACGTCTTGCCCCCGAGGCACTCAGGGATAGCAAGGATCTAGCCCCGAGGCACTCAGGGACGAAAACGATCTCGCCCTGCGTGCCACAAGGCCAATAGACGCACCCTTGCGTGCCACAGGGCCAGAACAGACCGGGGCGTGTGCCACAAGGACAGGCACGCATTGGCCCTGAGGCACTCAAGGACGAAATCGTTCTGGCCCTGCGCGCCGCAAGGCCGATAGACGCA
>Ga0310811_10004542_pt1 | contig 17444 bp, 16 predicted proteins | sample YCmetagenome_FD_207642 | JGI IMG/M metagenome (GOLD analysis project Ga0310811, IMG submission 207642) | Soil microbial communities from experimental microcosm in Duke University, North Carolina, United States - YC | ecosystem: Engineered > Artificial ecosystem > Soil microcosm > Unclassified ...
TTTGCGGCAAGCAGCGGTCTGAAATCGAAATCACAGGTGCGCGGCGTTCGCTCACCGAGCCGGGGGGCCACCACGCATGAGACTGATTCTTTTGGGACCGCCGGGCGCGGGCAAGGGGACCCAGGCGCAACGGCTGGTTCACAAGCACCACATCGTTCAGCTCTCGACCGGCGAGATGCTGCGTGCGGCGGTGGCGGCGGGGACGCCGATCGGTCTGCAGGCCAAGGACATCATGGCGAGCGGCGCGCTGGTGCCCGATGAAGTCGTGATCAGTATCATCTCCGACCGCCTCGACCAGCCGGACATGAAGAACGGCTTCATCCTCGACGGTTTTCCGCGCACCGTGCCGCAGGCGGCAGCACTCGACGATCTCCTGAAGAAGAAACACATCAAGCTCGACGCCGTGGTCGAACTGCGCGTCAACGAGAGCGCGCTGCTCAACCGGGTGGAGACGCGGGTCGCCGAGATGCGGGCGCGCGGCGAGGAAGTGCGAATCGATGACACCCCCGAGGTGCTCTCGAAGCGGCTGGCGAGCTACCGGACCCTGACCGAGCCCCTGATCCACTATTATTCGGAGCGGCGGAAGCTCCTGACCGTCGATGGCATGATGACCATCGAGCACGTGACGCGTGAAATTAACCGGATTCTGGCCGCCATCGGCGCCGTGGAACCCAAGGCAGCGGCGCCCAAACGGGCGGAGATGGCCGCCAGGAAGACCGCGAAGCCTGTGGCCAAAAAGGCTGCCAAAACCGCTGGGAAGCCCGCCAGGGCGGCTGCAAAGGCCGGGAAAGTCGCCTCCAAGGGGTCAAAAAAGGCCAAAAAGACGGCCAGGAAAACCGGCAAGAAAGCCGGCAGGACGATCGCCAAAAGAGGTGCCAAAAAGGCCTCGAAAAAGGTCACGAAAAGGCGAGCTAAACGTTAGAGACGGTTGACGAAACCGAGTTGAATCCTTTAATAAGCCCCGCATCCAAGTCGGATAGTTTCAGACGATGCCGGGCCCCAAGGAACCTGAGGGGACGGGCGTCGTGTTCGCGTTTGTGGACACCTGCCCGAGTTAGCAAAGAACATGGTCCGGTCCGCGAGGGATCGGCGACAGGAGAGAAGTCCGTGGCCCGTATTGCCGGTGTGAATATCCCGACCAACAAGCGCGTCTTGATCGCGCTCCAGTATATCCATGGCATCGGCCAGAAGAACGCGGCCGAGATCATCGAGAAGGTGAAGATTCCGGCCGAGCGCCGCGTCAGCCAGCTCAGCGATCAGGAAGTTCTGCAGATCCGCGAAGTGATCGACCGCGACTATCTGGTCGAGGGCGATCTTCGTCGCGAGACCGGCATCAACATCAAGCGTTTGATGGACCTCGGCTGCTATCGCGGCCTGCGTCATCGCCGCGGCCTGCCGGTGCGCGGTCAGCGCACCCACACCAATGCGCGCACGCGCAAGGGCCCGGCCAAGTCGATTGCCGGAAAGAAGAAATAACTGGCGAGTAGCGAATGGCGAATGGCGAGTAGGGGGCGATCCCTCATTCGCTATTCGCCACTCACCATTCGCTCTTAGGTGTAGCCGCTGGCACTACGGCGGCGTTTGAGATCACAGGAAAGGTTTTTAGGTAATGGGCAAGGAAGCCACCCGCGTACGCCGCCGCGAACGCAAGAACATCGCCTCCGGCATCGCGCACGTGAATTCGTCGTTCAACAACACGACCATCACCATCACCGATGCGCAGGGCAACACCATTGCCTGGTCGTCGGCCGGCACGATGGGTTTCAAGGGCTCGCGCAAGTCGACCCCCTATGCCGCGCAGGTCGCGGCCGAAGACGTTTCCAAGAAGGCGCAGGAACACGGCATGCGCACGCTGGAAGTGGAAGTTGCGGGCCCCGGTTCGGGCCGTGAATCGGCGCTTCGCGCGCTGCAGGCGGCGGGCTTCACCGTCACGTCGATCCGCGACGTGACGACGATCCCGCACAATGGCTGCCGTCCGCGCAAGCGCCGGCGGGTTTGATATTTGGTCGCGGGGCGCTGCATGTCGCCACGCGATTGTTTTTGGAATGTATGACAGCCGCGGACTGATCCCGCGATCTCCAACGCCAGTAACCGGATGCAGGTCGACTGGCCCATGGGTGACAAAGTGACGATCCAGAAGAATTGGCAAGAACTTATCCGACCGAACAAGCTGCAGATAGCGCCGGGCACCGATGCGACCCGGTTTGCGACCGTCGTCGCCGAGCCGCTCGAGCGTGGCTTCGGCCAGACGCTCGGTAACGCGCTGCGCCGCATCCTGTTGTCGTCGCTGCAGGGCGCCGCCGTGCAGTCGGTGCACATCGACGGCGTGCTGCACGAGTTCTCCTCGATCGCGGGCGTTCGCGAGGACGTCACCGACATCGTGCTCAACATCAAGGACATCGCGATCAAGATGCAGGGCGAAGGCCCCAAGCGCATGGTCGTGAAGAAGCAAGGCCCCGGCGCCGTCACCGCCGGCGACATCCAGACCGTCGGCGACGTCGTGGTGCTCAATCCCGACCTGCAGATCTGCACGCTGGACGAGGGTGCGGAAATCCGCATGGAATTCACGGTCGCTTCCGGCAAGGGCTACGTCGCCGCCGAGCGCAACCGGCCCGAAGATGCGCCGATCGGCCTGATCCCGGTCGACAGCCTGTTCTCTCCGGTCCGCAAGGTCTCCTACAAGGTCGAGAACACCCGCGAGGGCCAGATCCTCGACTACGACAAGCTGACCATGACGATCGAGACCAACGGCGCGATCACGCCGGAAGACGCGGTGGCCTATGCCGCGCGCATCCTGCAGGACCAGCTCAATGTGTTCGTGAACTTCGAAGAGCCGCGCAAGGAAGTCGCGCAGGAGATCATCCCCGATCTCGCCTTCAACCCGGCGTTCCTCAAGAAGGTCGACGAACTCGAATTGTCGGTGCGTTCGGCCAACTGCCTGAAGAACGACAACATCGTCTACATCGGCGACCTCGTGCAGAAGTCGGAAGCGGAAATGCTCCGTACCCCGAACTTCGGCCGCAAGTCGCTGAACGAGATCAAGGAAGTGCTGGCGCAGATGGGTCTGCATCTCGGCATGGAAGTGCCGGGCTGGCCGCCGGAGAATATCGACGAACTCGCCAAGCGCTTCGAGGATCACTACTGAGCGAATAGGGAACGGCGAACAGCGAATGGAAAAAAGAAACCCATTCGCTACTTACCATTCGCTACTCGCTTCCCAGGGCGAACGCAGGCAGCCCACCTGAGCAGATTGTCCGACGAGCCGTCGCGACAGAATAAGGATTGAGGAATTTAAAATGCGTCACGGCAAGGTTCATCGGAAGCTCAACCGCACCGCCGAGCATCGGCGTGCGATGTTCGCCAACATGTGCGCGGCGCTGATCAAGCACGAGCAGATCGTCACCACGCTGCCGAAGGCGAAGGAATTGCGCCCGATCGTGGAAAAGCTGGTCACGCTCGGCAAGAAGGGCGGGCTGGCGATGCGCCGCCAGGCGATCAGCGAAATGCGCGACAAGGATCAGGTCCGCAAGCTGTTCGACACGCTGGCGACCCGCTACAAGGACCGCAACGGCGGCTACACCCGCATCATCAAGGCCGGTTTCCGCTACGGCGACAACGCGCCAATGGCCGTGATCGAATTCGTCGACCGCGACGTCGATGCCAAGGGCCTCGACTCCGGTCCGGTGCAGGAAAAAGCCACCGAAGCGGCGTAAGGCCTTCCGGTTTGAATTTCAAAAGCGGCGCCGCCTTTTTGTTGTGGCCAGCTGTAACCAATTCCGTCATTGCCTGCGACAAACGCGAAGGGTTTGCGCAAGGGAGCAGAGCGGCGAAGCAATCCACGTCTCGATATGTGGCGCGATGGATTGCTTCGCTTCGCTCGCAATGACGTGGATAGGTCACAGATCGTAGGGTGGGCAAAGCGAACGCGTGCCCACCATTCACGACAATGCTCTCGGTTGGATGGTGGGCACGGCCTTGCTGCCCCTTTGCCCACCCCACCGTTCTCACCACCCCTCCAGCACGATCTTGCCGCGCGATTTTCCCGACTCCAATAGCGCATGCGCGCGCTTGAGGTTGGCGGCATTGATGGCCCCAAAGCTCTGGTCGAGGGTGGTGCGCAGCACGCCCTTGTCGAGGAGGTCGGCGACGTCGTCGAGCAGATGATGCTGCGCGATCATGTCCGGCGTCTGGAACGAGGAGCGCGTGAACATCGATTCCCAGTGCACCGAGATTGCCTTGCCCTTGAAGGCGCTGACGGTGAACTCCGGCGGGTCGTCGATCAGGCCGAACTTGCCTTGCGGGGCCATCAACTCCGCGATTGCCTTGTAGTGCTGGTCGGTGAAGGTGAGGCTGGCGACGAGGCCGACCGGCGGCACCTTCAGTTTCTCGATCTGCTCCTTCATCGCTCTGGAATGATCGATCACGGCGTGCGCGCCGAGATCGAGGCACCATTTTTGCGACTCCGGCCGGGTCGCGGTTGCAACCACCGTCAGCCCGGTAAGGCGGCGGGCGAGCTGGATCAGGATCGAGCCGACGCCACCGGCGCCGCCGGTGATCAACAGGGTGCGATGATCGACGCTTCTACCCGGCACCGCGCCGAGGCGGTCGAACAGCAGCTCCCAGGCGGTGATCGAGGTGAGGGGGAGGGCCGCAGCCTGCGCGAACGACAGCGATTTCGGCTTGCGGCCAACAATCCGCTCGTCAACCAGGTGAAATTCCGAATTGGTGCCCTGGCGCAGGATCGAGCCGGCATAGAACACTTCATCGCCCGGCTTGAACAGCGTGACGTCGGGTCCGACGGCATCGACGATTCCGGCCGCATCGTAACCCAAAATCTTGGTTTCGCCCTCCGGCGGTGCCGCGCGCTTGCGGACCTTGTAGTCGACCGGGTTGGCCGAGATTGCCTTTACGGCGACGCGGATGTCGCGGCCCGTGGCCTCAGGCTTTGCGGTCTCGAAATCGATCAGTGAACTCGCATCCTCGATGGGGAGCGATTTTCTGTATCCGACGGCCTTCATTCCCGTGTCTCCTGCCTGATTGAAACCGATGTCAGCCTAACTGTCGCTATCGCATCGAATTGGCAAGTACTGTGATTTGGGGGATCTGGTCCCACTTTGTATGCTGTCGGGAGGCGCGAACAGGAGCAGCCTGAGCTGCCCCTGTCGAGCGGGATGGCGTTGCCTACAAAGCCACCTCGGTGCGTTACCACGCCGCCCCGGGTGCGTTACCACGCCACCTGCGTACGCATTGCGAACGCGTCAAACTTCGAACCGGCATCGCCGAAATTGGTCGGGCTGATCTGTTTGTTAACGTTGCCATGCAGGTAGTCGAACATGAATCGCACATTGCGATTGACGTACCAGTTCAGCGCCAGCGTGTAGACATTCTGCCGCCCGCCGGCGACGCCGTTGACGCTGCCGAGCTGATTGTTGAGGTCCATGGTGCTGTAGCGGCCGGCGATTTCCCAGGCGCCCCAGCCGCCGCCGTCGAGCGAGAACGGATTGGTTGGAATGACGCCACCATAGGAAGCGCTGCCCGGATTGTACTTGCGGGTTTCGCCGGTGAGGAGGTAGCCCGCCTGCGCATAGCCGCCCTGGAATCTGAGATCAGGGAGGCCGGGGATCGCCTTGCGCTCGACATTGTACCAGAAATATTCGCCCTGGAGATAAAGCGAGCCGAGCGTGGCCGCGGCTTCGGCGCTGTAGACCTGAGCGGCGGATGTGCCGGCAATGGCGCCGGTCGAGATCAGCGTGGTCGGGTCGATGCGCAATTCGGGGCGGTCGTTCAGCGTAATCGTCTGGGCGCCGGTGACGAGATTGTGGGGGGTCCTGATCAGCCACTGGGCGTCGCCACCGAGGTGCAGCGTGTAATCGTTGGTGCTGATGACCTGCGCCGCGGCGCGGGCGACGGCGCCGAATTGCTCGGTGGTGCCGTTGGGATTGATGCTGGAGGCGGAGTGGATGGCGCCCGTGGTTGGCCCCGTCGCGTAGGCGCCGGCCCAGAACCTGTCATTGTACCAGCGCGCACCGACGGCGGAGCGGAAATCGCCGGCGGCGAGATTGACCGCCATCACGCCTGAGGAGGCCCGCTCCATGAACATGATGTCGTTCGAGCTGGTGGCTTCGTCCAGCACGTAGGGCAGATCCATGATGCCGCCTTCGATCGCGAGATTGCCGCCGAACGGCTTGAGGCCGGTGTAGCTCAGATAGGCGTTCTCGACGCCGGACAGGGCGCCGCCCGGAAGGAAACCGACGGCGACGCCGCCGACGCTTGCCGTGCTGTCAAATCCATCCGACGAGCCGCCGAAGTCGTAGATCAGGCCAAAATTCCAGTCGCCCATGAACTTGCCGACGACGCCGATGCGGGCGCGGCGGACGTTGACGCCGTCATCGAGGCGTTGCGGAACGGTTGCGGCGGTGTTGGGGTGATAGTCGTATCCGCCGCCGTCGAAATGGATGCGGCCGGTGATCGCGATGCAGTTCAACCCGTCGGGGGTGCAGATGGTCGGGCGATTGCCCGGCATGGTTGCGACCGCACCGGCCGGGGCGACGGGACCCTTGACCGGAATGGCCGCGTTGGCGCTGGCAACGCTGACCTTGGCGCTTGCCTTGGCATCTTCCGCCTTGGCATTGGCCTTGGCGGCGGCCGTGGTGTTGGCCGAGGTCTGACGTTGCAGCTTGTCGAGCTTCTGCTCGAGCAGGCGCAGCTGCTGCCGCAGCAGGGCGATTTCCTGGTCGTTGCCGGCCGCCGACTCCGCATGGGCCTGTGAGACCAACAGCGCGCCGACCAAACTTAGTGTTGCCGCCGCCACCCCTGATTTTGATTTGGACATGAGAGCATCCCCTTTCACGCTAAATTCTATTTGCCGCCTTGCGCGAAGGGCCGGGGTTTCCGATTGCAGCGAGACCCCCTGGTGCAATCGGAAGGATTCCGGCGGTGGCGCCGACGTTGGCTCGTCGAGTCGCCTCGACGATGCTCGCACCAATCTATGCCCCTTGGGCGAGGCGGCCATAGCCAGCCGCCTGCCGCGCAAAGAGAACTTGCGGATGTTGTATCGAAGCCACAAGTCGGCCAGGCACGCGCTTGTGCTGACGATCGTCATATTATGGTCCCCGCGGCGCGCGGGCCGAATGGCTTGTTGCTGCCTGCGCGAAATCGCAAGCCCGCGGGGGCCGGCGGTTCGCTCGCAAAAAGGGGCCGACCGCTCTTCTATTGGCGCGGCTAAAAGCCTATATTCGCCCGGTCTTTAGCCGAGGATTTGCATGTTTCGATTCCCGCCTCCCGCCGCTGCGATCATTGCCCTTTTCGTCACCTTTTCCGGCTGGAGCGCAAGCGCCCAGGACCGCCGCGTACCGGCCTCGGCGGCCGAACTGCGGCTGTCCTACGCGCCGATCGTGCAGCGGGTGCAGCCGGCGGTGGTCAACGTCTATGCCGCCAAGACCGTGCAGAACCGGAACCCGCTGCTGGACGACCCGATCTTCCGCCGCTTCTTCGGCGTGCCCGGCCAGCAGCCGGAGCAGATGCAGCGTTCGCTGGGTTCGGGCGTGATGGTTGATTCGTCCGGCCTCGTCGTCACCAACAACCACGTCATTGAGGGTGCCGACCAGGTCAAGGTCTCGCTCGCCGACAAGCGCGAATTCGAGGCCGAGATCGTGCTCAAGGACAGCCGCACCGATCTGGCCGTGCTGCGCCTGAAGGACACAAAAGAGAAATTCACCACGCTCGATTTTGCCAATTCGGACGAGTTGCTGGTCGGCGACGTCGTGCTCGCGATCGGCAACCCCTTCGGCGTTGGCCAGACCGTGACGCATGGCATCATCTCGGCCCTGGCGCGCACGCAGGTCGGCATCACCGACTATCAGTTCTTCATCCAGACCGATGCCGCGATCAATCCCGGCAATTCCGGCGGTGCGCTGGTCGACATGACCGGCAAGCTCGCCGGCATCAACACCGCGATCTTCTCGCGCTCCGGCGGCTCGCAGGGCATAGGCTTTGCGATCCCCGCCAACATGGTCCGCGTCGTCGTCGCCTCCGCCAAGAGCGGCGGCAAGGCGGTGAAGCGCCCGTACCTCGGCGCGAAGCTGCAGGCGGTGACGCCCGAAATCGCCGAGACGCTGGGGCTGAAGCTGCCGAGCGGGGCGCTGGTCGCCAATGTCGCGGCCAACAGCCCGGCGGCGCGGGCCGGGCTGAAATTGTCCGACCTGATCGTTGCGATCGACGGGCAGTCGATCGACGACCCCAACGCCTTCGATTATCGCTTCGCCACGCGTCCATTGGGCGGTTCGGCGCAGGTCGACGTGCAGCGCGCCGGCAAGACCGTGAAGCTGACGGTGCCGCTGGAAACCGCGCCCGATACCAACCGCGACGAGATCGTGCTGACCGCGCGCTCGCCATTCCAGGGCGCCAAGGTCGCCAACATCTCGCCGGCGGTTGCCGACGAACTTCATCTGGACGCCTCGACCGAAGGCGTCGTCGTGATCGATCTCGCCGATGGCGGAACGGCGGCCAGTGTCGGCTTCCAGAAGGGCGACATTATCCTTGCGGTCAACAACCAGAAGATCGCCAGGACCAGCGATCTCGACAAGGCGTCGAAAAGTCAGTCGCGGATCTGGCGCATCACCGTGGTGCGCGGCGGTCAGCAGATCAACGTGACGCTCGGCGGATGAGCCCGAAAGCGCCGCGCGAATCCAACCTCTTTGCCGCGGCAGGGATGGAGCAGGACGCGCCGCATCCGCTTCCGGACAAACTGCGCCCGCGTTCGCTCGCCGACGTCGTCGGCCAAGATCACATCCTCGGCCCCGACGGTGCTCTGACGCGGATGCTGGCGACGCGCACGCTGGGCTCATTGGTGTTCTGGGGACCGCCAGGCACCGGCAAGACCACGGTGGCGCGGCTGTTGGCGGACGCGACCGAGTTGCATTTCGAGCAGATCTCGGCGGTGTTCTCCGGCGTCGCCGATCTGAAAAAAGTGTTCGATGCGGCGCGCGCCCGCCGCGAGATGGGCAAGGGCACGCTGCTGTTCGTCGACGAGGTACACCGCTTCAATCGCGCGCAGCAGGATTCGTTTCTGCCCGTGATGGAAGACGGCACCGTGGTGCTGGTGGGCGCCACCACCGAAAACCCGTCATTCGAGCTCAACGCCGCGCTGTTGTCGCGGGCGCGCGTACTGGTGTTTCATTCGCTCGATCCGGCGGCGATAGAGCAGCTCTACGCCCACGCCGAAAGGATCGAGGGCAAAAAACTGCCGCTCGATGCCGAGGCGCGCGCGGTACTGGTACGGATGGCGGACGGCGACGGCCGCGCGGCGCTGACGCTGGCCGAAGAGGTCTGGCGCGCCGCGCGCAAGGACGAAATCTTCAACGCCGCCCAGTTGCAGGATATCCTGCAACGCCGCGCGCCGATCTACGACAAATCCGCCGACGGCCATTACAACCTGATCTCGGCGCTGCATAAGGCCGTGCGCGGCTCCGATCCGGATGCGGCGCTGTATTACCTTGCGCGCATGATGGACGCCGGAGAGGACCCGCTGTTCCTGGCGCGACGCGTGGTACGCATGGCGGTCGAGGACATTGGTCTCGCCGATCCGCAGGCATTGGTGATCTGCAACGCCGCCAAGGACGCCTATGATTTCCTCGGCTCTCCCGAAGGCGAGCTCGCGATCGCGCAGGCCGTGATCTATCTCGCCACCGCACCGAAATCGAACGCCGCCTACAAGGCCTTTGGCGCGGCGATGCGCGCGGCGAAGGAGGGCGGTTCGCTGCTGCCGCCGAAACACATTCTCAATTCGCCGACGAAATTGATGAAGTCGGAAGGCTATGGCTCCGGCTACGAATACGACCACGACGCGCCGGACGCGTTCTCCGGCCAGGACTATTTCCCGGAAGCGATGGGCCGCCAGACCTTCTATGACCCGCCCGATCGCGGTTTTGAGCGCGAAATCCGCAAGCGGCTGGACTATTGGGCCAAGCTGAGAAGAGAGCGATCAACGTAATTCGTTCGAGTTCCATTCCTACTTTGCATGGGGTTGTTTTCGTGATTTTGCGTCGGGGGCCTTTTGCCGCTACTTCCCCGTCTTCACGAACGCCAGAATTTCGTCGGTCAGGCGCGTGTCCGCGGTGTTGATCGCATAGCCTGCCGACATGTGGCTGTGCTGCGGCAGCATGTAGGCGTGCGCGCATCCGCTCGCGCGTTTGCAAGTCGCCTGCTTGATGAGTTCGAATTGCTCGACAAAGCGCGGCGGATCGAGTTCGGCGGCGGCGACCATCAGCGGGATATTGGTCGCGAGCAGGCCTTGTAGCGAGGACCGCTCTGCATAACGCGAGGGGTCGGGACCGAAATAGGCGATCTCCGCGTCGCCGGCAGGCGAGGTCGTCAGGTCGTAGATGCCCGAGATCATCATCGCGCCGGCAACGCCGCCACCCCTCACCTTGTGAAACTCGGGATGCGAGACGTAGCCGGCGATATGAATCGCGCCGGCCGATTGTCCCATCAAGTAGATGCGTGCCGGATCGCCGCCGCGCTCGCCGATCTTCTCGGAGACCCATTGCACCACCGAGGCAAGGTCTTCCGGGCCGGACGGCCACACGAATTGCGGCGCCAGCCGGTAGGTGGCGTTGACGCCGACAAAGCCGTTCTTCACCGCCCACAGCATGATGTTGTCATAGAACGGGCTGCCAGGTCCTCGCTTGTTGCCCCTGACAAAGCCGCCGCCATGGACGTAGATCAGCACCGGGCGCGATGAGGCGTTGGTTTCCGGCGTGAAGACGTCGAGCAGGTTTCGATCGGCTGGGCCGTATTTGACGTCGCGTTCGACCTTGACGCCGGCATAAGGCTCTTTTTGCTGCAGCGGCGCGTAAAGGGCGGCGGTCTTGGGCACGTCGATGACGCGGCCGATTTCCAGGAGCTTCCAGGCGATGTCTTCCGGCATCGGGGTTTGCTGCGCGCAAACCGTGCCAACCCACATAGCCGCGATCCCGGTCACGACCGATTTTGTGGTTTTCATCCCCATACCTCCCGTCGTTTCTTCGATGCTCGGCCCCAACATGGCCGATGCCGAGGTCAATTTATATCGATTTACCCATGGCGCTTCCTGATGATAGTGCCGGCGAACAAATTATCCTTGGCTTGTAGCGCCATGAACCGTCGCATTGCTGCTGGTGCCTGTGTTGCAGCCGGCCGGGCGGAGATGTTTCATGACACCGCCAAAGACAGTACCGACATCAAGCGGATTTGGCGCGAGGCCCGGTGCAACGGGCATTGAGGCCAGATCGGCCGGATTCCCGCCTGGCATCGCCTGAAACGGCCTGATTTCGCCGTGACGATTCGGTGCATATGGGCTACCTAACGGCCTCATCCGGAGCCGCTGCACCATGAGCCGTCGCGTCAAGAGACCCCTCCGCCCAAAGGGCGATCGCCCGAAGGGCGCGCGTCCCTACCGGGGCTCGCAAGCCGAGCGGCCGGCGCACCGTGCGGGAAGCAAGCCGCCGGCGCGGTTTTCGACCTCGGCGCCCCGCGCGCCGAAGCCTTTCGCTCCCGAGCCGGAAAAAATTGTCGCCGAACTGCCGCCGCTGCCTACCAAAGTCCAGACCGTGGTCGTGACCGCGGATGAGAACAACATGCGCGTCGACCGTTTTCTCGAAGCACGTTTTCCCGGCCTGTCGTTCTCCCACATCCAGCGCATCGTCCGGAAGGGCGAACTGCGCGTCAACGGCAAGCGCGCCGACAGCAAGGACCGGATCGAGGAAGGGCAGAGCATTCGCATTCCGCCGCTCAAGCTCGATACGCCGAAGGTCGCCGGCCAGCTCTCGGAAGCCGCAACCAGGACGCTGCAGGCGCTCAAAGACATGATCCTGTTCGAGGATGCCGACGTCATGGTGCTGAACAAGCCCGCCGGCCTTGCCGTGCAGGGCGGCTCCGGCATCACGCGCAACGTCGACGACATGCTGGAAGTGATGCGCGACGCCAAGGGTCAGAAGCCGCGGCTGGTGCACCGGCTGGACCGGGAAACCTCGGGCTGTCTGCTGGTCGCGAAAACCCGCTTTGCCGCCACCGCGCTCACCGGATCGTTCCGCCACCGCTCGGCGCGAAAAATCTACTGGGCGCTGGTCGCGGGCGTGCCGAAACCGAAACAGGGCCGTATCTCGACATATCTCGCCAAGGAAGAGAGCGAGGACGACACCATCATGCGGATCGCCAAACATGGCGATGAGGGCGCAAGCCACGCCGTGACCTATTATGCCGTCGTCGAGACCTCGGCGACGAAGCTCGCCTGGGTTTCGCTCAAGCCGGTCACCGGACGCACCCATCAATTGCGTGCGCACATGGCGCATATCGACCACGCCATCGTCGGTGACCCCAAATACTTCAACAAGGAAAATTGGGAACTGCCGGGCGGATTGCAGAACCGTCTGCATCTGTTGGCGCGCCGGATCGTGATCCCGCATCCGCGCGGCGGCGTGATCGATGCCACCGCGCCCTTGCCGCCGCATATGCAGCAATCCTGGAATCTGCTCGCGCTCGAGGCCGACCGGTTCGATCCGATCGAGAACGCGCCCGAAGAATAGTCGCGGCGCCTCGGCCCTCGACGCGCCGCCGTCAATTATTTGGGACCGCAATATCGATCAAATCCAGGGCGCGCTGGTCCGCTATCTCTCGCGTCAATTTGTCATGGTAGTAGTGAACGAAGGAGATCCGGATATGATCGGGAAATGGCTTCGCTCCGCGCTCTTTGCTTTCGCCCTCGGTGGCTCCGCGTGTTTCAGCGCCACTGCCAGCGCGCAGACGCTCGCGCTTGTCGGCGGTGTCGTGTACGCGTCACCGGATGCAGCGCCGCTCTCCGATGCGGTGGTTGTAGCGACGGGTGGCGTCATCACCGCGATCGGCAGCCGCAGCGAAGTCAGCATTCCGCCGGACGCACGCATCATCGATTGCGCCGGCAAGACCGTGGTCGCTGGCTTCTGGAACAGCCATGTTCATTTCATGCAAAGCGCCTGGAAGAACGCAGGCACCGCACCGGCGGCGTCGCTGCAGGAACACATGCAGGAGATGCTGACCAGATGGGGTTTCACCACCGTTTGGGATCTCGGCTCCGACCCGCGCGACTCGCTGCCGCTGCGCCGGCGCGTCAACTCCGGGGAAGTGTTGGGTCCCGACATCCTGTTTGCCGGCGACATTTTCCCGAAAGGCGGCCATCCCGCCTATCTGCCGGCCGAACTGCAACTTCCCGAAGCCGCCACGGCTGACGAGGCGACGCAGATGTCGCGCAACTATTTTGGAATCGGCCTCGACGGCATCAAGCTTTTCACCGGCGTCTATATGGGTGAGAAGCCGGTCGTGAACATGGACGTCGCCATCGCCAAGGCGGCGGTGGAGGCCGCCCATGCGCAAGGCAAGCCGGTATTCGCCCATCCGCAAAACAAAACCGGCCTGGAGACGGTCATCACAGCCGGCGTCGATGTGATGGCGCACATCATTCCGGGCGAGCAGGGCTATAGCCCCGAGCAGCTTGCGCGATTCAAATCGCAGGGCACCGCATTGACCCCGACGCTTTCGCTGTTTGCGAAGACGATCGGCGGGCCTGCCGTGGGGGCGCGGCTCGCCGAGTCCGGCGTCAAGCAGCTCAAGGCGTTTTCGGACAATGGCAACACCGTGCTGTTCGGGACCGACGTCGGCTTCATCACGATCTACGACACCTCGGTCGAATACGAACTGATGCACCGGGCACTCTCGGAAAGACAGATACTGGCCTCGCTGACGACGAATCCGGCGCAGTACTTCAAGGCGGCGAAGAAGGGCCGGGTCGAAAAGGGGTTCGACGCTGATTTCGCGGTGCTCGACGGCGATCCGCTGACCGACGTCGGCAACCTCGCCAAGGTCGCCTACACCATTCGCGCTGGCCAGGTAATCTATCGCAGGTGATCTACCACAAGCCGTGAGGGCCTCAGCGCTTGAATTGCGCCAGAAACATCCGGAGCGAATCGTGCGGGCTCTCGATGTCGGAGATCACCCAGCCGCCGGGTTCGTTGACGACGACGAAGTTCAGCGTCACGGCGCGGCCGCCGTTGTCGAAGCTGACCTCGACATAGGTCTTGTCGAACTGCTTGCGCAGGGCGGCAATCGACACCGGGCCGAGTTTCCAGGTCTCGCTCTGCACCAGGAAATCATAAGGCTGGTTGTGCGGGGCCGCCCATGCGCTGCGCAGGCTGCGGTCGAAAAACTGCTCTGCGGTCTCGGCGTTGTGCGGCAGCCCCTTCGAATGTTCTGCCGAGCCCTTGCCGTAATAAGCATAGACGTTGCGGATCAGGGATTCCGGCGAGCGGAACCCGGCTTGCGCGGGCAGGGCGGCGAAACCGGCGATCCAGATCGCGATCACAGCAAGGCGTTTGACGGCTTCCATCGGCTCTATTTGCGTTGAATCAGGCCCCATTCTGCAGGCAAATGAGGTCGAACGAAAGCCGGAAATCCGGCGTCAATTGACACGTTAATGACGCTTTTCCCGATGCCAACCGGTGTCGACGACGCTCAAAAACGCTATAAGGCCGCATGCGTGAATTATTCGATGAAGTCGCCGGACAGTCTCCGTTCGATCCGGAAGAGGCGGTGCGGCGCGCGACCCGCGTGCCACAGCGCAAGCGATTCTACACCAGCGCCGGCACGGCCGAGGCGGACGGCGGTTTTGCCGTCACGCTGGATGGCAAGCCAATCCGCACGCCGTCCGGCCGGCAGGTCGTTGTCCCAAATCGCGTGATCGCGGAAGCGATCGCTGCCGAATGGAATGCGCAAGGAGAGACCGTCAATCCCCTGACAATGCCGCTGACGCGCTTTGCCAACAGCGTCGGCGAAGCGGTGGTCGATCGGGTCGACGCCGTCGCCGAAGATGCCGCGAAATATCTCGGCACGGATTTATTGTTCTATCGCGCCGGCCATCCCGAAGCGCTGGTCGCCAGGGAAGCCGCGCACTGGGACCCGATCCTGTATTGGGCGGCCAACGACCTCGGCGCGCATTTTATTCTCGCCGAGGGGATTGTGCACGTCGCCCAGCCGGAGCCCGCGATCAGGGCGGCCCGTGCGACATTCCCTGCCGACCCCTGGTCGGTTGCGGCGTTGCATGTGGTGACGACGCTGACAGGCTCGGCGCTGCTGGCGCTGGCGCTGTACCATGGCGTCCGCAGCCCGGACGAGGTCTGGGCCGCCGCCCATGTCGACGAGGACTGGAACATCGAAAAATGGGGCATCGACGACGAGGTCGCGGCCCGCCGGAAGGCCCGGCTGGTCGATTTCACCGCCGCGGTGACCATCCTTAAAGGCGTAAAGCCCTGAATCCGGGGCTCGGTTAACGAGAGGTTTACGACGCCGGGTTAGGTTTTTGGCCTGGCCGAGACCTCTGACCATGGCGATCTCTATCAATCCCGTGCTGCCGGTGCTTGCCGCCCAAGAGGTTGGCGGCACAGCGCCCGAGTTCGGGCTGCAGCCGGGCAGCGTGGTCAATGCGCAGGTGCTGAAAATCCTCTCCGCCGAACTGGTGCGGATCGCAATCGCGAGCCTGTCGATCGATGTCGTCTCTGAAATTCCGTTGCAGGAGGGCCAGGTCCTGCAGCTAGCGGTGTCGCAAACCAGGGATGGCGTCCGGCTTGCGGTAGTCGGGCAGGGCGGCGACGCCACGGCCGCATCCGCTGACGCCGTCACGCTGTCGCCCGAGGCGCTGGTCGATGCGGCCGCTGCTCGGCCGACGATCATCGCGGCGGAGAGCGTGTTGACGAGCGTATTGACGCCGGTGGAGCGCGCGGCGGTGTCGGTGGCGGCGCAGACCGCGGCAACGGAACAGGATAGTCTCGCGCCGCTATTTGCCAATCTGGGTGCTGCCGCCTCGACCGGCGCTCTGCCGCCCAAATTGCAGCAAGCAATTGCGCAGGTGCTGGCGCAGCAGACGAGCCTCGACCAAAACCTTGGCGGCAACGACATCAAGACCGCTTTCCAGAAATCCGGCATCTTCCTCGAGGCGTTGCTCGCCACAGGCTCGGTACCGTCCTCCGGCGTGCCCGATCTCAAGGCGGCGCTGATCGTGCTGCGCCAGACGCTGCAATCCGCACTTGGCGCGGATGGAAAGACCGGCCCACCGGCGTTGCCGCCAGCCGAACAGGCCGCCCCGCAAACCGCCGCAGCCCCTGGTCTTCAACCCGAACTTGCACCGGATCTTGCGCCTGGCCTTGCAGCAGGTCTTGTGCCGACTGAGCCTGGCGACCTCGACCTGCGGGAAATATTGCTGCCGCAGGCGCGGCTGCCGATCGCCGAAGACATCGTTCAGTTGCGCGGCGGCGCGCCGAGTGCGCTGGCGGCAGCGCTCGATTCCGGACCGAGCGCGGGGGCGACGCTTAACCTGCTGCAGGAAGCGCTGCAGGAACTCGGCAATCCCGTGCGTGCTACGGCAGCGCCCAAGAATATTCGTGCCGACGACGTGACCGTTCACACCAATACGCCACCGCCGCCATTTCGGGGCGCGCTGCCGGTAGCCCAACCTGTCGCATCGCCTTCGATCACGCCGCATGCGCCGCTTGCCGAGACCGCGCATCATCTGCTCGACGACACGGATGCTGCGATCGCGCGGCAAACCCTGCTGCAGGTCGCCTCGCTGCCGGATCGGATCGATAGTTCGGGGCCGAAGGTCGATACGACGGTGCCGCGCTGGAATTTTGAAATTCCGTTCGTGACGCCGCAGGGCACGGCGATGGCGCAGTTCGAGATTTCGCGCGATGGCGGCGGGGAGGCGGTCGAGGCCGCCAAGCGGATATGGCAGGCGCGGTTTTCGCTCGACGTCGAACCGAGCGGGCCCATCCATGCGGTGGTGTCGCTTGTGGGTGAAAAAACCTCGGTCCGGATGTGGGCGGAGCGGCCCGCGACCGCCGCACAACTGCGCGCCGGCGCATCCCAACTGAGCCAGGCGCTCAGCCGCGCCGAATTGAACCCCGGCGACATCGTGATCCGTGACGGCGCGCCGCCGCAAGCAGCGCCAGCCAAGGCCGGACATTTCCTGGATCGCGCGCTATGAACGTGGATGTCAAAAGGCAGCTGGCGGTCGCGCTGCACTATGACAAGAAAGGTGCGCCGCGGGTCGTCGCCAAGGGCAAGGGCACGATCGGCGCCAGGATCATCGAAATCGCCCGGGCCCATGACATCCCGATCGAGGAGAACGAGGTGCTGGCGGGGGCGCTGTCCCATGTCGAGATCGGCGACGAAATCCCGGAAGAGCTCTACAAGGCGGTCGCCGAAGTCCTCATTTTCGTGCTGCGGCTGACGGGACGAATCCGCTAGCTAGGCTTCCCAATGTCATAGTTTTTCCACGATGCCATCCGCATCGTCTTCCTGCAGATCAACTCTCCTGGACCCCCCGTGATCAATCGCCGCCATGCGCTCGGACTGTTTGCCGCAGCTAGCCTCGCCCCTCGCGC
>Ga0310811_10004543_pt1 | contig 17444 bp, 14 predicted proteins | sample YCmetagenome_FD_207642 | JGI IMG/M metagenome (GOLD analysis project Ga0310811, IMG submission 207642) | Soil microbial communities from experimental microcosm in Duke University, North Carolina, United States - YC | ecosystem: Engineered > Artificial ecosystem > Soil microcosm > Unclassified ...
ATCCTCGGCTAGTCCGCTCCGTTGGAGCGGACTGCAGCTCAACGTGTGCCGCTCTGTGACCTGTTACCACCCAACCGCCCAAAGGAGGGCATCATGCAGGACAGCAGCCCATATCAGTACATCGCCATCGATCAGTTGTTCGAGTCGCCCACCAATCCCCGCAAGACCTTCGATCAGACCAAACTCGAAGAACTCGCGGCATCGATCAAACACCACGGCCTCATTCAGCCCATCGTGGTGAGGCCGAAAGACAACCGCTTTGAAGTCGTCGCCGGTGCAAGACGTTTCCGCGCCTCGCAACTAGCCGAAGAGTTTTCCGTCCCGGCCCACATCAAGGAACTCAACGACGCCGAAGTTCTCGAATGGCAGCTTGTCGAGAACTCCCAGCGCGTAGACGTGCATCCTTACGAGGAGGCGCAGGGTTTTCAGCGACTTCTCGATGTACCCGGCTATGACGTGACCGCGATTGCGGAGAAATCCGGCAAGCGTGTCAGCCACATCTATGCGCGGCTCTCGTTGTTGCAACTCATCGCACCTGTAGCCGAAGCGTTTGTGCAGGAACGAATCACGGCCAGCCATGCCAACCTCATCGCACGCCTGCCGCAGGAACACCAACAGGACGCGTTCGAGAACTGCTGGCGCAGGGACTGGCAGGACAAGGAAGCCCATTTGCTTCCTGCCAAACACCTCGCAGCATGGATACAGGCCAACCTCTACCTGAATCTCGCCGAGGCACCGTTCGACCGGGAAGATAGCGCCCTCAAACCGGAGGCCGGTGCCTGCATCCATTGCCCACGTCGCAGCGGTTACAACACCAGCCTGTTTCCCGATGTGCAGGGCGACCAGTGCCTTGATAGTGGCTGCTATCAGTCCAAGGTCGAGGCGCACATTGATAGGGAACTGGCGTCTCGCCCAGAGCTGGTACAGATTCAGACTGCATGGCGTCAGCCTTCGGAGACTGGCCCTGAAGTCCTCAACAAGAACCAGTACCGGGAACTCGCCGACCCCGACAATCCTGATGCGGACCCACCCTGCCCAAGTGCCAGGCCCGCCATCATCGTCTACGGCAAGAACGTAGGCCGCACCATTACGGTCTGCCTCGCGCCGCGCTGCGCCGTGCACGCCAATCATGCGCAGCAGCCCGACGAGGACGAAGAGGTCGAGCTACAGCCCACCATGCCCGACCCGCCCGACGAGGAGACGGAGGAAGAAGCAGAACAGCGTCGCGCCGACCATGCACAACGCATGGCTGAATACCACGCCGAACAGCAGCGCAAGGACGAGGAACGCAAAGCCGAGTTCGAACGCCAGCAGAAAGAGTACGAAGCAGAGCGGGCTCGGCGCGAGAAACTACGCAAAGCGCGCGTCGCCACCTTTGACCGTATCTTGGAAGAGGCACCCACTACCTTCAGTGCCGATCACCTTCGAGTCTTCCTTCGTCTGCTGATTCATATCAATCCTTATGACTTCCTCGAAGGAGTGGCAACCCACTTCACTATCGAAGGTGACGACGAACAGCGACGGGATGAGGAGGTTGTGTTGGCTGCGCTCACCAATACCACCGACGAAAAGCTCGGCAGCTTCGCCCTGCGCATCGTCCTCACCGATCACGTCGGCATCCCGGCACAGGATGCTACTGACCTGCTGACCGAAGCCGAAACCGTCTTCGCACCCAGGAAGCCCAGGAGAGTCCAGCCGAAGAAGACCGCAGCCAAGAAGTCGGGAAAGAAAGCAGTCTGATCCGCTGTCTCTCATTGGCCCCGGCGCGTCCGGGGCCGCGTTGTCATCAGTAAAACGCCGGGAGAAACCGCTTCGGTTTCTCCCGGACTCTCTTCCCGCTTGTCTTCTGGCATCCGCTCGCCCGGCGGGATGAATACGTTCCCGGCGATCAGTTGTCAACGGACGACGCCTTACGGGAGAGAGTTCAGGTAGGCCGTATCCCGGTTCGTCCAGCGATACGTGAACTGCGCAGACCGTCGACTAGGAATCGAACGAGCTAACGAGGGATGAATGGTCTCACAGACCTGGGCTGAGTCATCCCTCGCCCTTGGGCTTCCGCGCTTGCTGTATGGAGACAGTCTGTGCTGCGGTACCTGAGCTCGATGATCTTTAGCTTACGCGAGGGGACACCCGGTGATGACAAAAAATGGCGACTCCGAAGAGCCGCCTTCTCCCAGGTCTGTGTTGCAAAGACAGTTTGATAGATCACGTTGAGTTCAGATAGTTACCAAAGGCGCGAGACTGCAGATGTGACGTTCACGACATGGCTAACGAACATGCATCCCGAAATGGCAAGCGTTGTTCTTCAAAGGACTCCTCAGTGCGTCTATACGTTCACGAAGAACTTCAGCATAAGAATCGAGGCGTTGCCAACGATCAGCGCCGCTCTCTCGCGATGGGGTGTACCGATTCGGGAAATCGTTGGAGGGATTAATTGTTCGAGTAGTTCTTTCTGATGCTGAAGCATCTGCTACCGGCGTAGTATGGCGCATCTCGATTTAGGAGTTGCTGATGTCTTTGAAACAGGTCTCTGCGTTGGCGCTTGTCGCGCTGATGTTCTCAACGTCTGCCTTTGCATTCGGGCCACGCTACGGAGGTGGCAAACACACCACCTCTCATGGCGGCTCGTATAGCGGCGGCTCTGGTGGTTCAAGCCATAAGGGCGGCACGTACAAGAGTCCATCCGGTGGTCACACCTACGGAAAGCACAAATAAAACTCATGCGAGACCACACCGCACATCATCATACGGATGAGCGGTGTGGGCAGTGGTCGCTCCATGTCTAAGGGTGAGGGAGTCATAGAAAAGCTTTTCGTCCACAAGGACGCTCTCACGAGACATTTGGCCGCCCCTATGCTGCCAGAGAGACAGGCGTATCTAGGAGAGCTGCTTGCAGCGGGATACAAGCGACAATTTGTCAAAGACCGCGCATCCACGGTGTGCCACATCGTCAATCGGGGCTGGTTCGTACGGGACAACGTGACGGACGAAGACATTCTCGTAGCTCTCATCGAATGGCTCGGTGAGAATGCCCCAGAAGACCTGAAAACGCTGAAACATCATGGGAAATCCTTCATCGCTGCCGCACGGCACTGGACGAGGCACCTTAATACGTACCACCGGACGCCACCTTCGGAGCTGGGATTTGAGCGGGAACTACGCGAATTCACTGGATGGCTACACAACAATGTAGGCTTCCTCGATTCCTCCGTCGATTCTTGGGCTGCCGAACTGAAAGTGTTTCTGGTTTGGCTCACTCCGAAATGCACGGACCTTTCTCGCGTCACCCTCGCAGACATCGATGCCTTCATCTCAGAACGCAGGAGTGAGGGACGAAGCCGTCAGACAATCATCGGCAATTGCCAAGCAATAAGAACCTTCTTCCGATACGCCGAGGAACGAGGATGGAACCATCACAACCTCAGTAGAACGGTGCGGGCACCCTCGCAGCGCGTAACGGAATGCCCGCTCCGGTGTCCTCCATGGCGACAGATCCGACGCACCTTGGCTGCCCTGGATACATCGCGCCCCTCCCATGTGCGGGCACGAGCGATCCTGTTCCTCGCTTCGGTTTACGGCCTTAGACGCTCCGAGATTAGCAAATTAACCCTTGAAGATTTTGACTGGCAGAACGAAATTCTTACGGTGCGGAGGTCGAAACGCGGGAGAACGCAACAGTTCCCGCTCGTGTTCGAGGTTGGCGAAGCGATCATTCGTTACCTTCGACTCCGCCCAAAGTGTCAGTTTCGGGAAGTGTTCCTCACTCTGCATACACCCTTCAGACCGGCTAAGAACGTCAGTGGGGCAGTGCGAAAAGTTCTCCACGCACAAAACACCTTTGACCGCCCTTGGGGTCTGCATGCTTTTCGACACGCCTGTGCCACCGAGCTTCTGAGAAAGGGCACTCCTCTTCGGGGCATCGCCGATTTCTTAGGGCATCGGGACATCCAGTCCGTAAGCATTTACGCTCATTCCGATTTGCGGGCCTTGCGCGAGGTTGCCAATCTCGATCTGGAAAGGTTTCTATGCGATTAGTGGAGGCGGCAACCAGCTATGTTGCAGCACGTCGCAACAACGGTTCACCCTTAAGCACGACGGCGGCCACACTCCGATCATTTTGCAAGCACTGCGGTGACATCGATCTTGATAAGGTAACGGCTGATCTCGTTTCGGACTTCTCCAATAGCCCTAAGTGCAGCCCGGTCACGCGCATTTCGAAATTCAGCGGTGTGAAGTGCTTCTTAGAGTATTGCAGCGTACGAGGGATGATACGGCCGCTTTCACTGCAAAGGCCTGCGAAGCCAAGGAACCTCCGCGGTCCCTATATCTACACCCAGGGAGAGATTGTTGCGCTGTTGAGAGCAACGGATCGCTGTCAATCGAAAGCCAAAGAGCTACGTGCAGAGACTTTCCGCCGTGTGATTCTTCTGCTCTATGGGACCGGCGCAACGATCCAGGAAGTGCTTTCGTTAAAGTGGTCGTCGGTTGATTTGAAGAAACGTCTCATCACTATCGAGAAAAGTATTTTGAGAGCCTCGAGGATACTACCCATCGGGACCGATCTGAGAGGCTGTCTGGCGCGATGGCGTGCACAGGAACAACCCGGCACGCGGAGCAGCTTCGTCGTGTGCTGCGCAGATGGCAGAGCTGTGGATGCTATCAATCTGAATGAACGGTTTGTGCGTTTAAGGCAACTATCAGGTATGCAAGCGCGAGCGGACGGGCGGGTACCTCGACTTCAAGACCTTCGATTCACCTTCGCAGTGCATCGCCTCAATCAGTGGATACGCTGCGGAAACGACCTTAACAGACTGATACCTGCCCTCTCCACGTACATGGGCTACAGAAGCCTCACTACAGCGGAACAGTTCCTTGCCTATGTCCCGAGTCGCTTCAAACAGGATTTGCAAAAGCTTAGTCCGTCCAACGGGCGCAAGCGGTGGTGTCGCGATGCGAAACTAATGGCCTTTTTGTCATCGCTGTAAACGCTGTCAGGCCGCTCCACCATTGCGAACGCGGATGACGTGCTCCAAGGCTTCCCGCTAGTTCATGCTTGTTTCGTGGTAACGGGCTAAGCCTGCACTGCCGTTGGAGGCGGAACGCGGCGGGCCGTGCGTGTGATTGGAACTGGCACAACGCTGTTGGTGCGGGTTTGCATTGCGACCGATTGTGTTCTCTGCGAGTGGTGCAATCATGTCGTACACATGGGCTGGTCCGCTGCTGTATCGCGCGCCGGGCGATAGTTTTGTATGTTGAGCAGTATGCACTCGTACCGACGTCCTCTTCGCTGCATGGTGGTTTTGCTTCTGCTTGGTTTGGGTGCCCTGAGGATACAGGCGCAGGAAGTACACACAGAGAAACAACCGGCCTCGTCGATTCTGATTGAGGGGCTGGGTAAGGGGACGCTTCCACTACATGGTCCGTGGCAGTTTCATGTAGGAGACGACCCCGCGTGGGCGAAGCCTGCATTGGACACGTCGTCGTGGGAACAACTGATGGCGGATAAGCCTTGGGGGAAACAAGGGCACGCGAACCTGGCAGGCTTTGCGTGGTACCGATGCAAGCTGACGTTGAGTTCTGCACCTCAAATGCCGGCGGAGTTTTCCATCTTGATACCGCGGATCAAGGATGCGTATGAGGTGTATTGGAATGGTGTGCTGGTGGGACGCAATGGCAGACTTCCTCCCGAGCCAGTGAGGTACCTGTCACAGCCGCCCCAGACATTTATCCTTGGCGGCGCGAGGGAAGGTGTTCTGGCTGTTCGGGTATGGAAAGCTCCGTTATTGTCGGATGATTCCGGCGGAGCGGGAGGTTTCTGGGCGGTTCCGTCGATTGGAAGTACACGGTCGATTGTGACCGCACGCGACGCCATTGAGTTCCAGTGGCTGCGCAACCAACAGTTTCTATTTGCGGTAAACCTGCTGTGCGGAACGATTGGGCTTTTGAGCGTTCTTCTTTGGTTGCGGGCTCCAAGCCGGTGGGTGCTGTTGGCTGCCGCAGGGTTTGCCGTTGGCTCACCGGCGAGGCTGGTGTTGCAGAAGGCCCACCTGGGGCTACCATATGTCCTTGCCATGGGCGCTTCTCAACCGCTGATTGCCGTACAGGATGTGGGTCTATGGTTTCTTCTACTGTTTCTGCTCTCGCTTCAGGAAAACTATAAGCTTGCCCGATTAACGCGCATCCTGGCTTGTAGTTACGTGTTGGTTGCTGCTCTGGATGGTGCCCTGGTGGCATTGAGTTGGCAACCCGGATGGATCCATTTTGCGCAGGTCGCCGACATCGTGTCCACGTTGTGCTGTATCGTTCTGGAGGCGTATCCGCTGGTCTTGCTGGCATATGCCTTGCGGAAGGTCAGGCAGTTGGATTCAGCCAGCCTATTGGTTGCAATGCTTGCCTTTCTGGACGAGTTGCTCATCGTCTTTGGGAACGTGGTGAAACAGGGACACCAGACTGCCACCCGGTGGATTGCGGACAAGCTTGATGCGCCGCTGTTTTCCATTGGCGGTACGGGAATTTCATTGCCGTCAATCGCCGGGACATTCCTGTTTATCGCAATTGTGTATGCGGTCTATGACAGTGTTCGAGAAGACCAGCGGCGCACCGATGCGCTAGAGCAAGAACGGATCGTGCTTCTGCGCGAAAGCGACCGTATGCGGTACCAAGCTGAACACGATGGCCTCACGGGGCTGCGGAATCATCATTCGATTGTTGAGAGGCTGGGCCAGGAGATAAGCCGTTCCCTGAGCGAAGGAATCCCGCTCAGCGTGGTCCTGATTGATGTCGACCACTTCAAGAAGATCAATGACAGGTATGGGCACATGGCGGGTGACCTGGTGCTACGAGAGATTGGCGGGATTTTTACGCGATCTTTGGGCGTTGATGATGCAGTTGGTCGATATGGTGGCGAAGAGTTTCTGCTGATCCTACCGGATTGCGAGATTGAAGACGGTCTGATTCGCGCGGAACAGTTGCGGGCAGCGGTGGAATCCAAACACTTCATGGACGGCGAGACAAGGCTGCCGGTAACAGCGAGTTTCGGCGTCGCTACTCCCTCAGCGGAGCTGAGGGATGCAGAAGCTGTGATTCGTGCCGCAGATACAGCTCTCTATCGTGCCAAGAGCGCTGGGCGTAATTGTGTCATCCGAGCGAAGATGGATAGCATGGCTCAGAAGTAATTGCTCTGTAGGAATGACTCCGCATAGTCGTCTGTGCTTCTGGTTTCGGTGGATCGGTCAAATCAATCGACGGAGAGCGACGTTTGCTGGGTGAAGGCGGCCTGGGTATCGGTTCGTACGGTTTGGGTGATACTGGCCCAGGCAGGGTTGATGGCGGCAGTATCGCCATTGGCTTTGGCAGTCTGATACATCGCATTTTTAGTGAGGCCGCGCTGGTAGGCAGGAAGGTTTTTGATCAGCTTGAACGCGGCTGCGAGGACTGTTCCGACATCGTCCTTCAAATTATCCGGTACTGTGGCGTAGACTTCTGCCCTGTGCTCGTCTATCCACTGAAATGCAATAGGAAGGACAACGGAACTGACCCAGTGGCTATATGCGTTCAGCGACTCAATGCCCAGAATCCAGGAAGGATGCATTTCCCAATCGTTTGGACTTTCCGAAGGTACTTGGTGGGGATCAGGTGGGCAGAGATCGCAATCGAATTTGGTATGTGGCACGAATATCCTTCTCCAAATGAAATACGCAGTTACGCTGACGAATGCGTGACTTCCAGAGTTGTAACGAGTGCTGAGTGTACCACCGATAAGGCGGGTGGAAGTCCAACGAGCATGCTTCTCCTTGAATCGTGGATGACAATATAGGTTGATATTCAGCAGATGCACTCTGTGCGCCTCGCGGTGGGATCCACTAGTTACTGCTGGTAGTCAGCCTGAGGCAAATCTGGCTTGCGCAGATTGCTCGATCCCATGTCAAAGTCAATGTATTAATTAAGCTGATCGCACTCCCCGCTGAGTGAACCTAACTGTGCCAGCGAAGCAAATGTGTCTACAAGTATGCGACTCTGTCTAACCCGACCCGATTGCTCGTGATCACCGCGACGCGATAAGGAATCGCGAGAATGCGATACAGTTGCGCCCAGCGTCAACCAGGAGCCTGCTATGCAGGCTCCTGGCAACGTAAGCATCACGACGCAATAAAATCCAGCAGGTCTTTGTTGATGATCTCGTGATGGGTTACGGGCATCGCGTGCGGCAATCCCTTGTAGGTCTTTAGGACCGCACCCTTCACGAGTTTGGCGGAACGTGCGCCAGATGCCTTAAAGGGTACGATCTCATCATCCTCGCTGTGCATCACGAGCGTGGGGACAGCGATCTTTGCCAGGTCCTCATGAAAGTCCGTCTCGGAGAACTGCTTGATGCATTCATACTGTGCCTTGATGCTGCCAAGCATGCCCTGCATCCAGAAGCTCTGGATAAGACCGTTGGATGGCGTGGCTCCCTTGCGGTCGTAGCCGTAGAACGCCTTCGCAAAATCTTCATAGAACTGTGCGCGGTTGGTGGCGACACCGTTGCGCAGTCCGTCCAGGGTTTCAATAGACACGCCATCCGGATTCGAATCTGACTTGAGCATGAACGGTGGAACTGCGGCAAGAAGCACTGCCTTTGCAACACGCTGGTTTCCATGACGACCGATATAACGAGCCACCTCGCCCCCACCGGTGGAATGTCCAATCAGGACGGCGTCCTTGAGATCAAGATGCTCGATCAACTGGGCCAGATCGTCGGCATACGTGTTCATGTCATTGCCATCCCACGTTTGCTCCGATCGGCCGTGTCCACGACGGTCGTGGGCGATGACACGATAGCCACGTTCACCGAAGAACTGCATCTGGGGATCCCATGCGTCCCCGCTCAACGGCCATCCGTGTGAGAACACGATTGGCTGGCCCTTGCCCCAGTCCTTGTAATACATCTCCGTGCCGTCCTTCATCTTCAAGTAGCTCATCAATCATCTCCTTGGTCTGAATCGTCGAGACGATTCGCCGTAAAGACAGAATCAGGCTCTGCGCCGATGGCAACCACACTCTTTGGAGAAAGGAGAAGATCACTCGTTTGGGTATTACCCCAAGGAGTGACACCTTCTCTGCTCCATGGGGTGTGGAGGAATTGCATGGAGAGGAAGAGACTTCAGTCATAGCGGAGCGCTCCCGGGCACGCCGCTCAATTGATCAGGAGTTCCGCAATGAACAAGATCACCCAAACTCTCCTCGCTGGAACAATGGCAGCAACAGCTATCAGCGGCTCAGCGCAGACAACTACTGCACAACCCGTGAAGAACATCGTTCTTGTTCATGGTGCATTTGCCGACGGTACCAGCTGGGGTAAGCTCATTCCGATTCTGGAGGCTCGTGGCTTCCACGTCGCTGCGGTTCAGAATCCGCTCACGTCATTGTCCGATGATGTTGCAGCAACGCGTCGCATTCTCGCTCTACAGGATGGGCCAGTAATTCTTGTAGGACATTCCTGGGGTGGCGCAGTCATCACGGAGGCCGGAGTTGACCCCAAGGTGGCCGGTCTGGTCTACGTTGCGGCCTATGCTCCCGATGCGGGAACCTCTGCGAATGAGACCAGCACGCCCTTTGGAGTGACACCTGGGCAGAAGGCCATCAAGGTCGATTCTGAACACTTCGCGTATCTCTCAGAAGACGGTGTCTTGAATAATTTCGCACAGGGATTGCCCATTCAGGAGCGTCGCCTTGTCCTTGCTGTTCAAGGCCAAAGCTATGGCCCAATGTTCGACGAAAAGCTCACCAACGCAGCATGGAAGACAAAGCCTTCCTGGCACGTGATCGCCACACAGGACCGCATGTTGCCTCCGGAGATGGAGGAAGCTGGCGCGAAGAAGACGGGGGGCCGTGCTATGTCTCTGCCAACGTGTCACGTGGCAATGCTTCAGGAGCCTGAGAAGGTTGCAGATCTCATCACGGAAGCTGCGAAGAACGCTACGTCAACCAAACGCTAAGGAAGAGTGCCGGTTCGAACGGGCCGGCACGTTTATGTATCGACACGGAGATAGCAGGATGAAGCCAGCGACGATTACTAACTTCGATCCAACTGCATTTTTGATTGTGCCGGAACGCCGGTTCACCGACCTTAAGCTGGGAGACGTATTCCGGGCTCCGAGCCGCACCCTTACCGATGCGCACGCCGCTGCATTCCAGACGGTGTCTGCAGACAATCATCCGGTGCACTATGACGCTGTATGGGCCGCTCGGCACGGACATTCTGCGCCGGTCGTCCATGGACTTCAAGTGCTCGCATTCAGCGCTCCGGGTGCTACTTTATTCCCACATTACATCGGCGAATCGTTCATTGCATTCACAGAAGTCTCGTGCAAGTTTCTCAAGGAAGTTCATTCCGGTGACACGTTGTATCCAGCGTTAGAGATTGTGGACTTAGCAACGGAAGACGACAAGGGAACCGTGACCACCGCCGTGACCATTCACAATCAAAGGGGCGAGCTCGTACTCGCTGGGCAACACAAATACATGCTCAAGGCATAATAAGAACCATCTTCAGGAGAGATCATCATGCTCGCGACATCCGCCTTTCTTGCCCCTGACGAAGATGCGTATAGCAAGCGTGATCTTGTCTTTCCGAAGCTCTCACAAACGCAGGTGGATCGCAGCCTGGCCTATGGCGTGATGAAGCATTATCCGGCCGGTCAGACGATCTATGGGCGTGGCACGAGGGGCGTAGATTTTCTGATCGTGCTCCGCGGCAATGTACTCATCACAGGTGACAATCCAGCGGGTGGAGAAAGCGTGGTGGTGCTGCACGAGCCTCGCGAGTTCACTGGAGAACTGGACCTGTTCAGCCATCGGGAAGCCCTGGTGAGTGCACGCGCAGCAACCGATGTGGATGTACTCCGTGTGTCGCGAGAGCGTTTCCGCGAGTATGTTTCTGCAGAGCCGGACATCGCAAACATCATCATGCGAGCCGTGATTCTGCGGCGTCTGGGGCTTGTGCAGCATGCCCAGGTGGGTGTGAGTGTTGCTGGTCCTGGTCGAGGTTCTGCAACCATCCGATTGGAGCAGTTTCTCTCTCGCAACGGATATCCGTATCGTCTTGTGGACACGGAGGCCGATCCGGATGCTCAACAATTTCTGGATGCGCTTGAGGTAAAACAAACGGACCTCCCTGTCGTCATTGCGGGCGCATCCATCTATCGAAACCCGAATATTTCTTTATTGGCGGATGCCCTCGGCATCACCGAGGAGATTGAGACAAACGAGGTCTTTGATGTCGCTGTTGTCGGAGCAGGTCCAGCGGGCCTTGCCGCTTCAGTGTATGCAGCGTCGGAAGGGCTCAAGACCGTTGCGATCGAAGGGAACGCTCCCGGAGGGCAGGCTGGCACGAGTTCACGGATCGAAAACTACCTGGGGTTTCCGTCCGGAATCTCGGGCCTGGAGCTTGCGTCACGTGCCCAGACACAGGCGCAGAAGTTCGGTGCACGTCTGGCCATCTCTCGTAACGTCATTGGTATTGACTGTTCCGCACGGCCCTTCCGTTTGTTTCTGGAAGGCGACCATGTGATTGAAGCTCGCAGTGTGGTCGTGGCCACAGGGGCGCGTTACCGTAAGCTCAATGTCAAAAATTATGTCCGCTTTGAGATGGACGGTGTGCATTATTCCGCGACCGCCATCGAAGCACGCCTCTGCGCTGAGGAGGAGGTGATTGTTGTGGGTGGTGGCAACTCCGCGGGACAGGCGGCGGTCTATCTCTCTGGTTATGCCAAGCATGTGCATGTGCTGATTCGTGGTGCCGAACTTGCAAGTTCCATGTCCGAATACCTTGTGCACCGCATTGCATCGAGTCATAAGATCAGCCTGCACAGTTTCTCGGAGATCACGGAACTGGTGGGTGACACGCAGCTCGAGAAAGTCGTCTGGAAGAACCGCAATACGGGCGAGCAGACGGGCGTACTGACCAGCCATGTCTTTGTCATGATCGGCGCGGACCCGTGTACAGAATGGTTGGGAAACTGTGTGGAACTGGACGATAGCAAGTTCGTCAAGACGGGGTACACACATGGCAAGGACAGCGCCGGTTTGTACCGCACGTCCAAACCGGGCATCTTTGCTGTCGGAGACGTCCGTTCCGGCAGCGTCAAACGTGTGGCATCTGGCGTGGGAGAAGGTTCGGTGGTGGTAGCGGATCTGCACACCTATCTCAAAGATGTGCCATCGATTGAGTGAGTCGCTACTGTTGCATGTCGAGGAAGCCCCGTCGAAGTGCGATGGTCACTGCGTGCGTGCGATCGTTGGCCCCAAGCTTCGACAGGATGCTCTTCATGTGCGCCTTTACGGTGTCTTCGCTGATCGACAGCTTGTCCGCGATGATCTTGTTGGCATTGCCGGTCGACACTTCCTTGAGGACCTGGACTTCGCGTTGTGTCAGCGCGTCATCGGCAGCGTGCTCTGCCATCTCCGAGGCAATTTCTGGTGGAATTCGTTTCTGGCCTGCGTGAACCGCGCGGATGGTGTCAAGCATGTACATGCGGACCATGCTCTTGAGCAGGTATCCATAGGCTCCGGCCTTGATGGCTTTCAACGCCTGGACGTCGCCCTTGTACGTGGTGAGAACGATCACTCTTGCGTTGGGGTAACGCTGCCGAATCTGCTCGATGGCATCCAACCCGCTGATATCGGGTAGACGCAGATCCATGAGTGTGATGTCTGGCCGGTGAATTGCGAAGAGTTCAACCGCCTCTTTACCAGTGGTGGCCTCTGCTACCAGTTTCATATCTTCTGTCGTTGCGATCATGGCACCGACGCCATCGCGGAAGATGGGATGGTCGTCAACTGTCATCACTCGGATCATTCCACTGGTTTGCACGGTCTTCTAACCCTTTCTCTCGTCCTGTTTTCTGTCGGGCAATGTAACGATCTTCTTACGTATCGCGGTGAAGGCGACGATGAACCCAAAGTGAGAATCGTGCCCAGTACATCTGCACAAGGGCGCGGAGACCTGGAACCATATTTCGGTACGCTACGGACGCTGGTACGAAGAGTTCGACTGAGGTTCCATTTCCTGTCTTGCTGTTGATGTTCAGTTCAGCGCGCAGCTTACGGGCCCGCTCTCTCATCCCAAGAAGGCCCCAATGACCAGGTCTTCCGTGCAACAACAGATCCTCCGACATTCCTGATCCATTGTCCAGGATGCGCAGTTCAATGGCATAGTTGCGAAATGTAAGACGCACTTGAACCGTCTCCGCACACGCGTGCTGCAATGCATTTCGGACCGCCTCACGCGCAAGCTTGAAGACTTCGTCGCACACGAGCAACTGTAGTTCCGGCTGCTCGCCTTGTACGATCACCTCGAACCGTGATGCAGAACCCCGGAAATCGGTGCCCAACCCGCGAAGGGCCTCTTCCAGACTGAACGAACTTGATCGCAGATCGCGGACGCTGTCCCGGCCTTCTTCGAGAAGGTCTTGTGCGCGTCCGATAGCCGTATCGATTTTCTCAGAGAGGGGATTATCGGTTGGGATGGCCAGAGAGATGCCATGAAACAGAAGGATTAACCCTTGTACGCTCTGGAGCAGGGTATCGTGCAACTCTCCTGCAATTCGCTCACGTTCTGCAAGACGTTCTGCAAGAAGATCACGAACGCGCTCTGTAGCCAAACGCAAGCGAGTCCGATAGGCGATCCAGAGGGTAAACAGACCTAGAGCCCAGATGATGATACGGAACGGCAGTGTTTGATAGAAGGCAGGTGCCACCCGAATCTCGAGTGCGTCTCCAACTTCATTCCAGACCATATCTTCATTCGCCGCGATCACGTGAAAACGATACTGGCCGGGTAGAAGAGCCGTGTAGAACGCAGACCGCCTGCTGCCTGCCTCCTGCCAATCGCTGTCGAACCCTTCCAGGCGATATCGAAAGTGGACGCCGTCTGCGACGGAGAGTGATGGAGCCGTATAGCTGATTGTGATCGACCGAGTGCGCGGTGGAAGATCGACCAATGGAGATGCGGCATGCTCCTGTCCATCCGCGCGAACGTTCTGCAAAACCACGGTCGGAGGGGTCCGATTCTTCGGGTAGTGCAGCGGATCCAGCCAAGCGATTCCACTCGTCGTCGTTACCCAGATGCGACCGTCGGGACCGAGAACAACACTTGGCAAAGGACGAACTAGTGGGGCTAAGCCAGGCAAGCCATCTGCAAATGTAAACGTCTGCGACTTCACGCGAGGTACCTTTCCACTGAGGAAATCGGAAAGGTCTGCCGGTGCGATTCGAAACAGAGCTGTGCTTCCATGGGCCCAGAGGGCGCCGTCTGCGCTGAACAGAAGGCCTGACACATTTGTGAGCAAACCATCATGATCGGTCAGGATTGGCTTGAAGTGTGATCCATCGAAAACACCTATGCCGCGTTCGCCACCGGCAACTAACAGAGATCCTCTTCCAGCGAACGACATCACATCACCAAAGGTCAATCCACTATTTGCCCCAAGCACGCGATGAGCCGTGCCTTCAACAACAACGACCCGTCCATGGAAGCTCATCCAAATACGGGACTCGTCATCGCAATACAGCATCGTCGCATTCTCATCGGGGCCGATACCGACATCAGGACGCGACCACACTCCATGATCGAGCCGCAGCACACCGTACCGCACGACGGAAACCCACAATGCTCCATCCTGATCGCGAGTGATCGCTTGAATGTCGCTCGAGCCCTGGACGTATTCAGGAAGCCGGATTGGAGAAGCCTTTCCCTTGCTGACATGCCATAGCCACGGCGAAGTTCCGAACCATGAGGATGCATCATGATCCTGATACGCTGCTGTTACGCCGGCAATCGACGGAGTAAACGGCTCGCGTTGATTGTCCACGGTTACAAACCCGAGTGGCTCTGTACGCAAACCGGCCCACATCCGATCTCCCGAGTCCGGCAAGAGAACAGTGCTCGGGCTTGCACCGATGGTGGTTACGCCGACAAACTTTCCGTTTCGGAACCTTTCCAGGCCGCGGGTGCCGCCCACCCATAGATTGCCTTCACGATCTTCAAAGAGAGCACTCAGATAGTTTGACTGCAGACCATCCTGCGAATTGAACTCCTCCGCATTCCATACGTCAGGTTTCTGCTCACCCTCTGGACGCGTGCGAGAAAAGTGAGTCAGCCCGTGTCCGTAGGTCAGTACGAACAGATCGCCAGACGGTGCAAACACCATGTGTCCGTGGGGGATGGTTGACTGCAGCGTGCCGTTGTTACTTCCTGCGGTATGAAGTGGGCGAATGCCGATACCGGATAGCCAGACCCAGAACTGTCCATCCGGAGCCAGAGCGATGTCTTCTACCGGTCCCTGAAGCACGTCTGAGAACTCAGCATTTCCGGCACTCTTGCAGACAACTGCGTTATCCGTAGTGAAGCAGAGCGTTCCGGCACGATCCATCCAGAGATTCGCAGCGGGTCTGGATGGAGTTCCGTCCGCTGGCCACACGCGGTTCCAGTGGCCGTCATGTAATGCGAACACACCCTCAACGCTCGCCGCCCACATCTGTCCACTGCTGTCTTTGCGGATGGAGTACACGGTACTTGCCGGAATGCCTTCCGCGGTTCCGTATGTCTGTATGGCAGCACCCGACTTATAGTGCACGATGCCATGCCGACGAGAACCCACCCAAAGCTCGTTATTCTCTGTGGCCGTTAACGCGGTGACATCCCAGTTCGCGCTTGGATTGTTGGGGAAATGGTTCTGTATGAAGTGCTGGCCGTCAAAGCGGTACAGGCCTGTCGGGCTGGCCAGCCAGAGGAATCCGTCGCTTGTCTGTGCAATGTCGAAGATGCGGTTGGGCGCACCGTCCTGCAGGCCCCAGGCGGTATGTTGGGCCTGCTTCAATGCCGTACCAGGCTCCAGCGCAACGGCGCGGTTCATCACCGCCGCACCAAGCAGCGTCGCAATGCCGATACCGAATCGGAGACATGTCAGGCGAAGACGAATCATCTGATATTCCCTATGCTGCAGGATAGCTGTATTCACTGCATCACCCTTTCGAGCAATACAGCGGTCGCAGAGAAAGTCGCCGCTATCAGGCAACTATGGGGAGCCCAATCATTTCCTCGACACACGAAAGGAGAGCGGTAGGATAGAGAGGTTTGGCCAGCAGTTTGGCCGCATTGGATCGCTTTGCAACTGCCCGCCACTCAACATCGGTGTGCGCCAAGCTTGACGAGAAGAGCAGCACCTTCGTCTCAGGAGCTTTCTCGAATGCCGCGAATGCCAATTCGCATCCAGACAAGCCGGGCATCTGCTGATCTGAGATCAAGAGCCGGGGAGCAGTGTGCAGGTGCTCACGCGCCTGCAGTGCATCCTCAAATACGCTGACGCCATACCCTGCCTGTCGCAGAATGATGCCAAGCGTATGCCCGATTACGCGTTCGTCGTCAACCACAAAGATATCGATCGGCAGTGTCTTGTCCCGTGTCATGCCTCTATCGTGAAGAACGCAACCTCATCACGCAGCGCCACATTGGGCAGCGTCTGACACACTCTTTCGAGGAATGCGAAGGCACCTTGGCCGGGCGATTGTACGTTACTCTAAATCGCATCTGGGCAAAGGACACTGACATCTGTGATGGAAGCGCACTGTCTCGTTTACATAGGAGCAGAAAGCTCCTCATCACCCGATGGGGTGATGCGTCAGGCACCCCGGATTTCTCATGCTGGAAGTATGAGTTTGATCGGGAAGCGTATAAAGATTCTCCAGGCGTTGCTACTGACTTTTGTGTCGCTCGCAACTGTACGGGCTGCGACTGTTCCAACGACTCCATTGCGGCGTGTGATTTCTGGAGTACAGCACACGGCGTGGACTCCAAGAGACGGAGCGCCGGCCGGCATCATGGCCATCGAACAGTCTGTCGATGGAGCGTTATGGCTCGGATCGCGTCAGGGCCTGTACCGTTTTGATGGTCTCCATTTCGATCGCATCACGGTGGTGGATGAGGATTCCTGGTCTCCGGCTGACATCTACGCGTTGCACGCAATGCCGAATGGCGATCTTTGGATCGGGCAGTTTACTGGCGGCGGCGTGATTCTCTTACATGAGGGGAAGGTCACTCGTTATAAAGAGGGTCTGCCACCTGCGGGTGTGACACAGTTTCTCGTACATCCACGAGGTGGTTTCTGGGTCTCTACAACGCAAGGTTTAGCTAGATTCGAAGGTGGTCGCTTCCACACCGTTGGTCCGGAGATGGGTTTACCTGTTGGCCAATCCGTCACCTGCATCTTTGATGCTGACGGTAGCCTCATCGTTCGCACGTTCACTCCAGGACTGTTTGTGCTGCATCCCGGCTCAAGCCGCTTCGAGCACGTTGAGGAGAAAGCAGTAGATCGGCCCGCCGTTGGACACTTTCCTTCGGAAGGATCTGAACCTCATAGCCCAGATCTTGGTAGGCGCCGAGCAGCCGCTTGAACTCCATTTCG
>Ga0310811_10004544_pt1 | contig 17443 bp, 6 predicted proteins | sample YCmetagenome_FD_207642 | JGI IMG/M metagenome (GOLD analysis project Ga0310811, IMG submission 207642) | Soil microbial communities from experimental microcosm in Duke University, North Carolina, United States - YC | ecosystem: Engineered > Artificial ecosystem > Soil microcosm > Unclassified ...
AGCTTGATAGGGAAAAGGTGAACCGTTATTGACCGCTTGATTGATGAACGGAGAATGATTGCCAGGTGTCTGGTTGCTGGCAGGCGTGGGAGCGGGCGCAGGAGATGGGAGCGGATTGAAGCTGCCCAGATTTATTGCGGGGGAGCCCGGAGTATTGTTTACTGGCGTCGGATCAGGTGTGTTTGCGGGAGGGGCAGGCGGCACATTGCCTGCGGGCGGATTGGGAGGAGCAGGCGGCGTGTTGCCTCCGGCGGCGTTTGCGCCAATAAATGAGCTGGCCGCTGGAGCCTGGTTGAGCAAAGGTGATGGTGCTGCTGGACTGGTGCTGCCAGCGGCGGCTGATATATTGCCAACCATATTTGCTGGTGTTAGTGGAGGATAGGCGGATTGCGCGGCAGGCTGAGGGCTCGGGCTGGCGGGCCGGTTATTTTGTGTGGACTGGTTGAGGGAGAGATAGGGGTTATTGATCGCCTTCTCAAAATCATCTGCAAACTCTTCTACGCGCCGGTAGCGATCCATTACTTGCTCGCTGAGTGCTTTGAGAATTACCGATTCCAGCGCGGGCGGAATGTTGGCAAGCTTTTTGCGCAGATCTGGCAGCTTTGTTGATTGCTGAGTGCGTATATCTATAGGCTTACCTTTGAACGGCAGGCTGCCACAGAGCCATTCGAAGATCACAATAGCCAGAGAATACTGGTCGCTGGCAAGCGCAGGATGGCCCTCTAACTGCTCAGGGGCCATGTAGCCATTCGTGCCCATAACGTCCTGTGTCTTGGGATAAGGGAGCGTCTGGCCGGGCATAGCGATGCCAAAGTCGCTCAGCAGGACATTGTTATTACTGTCCAGGAGCATATTTTCCGGCTTGATATCCCGATGAATAATGCGGCTATCGTGCGCATATTGCAAGCCGCTCGCTATCTGTTTGACATAATGTAAGACCTGTTGAAGAGAGAGAATACTGCCGCGTGGATGCTGCTGGCGCAGCGTGCCGTGGGGAGCGTAATCCAGGATCAGATAGGGTTTGCTCCCCTGAATGCCGCAATCGAGAAGCTTAATAATATGGGGATGGTCCAGATGTCCGAGATGGCGAGCTTCATTCAAAAATGTATCCTGCTCGTCTGGCGTGGGAAGTAGGATATTGAGTACCTTGATGGCTACCTCGTGCTGGTCGAGCAGGCGGCGTCCCAGCCACACCTCGGCGAAGCCTCCTGATCCCAGCAATTTCACCAGCGTATAGTTACTGAACTGATCGCCTACCTGTTGGGTCATATATACCTCCTATTTGGATAGAGGCAAAAAGAGCATTGCTTCTATTTGTATTTGCATGAATGAATACGGCGGCCAGACAATTTAGAAGATTGTCTGGCTAAGAGAGAACAGCGAGCTTATGGCCCCAGGCGATGATCGAGTTTAGTAGTGACGCTCTCGAGATGTAGGGCGACCTTTTCAAGCGTGTTCGCGCCTGCGTTGACCCCGGCTGCCGCGCTTGAGTAGTGTTGAATTGGAGCCAGCATATCACCCTTGAGCGCGTTAGGAAGTGCGCGCAGGGCCTGGACGAAGCGATCGACATCGACGGCCATGCTGCGCAATTCGGGTCCCGCCTCGCGTACCGACTTGAGGACATTCCTGATCTCAGCAGTCGCGGCCGCCATCTCGCTGGTTAATTTTCGTTGCTCCCCCTGCAGTGACTGCATAGAATTGAGAAGCTGCGTCTGCTCGGCGGCGGCTTTGCCCAGGACCTGTACCACCCTGTTCAAAGCATTTGTGCCTGTTTCCAGCTCTGATGCGGCATCGAGCAGAGACACGCCCAGTTTTTGCTGCTCTGCGAGAAGCTGATTGAAGCTAGTGTGTATCAGGCTATGGAGTTCGCCCCCTATTCTTGTCTGCTCGTTTATTTGTTGTGTGAAGAGCGTACTGAGCATCGTGCGTAGATCCTGGGTCGCCCGTTGTTGGTTGGTGGTATGCTGGTCCAATGTTGTTTGTAGCTGTTGCAGAGCAGAGTTCAGCAGTGTGTGTTGAGCCTGATTTGCCTGCTGTTGTTCTGTGAGTAGTTGATTGAGTCCGTTGGCGAGTACCGTTTGCAGTTCCTGACGCCATTTATTCTGGTCGGCCACGAGCTGTCCCAGTGATGTTGTCATAGCCTTGAGCTCAGCTAATCCTTGAGTTGCGGCCACGACCAGTGCAGGTATTTCTTTGACTGGCACCAGGATCTCCTGGAGGGTTGTAGTAAGATTGGTGTTCGTTTGTTGAATTGAAGTTGCGGCTGCAAGCATATCTTGTGACATTTTGGAAAGCGTAGTCGTGAAAGTCGTGAGATCGCCCCGGTTTTTGCGTTCTGCCTCCAACTCATGAATAAATTGTTCGGTCGTCTGTTTAAAGTTTTCGCCGAATTGGAACAGGTAGCGAGAGATATCATTTAGATTATTGGGTTGTCTGGCCTGTTGTTGGCGACGGATCTGAGCGAGGCAGAGAGCCGCATCACCTAAAGCATGAGAGAGGCGCATGCGGAGCAACTCGGCATATTTCTCATGCTGAGTGGTAATGAGATTCTGTCTCCAGGTTGTTGCGAGCGTAAGAATGAAAATGACAGCGAGGAGAATAGCGTCACCAAAGGCGAGATTATTCAGGATGAATATATTCGGCAATGTATGATTAAAGCCCTCTTGCCACAGGTAGAGAAATGAATGCAATTCTTGATTGCGATCGATTGTGACCAGTTGTTGATATTTCTCAGATGCCTGTGAGATGCCGAGCCAGGTGATCATAAGGGGCACGAGGACCAGACCGTTGCGCAGCCATTCCAGGAAACTGATGCTGCGTCCTGGTGTGGAGCGGCTCTTGATGGCCTCGGCTATCGGGCCAGGGTCAATGATTTGTTGAAGATTGGTCGCGGCCCAGTCTTCGGCGGTGGGATCGCCGCCGAGGGCAATCATAAGCTGGCGAATGCGCGAGGCTGAGATTACATCGCCATGACCTGATAAGGTTTCGGCCAGCTCGTCCAGTTCTTTCTGTATTGCTGTAGGATCAATCATACCGTTCCCCTTAATGCACAACCAGACAAAACGTTACTATTATAAATGTGCATGATGAGATAGTTACTCCCTAAAAATCGATTATTGAAAATCCTATTTATCCATCGGCAAGAAACGCCGCCAGCCATGATGAGGAGGCGTGACGCGTGCGAGTACATAATTAACATGTATGTAATCTTTCTCTCTGGACCTCCGTTCTTTTAGCCAGACTTCTAATTTTTTATCCTGTTGCCTGTACACCATCGCTTCAAAGTGTCTGCGCTTGATGAGCATGTACAGTGTTTTTTTGGTAATAGTTTCCACGGTTGAAGAGGGCTTGTTCCAGCCGGAAGATTTCACCATGTCATCGTAGATCAGGACAAGTTCAGTATGGATGCCCTCTTCAAACCCGTTGTAAAACTGCATATTTATTTGTTTCTGTGCGATTTGATTGTTGATCTCATCCTGAAACAGAATATGATCGATTAGCTCCTCAAGTGTGTCATAGCGGAATTTATCGTTGTTCTTAGATTGAAGAGTAGTTTTGATCGCATACCGTTCCTCTTTCTTTGGTTTGGGATCAGCCTTTTGCTGGGCAGTATTACCGCGTTCAATGGCTGCGATCTCATAGTCCAGCTTTTTGATTCTATAGCCCAGGTATGTCCGTTTATTTTCGATCGTTGATTCGAGATCTTCCAGCAGAATCTTTCTTTCTTTGACCGTTGCCACGATCTGTTGTTGCTCAGATTGGGTTGTTCGTGTTGCGTAAAGACCTTGTGGTTGTACTGATTGCCCTTCGTAAGACTGATGCGGTGCTACCTGAGGATTGGGCGGTGGATAGTCATTCAGGACAGTGCTCATTGCCAGTCTTCCTGAAACTATCGGTGATGTCGGACCCTGGCGCATCTGTTTGACTCGTTGTTCCTGTTCCGCCGTAAGGCGCAGATCAGAGTAGTAGTTCTTGAGCTTGCTGGTTGTTTGCAAGACGGTTTGAGCATCATTGGCGTGATAAGCCTGTACAAAACTTGTAGCCAGCCTTACAATATTGAGATCCTGCTCATCGAGATAGTGTTCGTAGACGGGCTGGAACAACCTGGCGATTTCAAAGAGGGCTGGCTCATCTATGGCATGCATGAATTTCAGGAAGAGGAGAGCTTTTTGCCACTCGGCGGCCAGATTCGGCGACCAGAGCGGCTCTGGCAGATATTTATCGCGGACCTGCGAAGTTGTCCCTTTGAAGAGTGCCAGGAAACAGGTATTAATGAAAGTTTCTTTCTCAATCGATGGAAGCCGACATCCCTCGGCAAGGATCGTCCTGGCATAAACCGCAATTCGGTAGGGAGGATCGTCCTGTCCATACTTTTCACCGGCAGCGGTTGCCATATCTTGCAGAAGTTGTCGTTCGGCTCCTCGACCCAGGTTATCAAGCACGCGGGTCAGATCGGCTTCGCTTGCTACCAGTTCGACCAGATGTGGGAGGAGCGTTGTTAACAGCTTTTTCTGAATATCTGGCAATGGCTGGACCATGTTGTGAATATTCTGGTCCAGAGCGCGCAACGAATCTGATGTCGCTTGGGGCTGAAGCAGAAACTGAGCAATGCTGTACCAGCCTGCGACCGATTGGTAGATGTGTGTGGGTAACTGCAAGGCAGGAGTCAGCTGCCTCTGCAAGAGCTGTCGCAGGAGTTTTTGCGTTGGGTCTGCATTGATATATCCCACATCGAAGTTCTTCAGGTAGTTTTCAAGCAAGTCCAGCATAGTGCGGGGAAGTTCATAACTGGTAATTAGCACCTGGCAGTGGTTTTCGAGCAGGTCTACGATGTCTCGAACGACTTTAATGTTCGCTGCCTGGAGAAGTTGTTCGACCAGATCTTTTTGATAGGAACTGGCGGTAACGAGTTGATCCAGTAGACGAAGCTTGTGCATATAGTTATTAGTAGCCAGAAGCCTGAAGAATTCGATAATGGTAAGCTGGTGAGCAGGCGATTTCATGAGCGTTTGTATGACTTCTTCAAACGCGTACGGGTTGGCTTTGACTACGTCGTGCACCTGAGTTGATGGAAACATGCGATATGAATCCAGCGCTTTTATGATTGCTACGCTGTTCCAGTCAGCGGGCAGGCCGAGTGCAAGGAATTGACCGAGGTCAGACCAGGACACCTCTAACCAGAGCCTGAGATTTGTTTGCGCTTCTTGCGTTTGTAGAGAAGGAGTTGTTTGCCAGGTTTTTAGTAACAGAGAGCGCAATTCCCAGTCGGTATAACGGTAGGTGTGATTACTGGCGAGAATACGAAGCAGATTGTTCCAGATTGTGGCGTCCTGAGCTGGTACGGCCGCATCCAATATCTGCAAAAGATGGCGAATTGTGGGAATGTAGTGCTGTTGTTTCTGGAGCGCCTCTTCATTGATAGCGACTACGAGCTGATTGACCGAAGCTTGCGCAAAAGAGAGAAGGAGGTCCGGGCTGAGTGATCTGGTATCAACGCGACCGCGTAGATCGTGTGTGGTTTTTTGCCCCTGCATATTCCACCAACGAATAAAGCCGGGAGTGGTAGCGATCATGCGCAACTCTTCGAGGAGCTGGAGCCAGAGAAGCGGGGCGCGCTCGTGAGGCGCTACCTGCACAAGAATAGTATTTCTGAAGTCAAGCTCGGCCGCCTGATCATTGCGGATCGCCTCGCGCAACGAAGAAGAAGTTTGGTTGGTAAAGAGCCGGAAACTCTTCTGCAAATTGCTCTCCGGTTGCTGACTTATCAGATTGGCAACTTTCTTCAGACCGGTTTTGCCAGAGCGTTGATACCACTGGTCACAGAGGGTGGTATAAGGGATCGTGCCCAGCGCATTCAGTAAAATGTTCCAGGCATCAGGCTCGCTCTGAGGGGGAGCGGATGCTGCAAAGAGCTCGCCCCAGAAGAGAACGGCTGCTGTGTCGGTCTGGGCAGGAGTATTGCGGAGGGTGTTGACTAGCTCTTGTGCGGCAGTAGAGGCAAAATTGGATAAGGCGCTGGAAAGGCTACTTTCTGCAACCGTGTTCGCGCGTTGCCGGAGTTGCTCAATGCGTTGCGTCCCCCGGTATTTTTCCCACCATACTTTGTATGTTTCCGTGTAACGAATATTGGTGGATAGCAATTGGAGTAGCGGCGTCCAGACCTCTATCCTGGAAGCATTTCCGTCGATATAGAGCTCCAGACCCTGGTGCCAGATGTGAAGCGTGGCCTGCTGGTCCAGACGTATTGTCTGGACCAGTTGATTGGCAATATTCACGGCCAGAGGAATGAAGGCGTTTTTCAGCTCTTGCTTCGTACGCAAAATATACTGTTTGATATGCTGTACAAAAGTCCAGAGCAGTTCTCGTGGTGGTATTGTATTGTTTGTATCCCTTAGAAATGATTGCAAAGACTTAGTCAGGTCGAGGCCCTGGTTTCTTTGCCATTGTTTGCTTGCTTCGATCCTTTGAAAAAAGAGCTCACATACGCTATCAAGCTGCTTTTCATCATAGGGACGTGTCAGTTCGTAGAGCCCTTTGATGAGTGGCTGGCCCTGGCCGGACCACCAGAGTGGGTCTTGCGCCATCAAGGATATAATGGATTGTTGCACATTATCCTGTGTAAGCACTTCTGCCTCGGCCTGAATGCTGATTAATTTCCCGGCTTCATCGATGATTGTGGGCAACTGCTTGTCTGTGCGTAGAGTAGTTATTGCCTGCTCTATTCGTGCTTTGATCTTCTGGTGCAGACCGCTGAGAAGCTCAGAGACGGCATTTTTGTCGAGGGTTTCGCTGCGTTGGATATAGTGGCGCAGGAAGTGATCAACCTCTGTGATATCGAGTTCTTCGGCTTTATCCAGCAGCCACGTAAGCCGGGTTGCGCCTGTAGGCCCTTCAGCAAAACGTTCGCGTACATAGCGTGTATATTTGACCATGAGTTCGGAAGGCGTAAAGGGCGTGTGTTTTTGCGGATTGTTGCAGTTAAAAGCGAAGCCATAGGTATTATCGGACTGATAGTAGAGTTCGGGCAGGTCCAGAACAGCATTTTCTCGTCCCTTTTTGAGATGGCCTGTGGGCCAGCTGATGCCGACGATCAGCGGTTTAGCGTCCGTTTCCACGTCGGACTCGAATGTGCTGAACGTCATATTGCGCATACAGGTGAGCGTGCGCGGCAGGGCGTGCGTCAATCCCCAGATCAGCGTTGCGACCGTCTCGGGGTTGCCGACCAGATAGAGCCGTTTCTTCTCAGTAGAGCGGGCAAGCGTGAGAAAAGCCAGCAATACCTGCTCAAAGAGTGTGCTGATGCGCAGTACGGCCTGGGCGTTAAGGGGCCCGGCGTAGGTTCCTGCTCGTAGGGCGGCATCGGAAATCGGGTCCAGATCGCGTTTGCCGGGAGATAAACTGTCCTCGCTAGCATACCAGAGTGATGAGTGCCAGAGGGCAATAGCCTCTCGTGCCGAAAAAGGAATTTGCCCGGCGGCGCATGGAGAGGGAAGCGTGGGAAGATCGGTCAGCAAATGTGAAAAAAACGCGCCGGGTCGGGAAATGCCGTCTAATCCGATATATGTTTTTTGCATGAGCACCGATTTTTGTTCTATACCGGCTCTCAGAAATGCCAGGCAAAGCGGAGCTTCTGATGGTGGAAGACGCAGATCGATATCCATCGGGAGCGTGTAACGTACAAGGTTCGTCAAGGAGTTTACGCGCGGGCTCTCGACGTCGGTTAATTGGGACGAGGCGGCGCGTACGCGATAGCCTTTAGCCGTACCGAAGCCGGAGCCAGACCAGGTATACCAGAGTTGCTCACTCATATATCTCTCCTCGTTCTTTCTCTGCATTTCACGTCTGGCGAAAACCCGCCAGCAAGGTTTGCTTAGGATACAACGTCCAGTTCTCGAAGCACCCAGAAGAGCGGGTCCAGGCAGCGGTGTGGTGAGATCTGTTGTGGGTACTTGCCCTGACTATCCATTGACATACCTGTCGCACTGATAGCAGAGAAATTGAGCCTCTCGATTGTCTGTTCCATGTCCACCAGCGACTTTTCGCCAACTTCGATCAGGAAGCGTCGAACGACCTGATGAATGCCATCACTTTCGGCCCTGTTGAGCATGCTGGGATATTGAGGATCAGCAAGAGATTGATACAACGGATCGCCCGACGGAGTCACGACGTAAGGAATGAGGTCGGATTTGGAGAGGGTGATGGCAACGGGGAGCGAAAACTGAATCTCGCGAGCCTGCCCCAACACTCTTTTAAAGACCTCGATCACGTTATTCAGGACATCCACGGACATGCGACCTGTGATAAAGTTGGGGCCCGGGCGTAAATGGTGGGCGAGCTGATCGACGAAGCCGGGCATAGACCAGGGATCGGCGAGAAAGATCATGGCGCGTGCATTTAAGATATGTGGTTTGTTGGTTACGCGGGTATCAATCTGCGCAATATCCTCTCCTGCAGCATCGTAAAAGAGAAGATTAACACGACGCCCTGCGATGCGCATTTCATAAATAAGCGGCTCGTCCAGCGGTTTGATAGCGGCCTGGTTCTGCTGTAACGTTTCGTTTCGGACAAACAATGGCTCGTAGTACGTATTGCGATACATCGATTCAATGCGCGTATCTGCGGCACTAAATCCAGCTAACCTTATATGGTGGGGTACTCGTCGTTCTTTGAGATTCTGTATAGCGGCGGCGATAAAGTGGCTCTTACCGGAGAAGGTATCACCAATAACGGCAATGGTAATATTGTCTTCTACGTACTCTATATTAAATGGCAGGATGCCTCCACAGTTAGGGCAGCGACGCAAATTTCTCGCCAGCACATTCTCCTTGCCCTCTAACTGTGGTGCCCGGATCGTGCTGGAAAGGTGTTGCCAGAAAGTTTTGGGAGCCTCTTTCGTGATGGTTCCGGTCGTGCCTGAAAAGACGGCGAATTCGCCGAGACGATATTCTCTGGCGCAGAAAGGGCAACGAATTTTACGTAAACCGTCAAATGCCATGGGTAGTTCCCCCTGATCCTCTCCAGGAGCCAACGCTCTCGGGTTGATGGAAAATTTCAATAAATGACTTTATTGCCTGAATTCGAATAATAGACCGCGACTTTTGAACTCGGCTCACGACCATCTGCGTAAAACCAGCTCGGCGGCTGTTGCGTATAATCTGGTATGGCGAAATAGACTTGTAGGTAGACGGACATATAGCGCGTCGCCTGGAACCGATGTATGCAGTTTTGTTCATTGCGACCACGTGGTACAAGCACGCGTTCAGTGCCGGGCTCCTGTTTCCGCGGACTCTGCGGCCAGCGATCTACGCGCCATACGATTACTGCATGGCTGATCAGGCTTTCTGCAGGCCATTGCCAGCGCACGATGATATCGTCAATATTTTGTCGCCACCCTTCGACATTTTTCGCCTCAAATTGTTTGACTAATTTTTGCCTTGCAGAAATCAGACGAAAATCAGTATTTTGCTGGCGCGTGTCTCTCTCGATTTCCTGCGCGAACCGAATTGCCTGACTGTACTCTCCGTTTTGCAGATATTGCTCCAATAAATTATATCTGAGCGTTTTATTAATGTATATCTTCTGCTGCTGTGTAAAATCCAGAAACATATTTCCAATGTTTTCATCGTAATTCGCAAGAATGTCTTCATCTTTATTATTTTGAATGGCCTGCACGATATTGTTATACATTTGTATGAAGCGATTTGCTGCCAGGAGTAGATTGCGCTGCCCCTCTGTAAATGCGGAACAGGTGTCCAGGATCGGGTCGTAAGCGGCCAGAAGCTGCCTGGCTAATTTGCTGTGCACCGCCTGCTGGAAGCGTGTGATAGCGTTTATGCGTTGCTGGGCCAGCGTAATACGTTGCTCTTCTTGAAGGGTAAAGGTCAGAGCGTGAAGATAGAGCTGTGTAATCGTTTCGCTGGTGGTGATAATCTCCTGATCGTTGTCGGCATAATATGCCCGCACAAAATCGTTGATGGCCTGTAGCAGTGCTCTTTCATCAGCGGTTACGGCGCTTGCTTGATCTAAAATGGGATTATAGGCATTCGATATATCCTGTATATTTCTCGTGTTCAGAGTACGGCGGAATATTTCCAGGGTGGCGATACGCTGGCGGGCGAGCGTGATGCGTTGCTGCTCCTCCAGGTTAAAGTTCACGTTCCAGCGCGGAGCGAAGTGCTGAATAGCTTCATAAATATGCAGGATGATCTGATCATGATCGTGCTGGCAGGCCGAAGTAAATTTCTGGATCTCTTGTAGCAGGGTGCGCTCCTCGGATGTGACACTGCCGGAATTATCCAGAGTGGGATCGTAGGCGCTCATAATCTGCTGTATGGAGCCGTTCTGGAGCACGGCGCGGAAGTTATTGAGCTTGTGCAGGAACTGCTGAGCCTGCTCCAGGCGTACACGATACTTTTGTGCCGGGCCATAGGTATCCAATAAGGGGATGACCCAGGCGGTCACGATCTTCTCGTCGTCGTTCTGCCGAATTGCCTGTTCAAGCGCGGCCAGAGCTATCTTCTTGTCATAATCTGGATCATGCAGGGCCGTTGAAAGCTGTACCTGATCGATAGGAAGGCGGCAGGCTCGTTTGAGGTCACGCACAATCGTTTGCAGGCGCGTATCGTTGATCTGCTCCAGTTCTGCAAACAGAGGGGAGGTATCGGGATTGTGAAAATCGCTCTTCTTGAAGAGAAGATGGGTATCCTGAGTTTTATTCCGCGATGAATATTTCCCCTGCAAAGCCGGTTGGAGGCTCAACGCCAGTAAGGCCGTGTAAACAACCATAGCGGAGAAGTTGTCTGCATGCTCATTGAACGCTCGCTGGCTCATCTGTGGATGCTGATAATCGGCCTGTCCTTCCACAATGCCTTGCATGCTCTGAAACTCTGGGATGTAGACGCCGTCATAGTCTACCAGGACCAGACGGCCATCGGACCTGACCATGATGTTGCCGCCTGCCAGATCACAATGGGCGATATTTGCCTGACGGAGTGCATTGATAATCGTTACCCACTGGTTCAGCGCATCGTCCAGCCCTTGCTGATCGTGGTTCTGGCAGAGAGAAGCGACATGATCAATTAACGTTGTGCCATCGATCCACTCCATTTCGATAAGCGAGTAAGGCTTTTTGGTTGCAGGCAGGCCGGGTACCGTTTCTGTAATCAGAATGCCATTGTTATGATATTTGAATTCGGCCGTGATATCGGGAATGTGCGCGGCGAAATAGCTACCAATGCGCTCGTAGCGGTACTGGATATCTGCTTTCATCGGCATCAGGTAGCAACGCAAGGCGCGCATTTTCCCGCTCTGAGTGCGGAACTTGTAGACGACAGCGAAGCCACCTTGCAGGCCCCAGGGTCTGAGAATCTGGCCTGCCATCGTCATTTCCACCTGACCGTTTTTGAGATCAGCATTCTGGACACGCAGGCGAGACTCAGCAAAACGCATGGCCTCATCACATGCAAGACGCTCTGGCATCTGATATCCCCCTAAAACGTATTCTTTGCCTGAGCGAGCGCGACACGCTGCATCTCTGGCGCTGTAAGTAAAAAGAACCTCTGATGGGGAGAATGCTGGATCGCGGCCCATGCTGCGGCGATGTCGCGATCATTGTCGCGCTGGAATGCCTGCATAAGCTCGCGCGCCAGGGACAGTTGCATCTGCTCGGATGCAGTAACGTTATTACAGGTATCGAGTGTGGTGTCATATGATGCCACTATCTGTTGAATGCGCTTACTCATCAGGGCCATGCGAAACTTGACCAGCGCCACCTTGCGCTTCTGGGCGAGGGTAACGCGTTGTTGCTCCTGCGCAGTCAGAGTAAACAGGGATTGATGAGCCTGAATCTCGTCCCATGCCGAAGCAATTTCCTGATCGTCATCGTGCTGCCACGCCTGTACGAGGTTCCGGGCGAGCGCTAACAGGCTGCGCTCTTCCTGTGTGATAGTTCTGTCGTTGTCCAGAAGCGGGTCGTAGTCAGAGACGATCTGCTGAAGCTGACCGGAGGCCAGCGCCCGCCGAAACTTTGGTAGCGCGGTTTGCCCCAGGCGTGCTGTGTCGATACGTTGGCGCTCCTGAGACGAAAGCTGAAAGAACGATTGATAGGAAGCTTTCTCGATGGTATCCCAGGCGGCAACAAGCGCTTCATTGTCATTTTTGTAGCTGGCCTGGACAAATGCCCTGGCCATTTGTAACAACGTGCGTTCTTGTTGTGTGATACTTGTACTGTCATCCAGTACCCAATCGTAACTGGCAATAATCCTGCTCATATTTTTACTCATCAGGCCCATGCGAAACTTGACCAGAGCCAGCTTGCGCAGTTGTGCAAGCTCGATGCGCTGTTTTTCCTGGGTGGTAAAAGTAAAATCTGCGCGATAAGAAAAATTGAGAATTTCTTCGCTGGTTGTGACAATTGCTCGATCATCATCACTTCGATATGCCTGGGCAAAGTCTTGTGCGATCCGTAATAACTCGCGCTCTCTCGTCGTGATGGCAGTACTGTTATCCAGCACGACTGCATCGTAGCTATCAGCGATAGATAGAACGTGTTTCTTGAGCAAGGCCATGCGGAACTTGACCAGCGCTTCCCGGCGTTTTTGAGCGATAGCGTGACGCTGCTGCTCCTCGGTTGTGAATATGAGCAGGCTCTTGAAGCGCGAATTCTCGATATCGTCCCATGTGGCGACGATGGCCTGATCATCGTCGTTCTGATAAGCCTGAGCAAATTCCAGGGCCAGAAGCAGTCGTTCAGCCTGATCCGTTGTAAATTGTTTGCTGGTTAAGATGATGGGATCGTAGGCGTTGACGATTTGCTGGATAGAATGCGTCCTCAACGCATCATGAAAACGCTTCAGGGTTTCTATGGCCTGCTTTGCCTGAGCGACCCTGGGAATATATTGCTGAGCCGGACCATAGCTGTCCAGCAATTGCGGCACCCAGGCCTGTACGATCTCCTCTTCGTCGTTGTTTTGAATGGCCTGTTTCAGCTTTGCCAGCGCCAGCTTCTTGTTAGCATCGGGATCAAGCTGATCGGGATCAAATTCAGGCACCAGCGTTATCGACTGCTTGCAAGCTTGTATGAGAAGCAGTGTAGCTTTGTGCAGGCGGGTATCGTTGATCTGGAGAAGATCGGTGAAGAGCGCTGATTGGTCGGGATCGGTAAAGTCGTCTTTGCGAAACAACAGATTGGTATCCAGCAACACTCCCTGTTGATTGTGGTGCATATAGTTTGGCCAGAGGCCGGGTTGGAGATGCAGAGCAAGTAAGGCTGTGTAAATCACCCAGGCAGAGAAATCATCGGTGCGCTCGTTGAACGGACGGAGCGTCATCTGCGGATGTTGATAATCGGCCTGACCAAGCACGATTGGTTTCAGGCCCGCGAAGTCAGGTATGTATACCCCATCGTAATCGACCAGCACCAGGCGACCATCGGGCCTGACCATGATATTGACCCCTGCCAGATCTCCATGTGAAATATGAGCCTGTTGCAGCGTTTTTATGATCGTCTCCCACTGGCTCACGAGATTACCGAGCGTAGCCGTATCCCATTTCAGGCAGAGCTCATCTACATAATCGACCAGCGTCAGGCCCTCAATCCATTCCATCTCGACGAGCGGGTAGGTCTTGTTCAGGATCTGGCCGTAAATGACCTCTTTGAGTAGAATGCCGTTGTCATAATACTTAAATTCAACCCCCACGCCGGGAACATGGGTGGCGAAATAGTATGCAATCCGTTCGTAGCGCAACTGGATATCGGGATCCATTTTTGCCAGAAAGCAGCGTAGTGCGCGCATATTGCCGCTTTGCGTTGCGAATTTATAGACAACCGCAAATCCGCCCTGGATGCCCCAGGGACGTTTCATCGTGCCTGCAACAGTTTGCAGAGTAATCGTTTCAACCTTACCCTGTTTCAGGTCCTGATCCTGCACTTTCAGGCGTGCTTGAGAGAGGAGCATTGCCTCATCGTATGCTGCACGTTCAGGCATAACGTCACCTTTCCTGTCTCATACCGTGTACCATCACCTACCGCCTCATCCTATCCTCCTGGATAGAGTTGTTCTGTGAGCCATTGTGATGTGTGTTCGAAATTACCACCATGCTCATAAGCAACCTCTTTCCTTTGTCTGCCCAGCCATTCGTCTGGCGTGAGTGATTTCTTGAATGGTGGTAGGAAGTTCGATGATGTGTCTTTTACCAGTTTGCTAAAATACTGCTTGAAAAAAAGGTAGCGTAAGAATAATCTGGTCATTCGGATAACGTCGTCGTCGCTGAGCCGGTTGCTTTTCAGAAAGGTTGGATAATCTGAAGCCTGGAAAAACTCCAGGTAAGAACGTTGTTGGGCTTCTGCGTTGAATTCATTGAGAAAGAGAGCCTGTGCATTAGCTACCTCTATCTTCTCGCGGATAAAGACATCGTTGGTTAGTTCTTTCAACGCATTGCCCGCTATCTTCTTTGGATCGATATAGGCGCGGGCGCTATCAATCTGCCTGATTTTTTCGTCTTGATCTATGCCAAATGTAAGGGCCGTGAGCTCATTTTTATAGCGCTCAATCCAATACAGATAGAACCTTTTTTGTAAAATACACACTTTTCTCACCTCACCCAGGGTGATAGTGATTTCTTTCACTTTAGCCACAATTTGTGCATCGAATCGTTGCCTGGCTTGAATTGCCGCTTCGGCCCGCTCAATGCGCCTGCGTTCCTCCGTCGTAAAGGCGACATTGTCGTGGTGGAAGGAGCGCTGAAGTTTCTCATGAACGGCAGCGATCGCTTCGTCGTCGTCTGCAGAGAAGGCCACAGCGAACTCTTGCGCGATGTGCAAGAAGTCCCGCTCACTGTCCCCCAGTTCTTTGTATGTGTCCAGGATAGGATGGTATCTGGCCGCTATTTGCTGTAAACGTCCGGATTGTAGGGCATGTTCAAAGTCGTGCAGGGCAGCCAGACGCTGTCGAGCGAGATCAATGCGCGCTTGATCTTGTTGCGTCAGATTGAGAAACTGCTGATTGCCCGATTGCAGAATCTCATCGCTGGCAATCAAAATGGCCTTATCATCGTCGTTGTTGTAGGCGTTCACTAAGAGCTGAGCAAGGTGAACGCGCTGTATTTCGGCGGGTGTCAGGTGTTTCAAGCTGGCATGTGGAGAATGATAGGCAGCCGTGATCTGTACAATGTTGCCTTGAAGGAGAGCTTTTTGTAGTTGCTCTGTAGCTTGTTTGTAATTGTGCGCTACGGCAACCAGTTGTTTCTGCATGTCCAGGAAGTTATAGATATCTGTGTAGCGCGCACGGGCAGCCTCCAACGCGGCAGCGGCTGATAGCAAATCTTCATAGTGTTCCTGTTTATCTTCTTCGCTCATACCGCTGTAGCTAGCGTACGCTTTTAAAAAATTGAGCTCTAGATCCTTCTTTTCCTGTTGATCAAGTTGCTGTTCCTGGATGCGCGGTTGTCCAGCAAGGTAGAGTTTGTCGGATGATACGGGTATCATGGGTATTGCTGGCGTAATGGATTCCTGGCTCTGTTGTTGCGGTGGCGTGAGCGAAAGATTGACGCCATTGCGGAGCAGGGTTTTGCGAATATTCTCCGCACATTGCTCGTGTTGCAAAATCGGTCCGTACTGCTGCCAGACCGGCTGCATACGTGCTGCCAGGCCGGGACTATTCTGTGCCTGCCTGAAGAGATGTAAAACCTCTCTCAGCGCGTCCGCAACCTCATGCGAATAGGCAATTTCTTGCGCAGTGATATCGGGCGTGAGGGGCCGTATGTCCTGACCGTCGCCGTAGTAGATGGCAACCATCTCGTTATTGTGCTCCACCTGCCGCGCCTGCTCAAAAGCGGCTTTGCGGGCTTGAATGGTAGCCTCATTATGGCTGGTGGTGATGCCGAGAGGGACGCCAGCCTCTGAGCTATCGGCAAAGAGTTGAATGATCAGCGCGGTCGAGTCGTCATTTACCATCTCGCGGGCGTCGCGACAGGTCTCGATGAAGCCGGGCCAGGAAGTCCGCTCAAGGTTTTCGACAACGCGGAATGCCTCCCATACTCCGTCCAGGTTGGAGTAATGGCCTCCGCCAGCGCTCAAAATCCACTTCGAGACGGCATCGCTGGCGATAATCAGCACATGTTCGGGACGCAGAGTAAGACTTTTGAGCGTGCATCTGTGAAAATAGCGATTAAAAAATCTTAAGGAAGAAGGAATACAAATAGGTGCCTGCGCAAATTCGGCCGGATTCTGCAAGACGAACGACTCGACCTCTCGCGTGAGCGTATTGCCTATAATAACGCAACTATCGCCAAATACCAGCAACTCAGCCCGAGCTTCCGCAGGTGCGTTTACCGCAAAGCGCACCGAGGCCAGCGTCGCGTCACTGCTCTGATTTTGCGCCTTCTGGCGGATGCTCCAATCCTGGAGCTGTTCTATACGAGGAATGCGAAGTTTATATTCATCCTGTGCCTGACGTACCCACCACTCGACCTCAAAGGGATCATTGCTCAGCAATGGCGTGTTGACGAAATGGTTTGCCAGGATGCGTGCCCAGATGGCGGGGAATAGCGTTGTGCCTGCGCCATCGGTGACGACAAAAAGTCCCTTTGCCGGATCCTGCTCGTAGGCATCCTGGCAGCCATCCAGGTCTTTATGCTCGGTTTTCCAATACCGTAGCGCTTTATGTTGTACACGCATACTCTCTAGCCTTCCCCCTGAATAAGTGCTCATTTTTTCATATATAGAGCAAGGAAAGTTCACGTACGAGCGTCGATCGACAGGAATTCTCATTGACTATCGCTAGATGATTCATCTTTTTTGCCAGTAACTGACAAAAAAGATGAAAAGTTCGCTCAGTTTTCTTCTGCTCCTTCTGTCGATTCTACATATTGGGATCGAGAGGTTGCGTGCGAGGTTTGCTCGCGAAATTGAACATCAGACGAACCGAAGTGGCGTCACCATTAAAGATCATGCCGCGTGAACCTGGCGCTACATCCCGGCCAAGGAGCATCTGAAGTAGAGCCCGGCTGCTTTCAGGAATAATGCTGGAAATAGAAAACAGCAGTCTGGCATATTTATCGTTGGGCAACTCGTTCTCGCTCAAGGGATAAGCGACAGGCGAATCAGTCAGCGTAGTGATGTGTACATTGAAGAGCAGCGCCTGACCATCGCCGGTGCTGATCTGTGTAATCTCGTGGGCTATGGCATTTGGGTCGCCATCAGTGGCGGCCCCGTCCGTCACATTGATGATCACAGGTGGATAGCTATCGGGATGGCTTGTAGCCCAGACTTGTGCGAGATCGCGCGCTTTTCTCAGGCCCGCGCACATCGGCGTACCTCCGCCAGCTCTTGGCTTGACCCACACCGGGAAGGGCACATCAATCTCGAATTCGCGTCCAGTATCATCGGTATCTTTTTGCTTGCGCATATCAATATCCGCGGGATTCATCTGTAATTCTGGCAGTG
>Ga0310811_10004545_pt1 | contig 17443 bp, 14 predicted proteins | sample YCmetagenome_FD_207642 | JGI IMG/M metagenome (GOLD analysis project Ga0310811, IMG submission 207642) | Soil microbial communities from experimental microcosm in Duke University, North Carolina, United States - YC | ecosystem: Engineered > Artificial ecosystem > Soil microcosm > Unclassified ...
GAACCGGTCACCGTGCCGGCCTGCAGCACCGCGCCGAGCCCGGCCGGATCCGCATGGGTGACCTGCTCGCCGGAGCCGTTCACCGAGGCGAGCCCGGAGCCGATGCCGACTGCGGTGCCCACCTGCGGAAGCCGCGCGACGGTCGTGGCGATCTGCGGGCTGAGCGAGCCGCCGCCGAACGAGGACGAGGAGACCACCAGGTCGCCGATGAAGCTCTCGTCGACCTCTTTGTCGATCCCGGCTCTGGTGGACGCGGCGAACACGGTGAACAGGGCGACCACGGCCATGCCGACCATCAGCGCCGTCGCGGTGGCGGCCGTGCGCCGCGGATCGCGCATCGCGTTGCGCCGGGCCAGCCGTCCGGTCGGCCCGTCGATCCGCGGCAGCAGCGCGCCGAGCAGCGCCGCGGTCGGCCGCGCCGCCACCGGGCCGAGCACGATCAGCCCGATCAGTGACAGCAGGCTGCCGGTGCCGACCAGCGGCAGCCCGTGCCCGCCGATCGTGAGCGACACGCCGGTGCCGAGCAGCACGAGGCCCATCAGGGCACGGACACGCCCGGTCCCGCCGCGTCCGGCCGCCACGTCGCGCAGTGCGGCCAGCGGCGGGACCCGGCAGGCCCGGACGGCGGGCACCAGCGCTGCGAGCACCGTGACCGCCACTCCGGTGAGCATGGCGATGACGATCGTCGACGCCGTGATCGTCAGGCCGCCCGCGGGCAGACCGAATCCCACCGCGTCGAAAATCGTCTTGAGCAGTTGCGCGATGCCGAGCCCGGCGAGCACTCCGCCTGCCGAGCCGGCCAGCGCCAGCAGCGCGGCCTCGAGCACCGAGGCGGTCAGCACCTGGCCGCGGCGCGCGCCCAGTGCCCGCAGCAGCGCCGACTCCCGGGTGCGCTGCGCCATCAGGATCGCGAAGGTGTTGTAGATCGAGAACGACGCCACCACGAGGGCGATCACCGCGAAGACCGTGAGGAAGGACTCGAAGAAGTTCAGGAACTCATCGTCGATGGCTGAGATATCGTCCTGGGTGTACTGCGCGCCGGTCACCGCCTGGGTGCCGGACGGAAGCACCTTGTCGATGTTCGACACGACCTGGGCTTGGGAGACCCCTGAGTCCGCCCTGACCAGGAACTGCGAGACCTGACCCGGCTTGAGCAGGTACTGCTGGGCCGCGTGCAGCGTCATCCCGACGTACGTCTCCCCGCCGAGGCTGCTCGCCGAGCCGAAACCGGCCAGCCCCACCACGGTGAACGTCACCGGCTGCGGCAACTGCACCGTCACTCGGTCGCCGACGTGCAGGCCGCCGGAGGTCGCCGCACCCTGATCCAGCACCACCTGGCCGTCGGACTGCGGTGCGTGCCCGGACACGAGGTGGTACGAGTTGAGCCGCGCGTCGGTGATCCAGTTGGCCGCAGTGCGCGGCGGCCCGCTCGATCCGACCACCTTGCCGTTCGTGCCGAGGATCTGGCCGGTGCCTTCGATCTGTCCCTGCGCGGCGGCGACGCCGGGTACCGAGGCCAGTTCGGGGGCCAGCGCCGCGGAGACCGGAGGACGCTCGCCCTGCCCGGAGCCGGAGCCGGCGCCGGAGCCGGAGATCACCTGCGAGCTGCGCACCACCGCGTCGGTGCCCGCGTTCGCGACCGAGAACAGGGAATTGAAATTCGAGTTCAGCGTCTGGATGAAGGTGAGCGTGCCGGCGAGGAAGCCGACGCCGAGCAGGATCGCGAGCAGCGTCCCGAGCAGGCGGCGGCGGTGCGCCAGCAGGCCCCTGAGAGTGACCTTGAGCATCGCGGGTCAGCTCCCCAGTTCCTTCATCCGGTCCAGCACGCCCTGCGCGCTCGGCGCGATCATCCGGTCCACGATCCGCCCGTCGGCCAGGAACAGCACCTGGTCGGCGTACGCGGCGGCGTTCGGGTCGTGGGTGACCATGGCGACCGAGCGGCCGAACTCGCGCACCGCGCGCCGCAGGAACTCCAGCACCTCGGCGCCGGAACGCGAGTCGAGGTTGCCGGTCGGCTCGTCGGCGAAGACGATCCGCGGCCTGCCGGCCAGCGCCCGGGCCACCGCAACCCGCTGCTGCTGGCCGCCGGACAGCTCCGCCGGGCGGTGCCCGAGCCGGTCGGCCAGCCCGGTCGCCTCCACCACCGTCTCGAGCCAGTCCCGGTCCGGGCGGCGCCCGGCCAGGTCCAGCGGCAGCGTGATGTTCTCCGCCGCGGTCAGCGTGGCGAGCAGGTTGAAGGACTGGAACACGAAGCCGATCCGGTCCCGGCGCAGCGTGGTCAACTGCTTGTCGCCGAGCGGGCCGAGCTCCACCTCGTCCACAAACACCCGGCCGGAGTCGAGACGGTCGAGCCCGGCCAGGCAGTGCATCAGGGTGGACTTGCCGGAACCCGAGGGACCCATGATCGCGGTGAAGCGTCCGGCCGGGAGGCCGACCGTCACCTCGTCCAGCGCGCGCACCTGCGTACCGCCGGCGCCGTAGGTCTTCACCGCGGCTTCGCAGCGTGCGGCGTCGCCCCCCTCGGATTCCGCCGCCGGGCCCGAGTCCGGAGCCGGGTGAATCAGGGTATTGCTCGGTACGTCGTTCATGCTGTCTCCAGGTCTGTGTGTCGGTCACTGCGTCCTGGAGGCAGCCTCCTGCCGCGATCGCTAGGCGGTCGTCCTGCGTGCGGAGGCTTCGCACGCTACTGCGACGGGAGTAGCGGGCGGGCTCGATCGGTGGTGCGACGCGCCGGGCGTCAGCCGGCCCAGCCCGGGCGGATCAGCCCCGACTCGTAGGCGAAGACCACCAGTTGCGCCCGGTCGCGCGCGCCGAGCTTCACCATCGCCCGGCTGACGTGGGTCTTCGCGGTGAGCGGGCTCAGGAACAGGCGCGCGGCGATCTCCTCGTTGGACAGGCCCTCGGCGACCAGCGCCATGACCTCGCGCTCGCGCTCGGTCAGCTGCTCGAGCCGCTTCGCGCCGTACAGCAGGGCGCCGCCAGCCCCCGCCGCGGGACCGCGGCTGCGGGCGGCGAACTCGGCGATGACGCGGCGGGTGACGCCGGGGGAGAGCAGAGCGTCGCCGCCGACCACCGCGCGCACCCCGCGCACCAGGTCGGCCGGCTCGGTGTCCTTGACCAGAAAGCCGCTCGCGCCGGCGCGCAGCGCCTCGAACACGTACTCGTCGAGCTCGAACGTGGTCAGTATCAGGATGCGCACGTCCGCGAGCGCCGGGTCGGCGGTGATCCGGCGGGTCGCCTCGAGCCCGTCGACCTGCGGCATCCGGATGTCCATCAGCACCAGGTCCGGGCGGTGCTCGCGGGTCAGGCGCACCGCCTCGTCCCCGTCCGCGGCCTCGCCGACCACCTCGACGTCGTCCTGCACCTCCAGCAGGGCGCGGAATCCGGCCCGCACCAGCGCCTGGTCGTCCACGATCAGGACCCTGATCATACGTTCGCCGCTCCGCTCCCGCCGCCGGCGCCTCCCAGCGGCAGCACCGCCTCCACCGCGAAGCCGCCGCCCGGGCGCGTCCCCGCGCTGAACTCGCCGCCCAGGGCCAGCGCCCGCTCGCGCATCCCGGGCAGCCCGTTGCCGCCCTCGCCGGCGCCGTCCGCGTCCACTGCGGTGCCGTTCATCAGACCGGCACTGTATCCGTGCCCGTCGTCCGCCACCCGCAGCCGCACCGCGTCGCCGCCGAACGCGAGTTCGACCGCGGCCGAGTGCGCCCCGGCGTGCCGCACCACGTTCGTCAGCGCCTCCTGGACGATGCGGAACGCGGCGAGGTCCACGCCGGCCGGCAGGTCACACACTTCGCCGGTGCGCTGCACCCGCACGTCGAGACCCGTCGACCGGGCCCGCGCTATCAGGCCGTCGAGCTGGTCGAGGCCCGGCGTCGGCAGCAGCGGGGCGCCGGCCGGCGCGTCCGGGCCGCGCAGCGCGTCGAGCACCGAGCGCACCTCGCCCAGCGCCTGCTTGCTGGTCTGCTTGATCGCCTCCAGGGCGACCCGCGCCTGCTGCGGCCGCCGGTCCATCACCGCCAACGCCGTACCCGCCTGGACGTTGATCAGCGAGATCGAGTGCGCGAGCACGTCGTGCAGCTCGCGGGCGATGGCCAGCCGCTCGTCCGCGGACCGCCTCCGCGCCTGTTCCCGCCGCGCCCTGAGCAGCGCCTGGACGCGCTGGCGGCGGAAGCTGAGCAGTTCCGCCAGCGCCAGGCAGGCCAGCGCCCACGCGACGTTAGTGCCGAAGATGCCCAGCGGCGGCCAGGGCGCGCCCGCGAAGACCGAGGGCACGGCGTACTCCGCGATGAAGAGAACCGGCACCGAGCACCAGGCGTACGAGTGGTACCCGCGGACAACGGCCACTACAAGGGCGAATACGTATGACAAGTAGATCGGGCCGTTGGCGTATCCGCGCGAGACGTACAGCGCGACCACCAGCGTCGTGACCGCCAGCACCGGCGCGGGCCTGCGCCGGGCCGCGAAGATCGCGACCGGTCCGGCGACGACCAGCACCCAGCCCAGCGCGTCCAGCGGACGCGCGGCCACGTGCGCATGACGCGATTCGCCGAGCGAGCCGAGCACCTGGAGCAGCCCGATGACCAGCGGAAACACGAACCAGGGCAGGTGCCCGAAGAACGAGAAGGGTCCCGCCGGCCGATCCTCGAAGACGAACGGCGTGTCCCAGCCGGACCGCCACGCCCGCCTCCCGGCACGCTCGTCGTTCGGCGCGCCGGCGCCCTGCGCGCCGTCCCGCGGCGAGGTGGTGCGGTCGGTCATGTCCCCACGCTAGAACGCGACCGGCGCGACCGCATTCACCGGAGGGAGCAGTGGGCGCGTACTCCCTGCGCAGTACCCGTCCGGTCATAGCATGCCGCCATGGTCAAACTTCCGGAGTCCACCGACCCGCCCTCCGACGAGGAGATCGCCGCCATCGAGGTCGGCCAGCCCCGTCCCTTCGACGGAAGGGTCCGGATCGTGGCCTACGATCCGGAATGGCCGCGGCTGTACGACCGCGAGGCGGGGCGGCTGCGGGCGGTCCTCGGCCCCAAGGTGCTGCTGCTCGAGCACGTCGGGTCGACCTCCGTGCCCGGGCTTCCGGCGAAGCCGATCATCGACATCGACCTGCGGGTCGCGGACAGCGCCGACGAGCAGGCCTACGTCCCGGAGCTGGTCGCGGCCGGGTACACGATGGCGATCCGCGAGCCGGAGTGGTACGAGCACCGCGTGTTCAAGGGCCCTGACACGGAGATCAACCTGCACGTGTTCGGCGACCAGACCGACGAGATCGAGCGCCATCTGCTGCTGCGCGACTGGATGCGCGCGCACCCGGAGGACCGCGACCGCTACCGGGACGTCAAGCTCGCGCTCTCCCGGCGGACCTTCCACAGCATCCACGAATATGCGAACGCGAAGACGTCCGTGGTGATCGAGATCCTCAAGCGGGCAGGGGCGAGCTGACGGCGCCCGCCCTGGCCGTGCCAGCTCGCGTGACTACTGGTGGCGGCGGCGCCCGAGCGCGTGCGCCAGGTTCACGAAGACGATGCCCGCCATCACGATCGCCGCGCCGGCGAGGTTGCCGTGCGAGGTGCCCTCGACGATGCCCATCAGCGGGATCCCGGTGAAGAGTGAGACCACGCCGATGACGCGGCCGTCGTGCGCGCCGTCCTTCTGCTTGACCACCTGCACGGGCACCGGCGCGCCACCCGGCATCCCGCCCCCGCGCGCGGCGAGCTCCGCGTCGACGCGGGCGGCGACCTCGCGATCGAGGCGGGCGGTGAGCGACGCGGGCAGCGCGTCCTCCACGCCCGCGCGGGCGCGGCGCGCCTCGAGGACGGAGGCGATCTCCTCGGGCGTCAGGTCGGGAACAGACGGCATGCGAAGACAGTAGCGAAGTCGCGCGTCCCGCGCAGTGAGGCCAGCCCTACCGTCGCGCGCTGCTTCGTGTACCGGTCCGCGGGCCGTTCCGCGCGGCCCGCCCGGCCAGCCGCAGATCGCGCAGATTCCAGCCTCGGCCGTACGGATCGAGCTCGCGGGTCGCCGCCTGGAACAGCTCGGCCGCGCGGCGCGCGGAGAGCCGGGCGCGCCCGGTGTAGGGGCAGCGGTCCGCGGCGGGCACCCGGGCGGGCGCGCGGCGGTCGGTGCGGAAGACCGGGCCGCCGGTGCGCCCGATCGTCAGCAGCGGCAGCAGTTGCGCGGACAGCGGACCCCACTCGATCCGGTCGGCCGGGCGCGGCCCGGCCCGGCGGCGCACCCTCCGACGGGCGAAGTCGAGGTCTGATGCGTCGAGATCGAGCAACTGCTCGAGCGGCGCCGCGCTCTCGTAGACGAGCCGCCACAACGCCTGTTCGCGCAGCGGAGCACGCAGCGCGAATACCGCGGCCACGTCGACGGTGGGCGCGCGCTCGGGAGCGGGATCGGGAGCTGTGGGAGCGGGCGGGGGAGTGTCCGCCCCGGCCAGGTGAGCCTTCACCGCCGCCTCGGCGTCCGGCGTGATCCAACCCTGAGTCGACCACCAATGGGCGGCGTTGCGCAGGATCGACGCCTCGCGGGTGAAGGTCCGGTCGTCCACCATCAGGGCCCTTCTCGTCATCGCTCGGCGGGCCGTCGACGCGGCGGATGCGCCGTCGAGCCTGGCGAGCAGCAGCGTCGGAACGAGCGCACCGCGACGGGCGGGGCCGGTCGGCGCGGCGCGGTCGACGAGCAGCCAGGCCCACGTCTCCAGCGCGACGCGGTAGACGCGCCGGGACCGGTCCGAGATGCGGGCGGCGGCGAGGTAGCGGTCGACGGCCACCGCGTACTCCACCGGAGGCTTGCCGCGGTAAATAGATTCGGCTGCCACGGTAAATAGATCTCCATTCGCTTCCATCTCACCGTAGCACCGCCTTTTCCCTTGTCGCAGGCCTCGACCTCGCCCGACGATCCTGAGTCATGAAGACTCAAGTCGAAGCGCCCACGGCGGCGCCGAGCCGGCGCGCCGCGCTGGGGCGGCGGGATTTCCGGCGCTATTTCATCGGATACGCCTCGTCGCTGCTCGGTACGGCCATGGCCGGGACGGCGAGCACCTTCGCGTTCCTGGGCACCGGGCGCGGGGCGGACGGGCTCGGACTGGTCTCGGCCCTCGGCATCGTGCCGATCCTGCTGTGCCTGCCGGTGGCCGGGGTGGTCGCCGACCGCCTCGGCTGCCGCCGCGTGCTGCTGTTCGCGGACGCGCTGCGCTGCGTGAACCAGGCCGGCTTCGCCGTGACGCTGCTGGCCGTGCACCGGCCGCCGGTGTGGGTGTTCGCGGCCTTCGCGGTGGTGGAGGGAGCGGGCGACGGCTTCTTCTTCCCGGCCTACAGCGCCCTGATTCCCCGGCTGGTCGAACAGGACATCCTCACTCCGGCGAACGCGCTGCTCGGGATCGCGCGCTCGCTGTCCGCGGTGATCGGGCCCTCGCTCTCGGGAGCGCTGGTCGGGGCGTTCGGTGCGGCGCCGGTGCTCGCGCTGGACTCGGCGAGCTTCGCCGTGTGCTTCGTCGCCCTGTTCGGCATCCCGGTCGCGGTGCCGGCGGCGGCGAAGCAGGGCCTGCGCGCGGATCTGCGCGCAGGCTGGGCGGTCTTCTCGGCGCATCCCTGGTTCTGGATATCGACCCTCCAGTTCGCCCTGTTCAATCTGCTGGTCTGGGCGCCGTTCCTGGTGCTCGGGCCGACGCTCGCGGACACGCGCTACGGCGGGGCACGCGCCTGGGGTGTGACGATGGGCGCGAACGGCCTCGGCGCGATCATCGGCGGCGGGGCGCTGCTGCGCGGCCGCGAGCCGCGCAAGCCGCTCCTGGTCGGGATCATCGCCACGGCCGGCTACGCGCTGGCGCCCGCGGGATACGCGCTCGGGCTTCCGCTGGCCGGAATCGTGGTGCTGATGCTGGGATCGGGTATGGGATCGGCGGTCGGCGGCGCCCTGTACTCGTCGGTGGAGCAACGGGTGCTGCCCAAGGACGCGTTGGCGCGGCTGAGCGCCTACAACGTGCTCGGCGCTTTCGCGCTCGGTCCGCTGGGCCTCGCGTTCGCCGGACCGGTGGGCGGGGTGGTCGGCTACCGGGAGCTGCTCGCGTTCGGCGCGCTCTATCAGCTCACTTCGACGGCGGTGATCCTGGCGGTGCCCGCGGGGCGGCGCGTCAGCTCTGTCCCGACCGGCGCGTACGATTCCTGACCCGGAGCACGAGCAGGCACAGCAGCAGCGTGATCAGAAGGTTGATGCTTGTGTACTGATCGGTGATCACGATCATCTGCAGGACGCCGGCCAGGAACGTGAACACCAGGGCGGCAACGATCAAACCGCTGCACAGCAGGACGAGCCGGTCCCTGCGCAGCAGCCGCAGCGCGACCGGTCCGGCCGCCCGGTGCGTCAGCACTGCGGTGACGCCGACGCTGCCGCCGAGCACACCCAGGATGGACAGGCTGAGCACCCGCTGCCCCAGGCCGCCGAGAACCGGGGCGAAGGTGTCGAGCACGATCACGCTGATGATCGCGATCGAGGTCAGCCGCCACACCCTGGCGAGCAGGATCGCCTCGATGTTGCGCCGGGCCAGCACCTGCTGCGGGTCCGAACTCAGGGACCTGCGGAAGCCGCGCAGCGCGGTGTCCCAGCGCCGGTCGAAGCGGTCGAGCACGGCGAGGTTGTTGTGCGCCATCGCGTGCTGCGGGTTCAGTTCCAGCACTCTGAGATAGGCGGCGCGCGCCTCCTGCCGCCGGCCCAGCGCCTGGTAGACCAGTGCGCAGGTGAAATGGGTCTCCGCGCTGGCCGGGGCGAGCTCGCGGGAGCGTTCGGCCGGGGCGACGGCGTGCCGTGGGTCGAAGTGGCACAGGCAGCGGGCCAGCAGCATGTGCCCGCGCCACTCGTCCGGGGCGAGCCGGATCGCGTCCCGCGCGATCTCCGCGGCCGTGCGCAGGTCGCCGGTCTTGTAGTGGATGTGCGCGAGGATCCGGCGCGCGTGCTCCGAGTCCGGGTCGGCGGCCACCGCGGCGCGCCCGGTGGCCACGGCCGCCTCGTGCCGGCCGAGCGCGGACTGGCACAGCGCGGCCAGCCGCAGCGCGGCCGGGTCGTCCGGAACGGCGGCCAGCACCAGGCCGGCCGCCTCCAGCGCCTCGGCCGGGCGGCCGAGGTCGTAGAGCTGCTGGGCGCGGACCAATTCGGGACGGGTGCCGGTGCTCACGCCGCACCCCGGTGGCGGCGCCGCGGCGCGGGCACGGCGGCCCGGGCGCCGCCGTGCGCTGGGCGAGCCGGCGTCACAGCATCCTGCGCTTCTTGAGGTACGCCGCGAGGTCGTCGTAGATGCCCGACTCGTTCGCGAACATCGCGACGTTGCGGGCGCTCTCCAGCCAGGCGCCCACGGACGGGCGCACCTCGGCGAGCGCCGCGTCCAGGTCGCGCTGGCCGATGAGCCGCACCTCGCCGCTGCGCGCGGAGTCCATCAGCGCCAGCTCGGCGGCCGTGTCGCACACGTGCGCGAGGTCGGCTCCGGAGTAGCCCTCGGTCCGCTTCGCCAGTGCGGCCAGCTTCACCCCGCTGACCGGGCGGTCGCGCAGGTGGTGGCGCAGGATCGCCTCGCGGGCCGGCTGGTCCGGCGGCACCACCAGCAGGGTGCGGTCGAGCCGGCCCGGGCGGCGCAGCGCCACGTCCACGTCCCACGGCGCGTTCGTCGCGGCCAGCACGAACACGCCCTCGTTGGCCGAATCGACGCCGTCGAGCTCGGTGAGGAACTGGTTGACCACGCCGCGGGCCGCGTTGTTGCGCAGCTGGCCGCGCTTCTGCCCGATCGCGTCGATCTCGTCGAAGAACAGCACGCAGGGCGCGTTGCGCCGGGCGGTGGCGAAGATCTCGCTGAGGTTGCGCTCGCTGTTGCCGATGTACATGTCGAGCACGTCGGCGAGGGTGACGGAGATGAACCCGGCGCCGAGCTCGCCGGCCACCGCGCGGGCGATGAAGGTCTTGCCGCACCCGGGCGGGCCGTAGAGCAGCAGCCCGCCCTTGAGCGACTTGCGGTACATGCGGCTGAGTTCGGGGTTGCGCATGGGTGCCAGGAACGCGGCCTCGAGCCGCGCCTTGACCTGCTCCATGCCGCCGACGTCGGCGAGGCTGACGCCGGAGGATTCGAGGTCGTAGGCCGGTTCGGTCAGCTGCTCGCCGTCGTCGCCGACGAACAGCGGCTGGGCGATCTCGCCGAGGTCGCGGGCGGCGGCGTCCCAGTCGAAGGCGTCCTCGTCGCCGGGCACCCTGCTCTGCCCCGGGATGGCGGCGGACACGCCGGTCGTGGTCTCGGCGGCGGGCGGCGGCTTCGGTGTGGGGCAGGGGGCGGCGGCCGGGCCCGCCGGATTCGGTGCGGCGGCGCCCGCTTCGGCGGACGGCCCTGCCGGACCGGGGACGGGCGGCTGCGCGGGCGCGGGCGGGGCGCCGAGCGCCGTGCGCATCAGTTCCAACGCGCGGGCGGAGCCCGGGTCCTGCGCGAGCACCACGCCGAGGTGCGGCACCGCCTCGTCGCCGCGGCCCGCCTCGATCAGCAGCTGCGCCAGGTGCAGGCGCAGCGGAAGGTCCGCCGGCGCGGCCTCCACGGCGCGGCGCAGGCTGGCTATCAGGGATACATCAGCCACCGGACACTCCCATGGTCTCTCATCCCGCGGCCCCCGGGCGGCACACGGACGGTCCAGGCTATCTCCGTCGAGATCCAGAACGGAAGGGTGGCCCAGGAGGAAGCGGACAAACTGAAGCGGGCGTGAAGGCGGCGGCACCGCGGGCGGTCCCGCGACGGCCGTGCGGAAGCGGCGCGGACCTGCTCGGGCAGTTCCCGGTGTGGCCGGATAGTTCCCAGTGTGACCGTTTCGTGATGCAGCCGTGGCTCGGCCGTATCAGCTCTGTGAGGCTGTTCCCAGTTACGTGTGAGCTGGCTCACAGAAACGCGCTATATCGTCTTTCTGTCAGCCGGATGTCAGCGGCGCGTCAGCCGGGCCTTCTAGCGTTCTCGGTGGCCGCACCATGCCGGCCACGGACGTGAAAACCCTAGGGGGACCCGATGGCTTCAATCGCCCGATGGTGCTTCCGGAACAGGGGCAAGGTGCTCCTGGTCTGGTTCATCGCGCTGCTCGCGATCGGCGGCGGCGCCAACCGGTGGGGAGATTCATACAACACGTCGTTCACCATGCCGGGTACCGACTCGACCAAGGCGCTCTCGCTGCTGCAGAGCATGGACGCGAAGGCCTCCGGCGACTCCGACCAGATCGTGTGGCACACCCTCGCCTCGGGCGCGAAGGTGACCGATCCGGCCGTCAAGCAGAGCGTCGAGACGATGCTCGGCAAGGTCGCCAAGGTGCACGGCGTGGTGAGCGTGACCGACCCGTATCAGACGGTGAACGGCAAGCCCGGCAACGCGGTCAGCGCCGACGGCACCATCGCCTACTCCACGGTGACCTTCGCCGGGGACGCCACGACGGTCAACCTCGACGACGTCAAGTCCCTGGTGAGCACCGCGAACACGGCGAAGAGCTCCACCCTCGACGTCGAGCTCGGCGGCCAGGACATCGAGGGCACCGAGCAGAACGGCACCGGCGGCTCGGAGGGACTCGGCTACATCGCGGCCCTGATCGTGCTGCTGCTGGCGTTCGGCTCCCTGGTCGGAGCGCTGCTCCCGATCGTGATCGCGATCTTCGGGCTCGGCGTCGGCACCTCGCTGATCATCATCGCCTCGCACGGCTTGACGATCCCCGCCCTCGCGCCCATCCTCGCGGCGCTGATCGGCATCGGCGTCGGCATCGACTACGCGCTGTTCATCGTCACCCGCTTCCGCAACGGCGTCAGAGCCGGGCTGAGCCATGAGGACGCGGTGGTCCAGGCGCTCGACACCTCGGGCCGCGCGGTCATCTTCGCCGGCACCACGGTCTGCATCGCGCTGCTCGGACTGCTGACCACGCAGATGAGCTTCCTGTCCGGCACCGGCGTCGGCGCCGCCATCGCGGTGGCCACCGTCGTGCTCGCCGCGATCACGCTGCTGCCGGCGCTGCTCGGCTTCAAGTTCGTCGGCAAGCGGATCATCTCCCGCAGCGGCCGGAAGAAGCTGCGCGCGTCCGGCCCGATCACCGGCGAGCCGACCGGGGTGTGGGCCCGCTGGGCGAAGGTCGTGGAGAAGCGGCCCACCGTGCTCGCGCTGCTGGCGGTGATCATCATGGGCGTGCTGATCATCCCGACCATGTCGATCCGCCTCGGCTCCTCCGACCAGGGCAACGACCCGAGCAGCACCACCACGCGGCAGGCCTACGACCTGCTCGAGCAGGGCTTCGGCCCGGGCTTCAACGGACCGCTGGAGATCGTCGCGCAGCTCGGCTCGCCGGGCGACGCCGCCGCCGTGGCGAAGATCCCTGCGGCGATCGAGGCGAAGGCCGGCTCCGACGTGGTCGCCGTCATCGCCCCGCCGGTGCAGCAGGGCGCCAAGATCGCGGTGATCACCGTGGTGCCGAAGAGCTCGCCCGAGTCGGAGCAGACCACCGACCTCGTCAACACCCTGCGGGCGGACGTGATCCCGCCGATCGAGCAGGGCACGACGATGCACGCGTACGTCGGCGGCCTGACGGCGATCTACGAGGACTTCGCCGGGGTGATGGACTCGAAGCTGCCGCTGTTCATCGGGGTGGTGGTCGCGCTCGGATTCCTGCTGCTGATGGTCGCGTTCCGATCGCTGCTGGTGCCGCTGGCCGCGGCCGTGATGAACCTGCTGGCGGCCGGCGCGTCCTTCGGCGTGATCGTCTGGATCTTCCAGTACGGGCACGGCTCGGACAAGCTCGGCCTCGGCGCGGCGGGCCCGGTGGAGTCCTGGCTGCCGGTGATGATGCTCGCGATCCTGTTCGGTCTCTCCATGGACTATCAGGTGTTCCTGGTCTCCCGGATGCACGAGGAGTGGGTGCACACGAAGGACAACCGGCGCGCGGTGCGCGTCGGGCAGGCCGAGACCGGCCGCGTGATCACCGCCGCGGCGACGATCATGATCTGCGTGTTCCTCTCGTTCCTGCTGCTCAAGCAGCGCCCGGTGGCCGAGTTCGGCATCGGCCTCGCGGCGGCGGTCGCGCTGGACGCGTTCGTGCTGCGTATGCTGCTGGTGCCCTCGATCATGCAGCTGTTCGGCCGGGCCAACTGGTGGCTGCCGGCGTGGCTGGACCGTATCCTGCCGCGCCTGTCGGTGGAGGGCGAGGGCGAGCCGCTCGCCGGCCGCGGGCACCTGGACCCGGTGCTCTTCTCCACGAAGAAGGACAAGCTGCCGGCGGGCGTCGGTGCAGGCGGCACGGAGGCCGGCCACCCCGGCGCCGAGCCGGGCGACAGGCCGCCGCTGACCCGTCCGTTCGCGGACGAGGACGAGGTCTCCAGCGGCCGCCGCTGAGCGGCGTTCGGTTGGGCGGCCTTCAGCAGGGGCTGCCGGCGGCCGGCCATGGCGCGCCGCACGGTTCCGGGCCCCGGCCCGCGGTTTCCGGAGACGGACCGCGGGCCGGGGCCCGGTCCCTTTCAGGGGAGAGGCCGTGCGGTCGCGGTCAGGGGGCCGGGCCGGAACCGGGGGCGGGGGCGGTGGCGGTGGCGGTGGCCCGCCCTAGCGTGAGAGCAGGTAGATGGCGGCGGGGCCGGCGTCGCCCGGATCGTCGGACTCGACCATGCGCACGTCGACCAGTGCGAATCCGTTCTTCTCCAGCACCCGCCGGGAGGCCGGGTTCGCCGCCTGCGGCAGCGAGGCGATCCCGTCGATCCGCGGGTAGAGGTCGAGCACGAACGCGCAGAAGGCGCGGATGACGCGGGTGCCGAGTCCGTGCCCGCACAGCTCGGGCCGCCCGATCAGATAGTCGATGCCTGCGACATTCGGCAGCCCGACGGTGCGGTCCCAGGCGGGCTCGTCCGCGTGCAGGTAGGTCTCGCAGAACCCGACCGGTTCGCCGCCCACGGCGATCAGGAACAGTCTGCTCGGATCCGTGCCGTCGATCGCCGGGCCGTAGTAGGCGGCCAGCGCCTCGTCGGACGTGTCGTTGCGCGGCCACCAGCGGGCGACGTGCGGGGCCTTGAGCCACTGGGCGAGCAGCGGCAGGTCGGCGCGCTCGAACCGAAGGAACTCGATGTCGAGGAACTCCGCCCCCGTCGCCGACATCAGATCTCATCCCAGGGTACTGAGGCGTATGCGTCGCGCATCGCCTTGACGAACGCGGGCGGCACCGGCACCGGCGTGCTGTCGATCCGATCCACCGCGGCCACGCCGCGCGAGTTGGTGACGCACGCGCCGGACAGGCTCGCCACATCGGCCAGCGCGATCTTCGCGGTGCGCGAGGGCATGCCGTGGTCGCCGAGCCGAGGGGCGACGAGCTGCATCGTGATGCCGGCGAGGACCGGCGCGTCCGGCCACACGACGCTGTGCCCGTCGAAGAACGCGATGTTGGCGATGCCCGCTTCGGAGATCGCGCCGTCCTGGTCGATCAGCAGAGCGTCGTCGAAGCCTGCGGCAACGGCCCGGTCGATGTAGTAGGCCTGGCCGAAGTCTCCCGGGCGCTTCACGTGAGCGACCGCGCGAATGTAGGGCACTGACTTGAGCCGCTGCGGTGTGTCTGGCATCTGATACGGCGGCCGCACGGAGACGAACACACGCGGCCGCCCGTTGCCCGTACCTGACTCGCGCACGATCACCCGCAGCGAGGCGTCGACGGATTCCGCGGCGCCGCCGGCCGCGCCGGCCAGTGCGTGGCGCATCAGGCTCCTGAGATGGTCGCCGTCCAGGCCCTCGGTGAACAGCTCGCGGTTGGCCGAGTCCAGCCGCTCCAGATGCAGCGCGAGCCCCCGGGCGCGACCGCCACGCACCTGCATCGCGGTGAAGTGGCCGTAGCTGCTCAGCGCGGCGTCCCGCAGCTCCTCGACGCTCGGCTCGTGCCCGTCGACTTCCAGAATCTGCATTCCGTGCGCTCCCACGTCCCGGACCACTGCTCGGCACCCACCGGCCTCACCCCTCCCACGGTACCCGCAGCCCGTCCCCGCACGCGCGGCGACGGGCCACGGGCACCGCTCAGCACCTCAGGAACCGCGCAGGCGCATCAGGAACCGCTCAGGCAGTTCAGGCCCGGTCAGGACCTGGACGCGCTGACGAGCTCGCCGGGGCCGCTGCCGGTGCGGTCGACGATCACCGACTCAGAGTCCTGCGTGCCCCTCCCTCTCCGGTCGTGCGCCTTCACGTTAGTTAGCATTGCTAATGCAGCGCGGAACGGAACGCACCGCTCGCCCGGACGGCCGTCAAGACTCGCTGTCGGCCCCCGCCGCTAGAGTCCCGCCATGACAGAATCCGTAGAATCCGCGGACCTGGCCGGCTATCTCGAGCGGGTGCGCGTCTCGTACGACGAGGTGGCGGCCGACTACGCCGCGCTCGTCGGGACGGCGTTCGCGGGGGACCGGCTCGGCCGGGCGCTGCTCGGCGTGTTCGCGGGCGACGTGCGCGCGGAGACGGCGGACGGCGTGGCCTCAGTGCTCGACGTCGGCTGCGGGCCCGGGCACATCACGGCTCACCTCGCCGAGCTCGGCCTCGAGGCGCGCGGCGTCGATCTGTCGAAGCGGATGGTGGAGCTCGCCCGCCGGGAACACCCGGACCTCCGCTTCGACGAGGGCGACATGACACGGCTGGATGTCGAGCCCGGGGCGTTCGCGGGCGTACTCCTGTGGTTCGTCACGCACCACCTGCGCCCTGAATGGCTGCCGAGCGTCTTCGACGGCTGCGCCACGGCCCTGCGACCAGGCGGGACGCTGCTCCTCGGCGCGCACGTGGGTGCGGGCGAGCACACCAAGCCGACACAGGCGTATGGCACGCACCCGGTGAGCTACGAGTCCTTCCTCACGCCGGCCGAGGAACTCGTCGAGCTGCTGGCCGCCGCCGGGTTGCGCGTTACCTCGGTCACCGTCCAGCAGCCCGAGCCGGGCAACGTCCGCGGCCGTGCCGGAGCCCGGATCTTCGCGCGCAAAGACTGACGCGCTCCGGGCTCCGCACGGCCGTCCCCTCGTCGTGGCAGGTCGTCAGGCGTCGTCAGGCTTCCGCCGACGGCTCGCCGGCGGTCTTGCCGGCTGTGCCGGCGAGCTCGGGGGCCGGCTGCTCGGGCGTCGCCTCGGCCGCCGCGGCCTGGCTCGGCAGAGCGCCGGACCCGCTCGCGTCCTCGGTCGCCCTCGCCTCGGCTCCGCCGGTTCCACCACTGCCGCCGCCGCCTCCGCCGGCGTCCAAGGATTCGGACTCCTCGCGCACGTCCCGCAACTCCCGCACCACCGCCCAGGCGATCGAGACCAGCGGCACCGCGACGACGGCGCCGAGCAGTCCCGCGGAGAGCGTGCCGGCGATCACCGAGACGGCCACCGCCACCGGATGCAGCCGCACCGACCAGCCCATCACGAACGGCTGCAGCACGTGGCCCTCGATCTGCCCGAACACCACGATCAGCACCAGCACCACGATCGCGGTGGTCATGCCGCGCCCGGCCAGCGCCACGACGGTGGCCACGGCCATCGCGATCGGCGAGCCGACCAGCGGGATGAAGCTGGCGACGAACTCCAGGATCGTCAGCGGCAGCACCAGCGGCACCCGCAGCAGCTCCAGCGCGATGCCCACCATGATCGCGTTCGCCGCGGCGACCAGGATTATGCCGCGGGTGTAGCCGGCGAAGGTGTGCCAGGCCGTCTGCCCGCAGCGCCGCCAGGTCGGGCGGGCGTGGCCGGGCAGCTGGTCCTGGAACCAGCGCCACATCCGGTCGCCCGAGTTGGTGAAGAAGATCGAGCAGAACACGGCGAGCGCCAGCACGGTCAGCACGTCCACGATCCGGCCGGCGCCGTTGAGCGCCTGGTTGATCAGCGTGGTGCGGTGCGCCTCGATGTACGAGGTGAGCTTGCCCTGCAGGTTCGTCAGCGTGCTGGGATCGACGTGGAAGGGCTTGCCCTCCAGCCACTTCTCGATCCGGTCAACGCCGCCGCTGAACTCGTTGCTCAGGCTGCTCGACTCGCCCGCCACCGAGTCGCCGACCTGCCAGAAGATCACGGAGATCAGCCCGAGGCCGCCGAGCGCGGTGAGCACCAGCGCGAGCGAGCGCGGCAGGTAGCGGGAGAGCACGTTGACCGGCGGCCGCAGCAGCGAGGTGATGATCATCGCGATGAACAGCGCTATGAAGATCAGCTCGAAGCGCAGCAGCACCAGGAAGATGATGTAGGCCGCGCCGCCGAGCAGCAGCACGCGCCACGCGTAGTCCGAGATCTGGCGCAGGCGTGGATTGACGCCCCCCGCCGTTCCTGCACGCCGATCCACCGGTCCGCTCCCGTCCGCCGTTTTCCCGCGGGAACCGAGAGGATCGGCACCCGTCACCGAGCCCAGGCTAGCGGCAGCCGTGCGGTCGGGTGCGGATCTCCCAGTATGCGGATCTTCCCGATATGCGGATTCTGCGCGTCCGGGGCG